>JGI24705J35276_12238001_pt1 | contig 14897 bp, 14 predicted proteins | sample TergutNt197P4_FD_35276 | JGI IMG/M metagenome (IMG submission 35276) | reverse complement strand
CCCGCGCACCGCGCGCACGCGGTGACTAGCAGCGCTATATGAGGCAGGTGATGTAGGGGAGGTTCCGGTACCGTTGGTTGTAGTCGAGCCCATACCCGACTATGAACCGGTCGTCAACCGTGAATCCCACGTAATCCACATCGATCTCAGCCCGCCTGCCTGCGGGCTTGTCGAGGAGCGCGCATATGCGAAGGCTCTTTGGCCCCATCCCCAGCAAGTAGCTCTTGAGGTAGTTCAAAGTGACTCCGGAATCCACTATGTCCTCGACGATTATCACGTTTTTCCCCTCGATCGACGTATCCAGGTCTTTTACGATTCTCACTACGCCGGAGCTCTTCGTTGAAGCCCCGTAGCTGCTGACAGCCATAAAGTCAATGTGTACGTCCAGGTCGATGTGCTTTATTACATCTGAAAGCCACAGCACCGCGCCCTTCAAAATGCCGACCACGAGCACCTCCTCGTTTGCAAACTCCTCTGATATCGCCTTGCCTATCTCGGCTGCCCTGGCGAGGATTTGCTCCTCATGTATCATTACTTCTCCGAAGCTAAAGCCCGTGTCCGCTGCCATGCCTTATTTCTCGTCTTTCTGGTCTTTTATTTCGTAATCTACGCCGTGTATCACCGTCTTGTTCCTGAACTTTCTAGAAAAGTCTTGCTGCTTTTCGCCTATCCAGTACTTGTCCAGCTCGTTTCTGAGGTACCATATTATCAAAAGCATTACGAACGGGAAAAGCACTTGGGGCAGGATTGGGACCGGCAGGAACAGAAACCCTACGCCGAGGGCGATTAGAGCCTTTTTCCCTATGGGCACCGACTTGTCGCGCAGCATGTATGGTATGGCTTTTATCCTCCTTCCCAGGAGAGCCAACATTAAAAACCGCATCCTATACTCCTTTATGTTGCTTTTCAATTAGCAAACCTATTTCCAACAGTAAATCTTCGCACCCGGTTTTTTTCAAAGCCGAAACCGGGATTATTCTGCTTTCAGCAGACATGCCGAGGGTTTTCCGTATGACGAGCAAGCTTTTTTTCAACTCGCTTGCCGAAACTTTGTCTGCTTTCGTAGCGGCGACCAAACCGTCAAGCTTGTAGTATTTCAGGTAGTCGTACATCTGAACATCCTGTTTTGACGGGGCATGCCTGATGTCGACGAGCTGCACGACCTTGATCAGCCCTTTTCGGCCCTGCAGATACGCTTCAACCATGCCGCCCCACTTGCCAGCCTCCTCTTTGGACACCTTGGCGTATCCGTACCCCGGCAAATCGACTATCCTGAATTCGCCGTTGATGTCGTAAAAATTAATCGTGCGCGTCTTCCCTGGGCTGCCGCTGACCCTGGCGAGGCCCCTCCTGTTCACCAGCAGGTTGAGCAAAGACGACTTCCCCACGTTCGAGCGCCCTGCAAACGCTATCTCCGGCAAATTGTCCTCGGGGTACTGTTCAGTTTTTACGGCTACTGCGGCCAGTTCAGCTTTTTTTATGACCATCTGTTGCTTTCTGCTTAAAAAACGGCTTCACCTTACGAAAACTTGCTCGACAGCCTGATCTATGTCATTGATCAGTATAAATTCTATCTTCTTTTTGACGTTCGCCGGGATGTCGTCCAAATCCGGCTCGTTTTCCGACGGCAAGAGCACCTTCCTGATCCCCGCCCTGTGAGCTGCGAGCACCTTTTCCTTGATCCCTCCGACCGGGAGCACTTTGCCCCTGAGCGTTATCTCGCCGGTCATTGCAACGTCTTTTCGGGCAGGCACGTTGGTCAAGGCTGACAGTATCGCCGCGCACATGGTGACCCCTGCCGACGGCCCGTCTTTTGGCGTAGCCCCTTCCGGCACATGGATGTGGAGGTCGAGGTTCTTGTAAAACTCCCCGTCGATCCCGTGCTTGCTGGCCACAGACCTCACGTAACTGATGCCCGCCTTTGCCGATTCCTGCATCACTTCGCCGAGCTGCCCTGTCAGGACGAGCTTTCCCGTCCCCGGTACGGCGGTAGTCTCTATCGACAAAGTGTCGCCTCCGACGGACGTCCACGCAAGGCCTGTCGTGACTCCGACCTCTGATTCGTCCTGCACCTTGTCGTACCGGTATTTTTTCTTCCCCAGATAGCTCTCGACCGACTTGGACCCGATTTTGTACGCGCAGTCCTTCTCGTCCGTCACTATCTTCCTCGCTACCTTGCGGCAGATGTTCGCGATTTCCCTCTCAAGGTTCCTTACGCCCGACTCCCGCGTATAGTAGTTGACGATGTCCCGTATGGCGTTTTCTGAAAATTCCACGTTTTCATCGTGCAAACCATGTTCCTTGACTTTTTTTGGTATCAGGTATTTTTGCGCAATATTGACTTTTTCTTCTTCGGTGTACCCGGATATCCGTATCACTTCCATACGGTCCAGTAGCGGGCGCGGTATGGTGTCCGTGGTGTTGGCAGTAGTGATGAACATGACCCGCGAAAGGTCAAACGGTATTTCAAGGTAGTGGTCCGTAAATTCTTTGTTCTGTTCCGGGTCCAGGACTTCCAAAAGGGCTGACGCCGGGTCGCCTTTGAAGTCCGCCCCGATTTTGTCGACCTCGTCGAACAAGAACACCGGGTTGTTGGTCCCTATGTCCTTGATGCAGGATATTACCCGCCCTGGGATTGCCCCGATATACGTCCTCCTGTGGCCCCTTATCTCGGCTTCGTCCCTTACGCCGCCAAGCGACATGCGCACAAAATCCCTGTTTATGGCGCGGGCAACCGACCGGGCCACTGAAGTCTTGCCTGTCCCCGGTGGCCCTACCAGGCAAAGTATGGGCCCCTTCAGCGACTTTGACAGCTTAACGACCGCAAGGTATTCGAGTACCCTCTCTTTCACCTTCTCAAGGCCGTAGTGGTCTTCGTTTAAAATCTCTTCTGCTTTCTTTAGGTCGATGTTCTCTTTCCTGGCTTTGTTCCAAGGCAATGCCATGATGGTCTCGATGTACGTCCTGATAACCGTGCCCTCAGCAGAGTTTGGCATCATCTTGGACAGCCTTTTTATCTCCTTTTCGACCTTGGCTGCTGTCTTTTTTGACATTTTTAGCTGTTTCAGGCGCTTAAGCCATCCGTCTATCTCATCGCTTATGTCCTCGTCTTGGCCAAGCTCCTCGGCAATGGTCCTCATCTGTTCCCTCAGATAGTACTCCCGCTGATTTTTGTTGATGCGGGTCTTGACCTTGACGTTGATGTCCTGTTCAATATGCAGTATCTCGATTTCGTCGGTTATGATCCGGTTTACTTTCTCCAGCCTCTCGTCAGTGTCGATCGTCTCAATGACGCCCTGCTTGTCTTCAATTTTGATGTCCAGGTGCGACGTGATTATGTCAGACAGCCTTCCCGGCTGGGCGATCAGCGCAATGGACTGGAATACCTCTTTCGGGCCCTTTGGCGACATGGATAGGTATTCGTCAAAATTTGAAACGACAGAGCGCATCAGCGCCGTTGTATGGGCGCTCAGCACTGCCATCTCTTCGTCCTCGATCTTGCTTATCATGCACTTGAAAAACGGCACTTCCTGTATGATCGCCTCGATGCGCCCCCGGCATATGCCCTCGACAAGCACTCTTATCGAGTCTCCGGGCAGCTTCAGCATCTGCTTTATCTTGGCAACCGTGCCTATCGAATAGAAGTCGTCGGGCGTGGGCAGCTCCGTATTCTCGTCCCGCTGGGTAACGAGGAAAATATGCTGGTTGACAATCATGGCCTTTTCGAGGGCGTTGATCGATTTCTCCCTGCCTATGTCGAAATGCAGCACCATATTGGGAAATATGACCATCCCTCTAAGCGGTATAAGCGGTATTATCAATGAATTCGACCCATATGCAATGTCGCTCGGCTCCACCCCGTCAATATTTATTTTTTCTTTCATGAACCCTCTCCCTTACGAGGCAGTTTCCTCGTGCTTCTTATCCCGCTTCGGCTCAACGAGCACCAGCGTCGGCATCATTTCATTGTCTATGGTACCTTTTGTGACAATGCATTTTTTGACGTCGTTCCTTGATGGGATCTCGAACATTATGTCTGTCATGGTTTTTTCCATGATGCTGCGCAGCCCCCGCGCACCGGTTTTCCTCTCCAGCGCTTTTTCAGCAATCCTCACCACGGCGTCTTCCTCAACCACAAGCTCCACGTCGTCCATCGAAAACAGCTTCTTGTACTGTTTGATCAGCGCGTTTTTTGGCTCGGTGATTATCTGGATCAGCGCCGCCTTTGACAGCTCCTCAAGGGTTACGACTACCGGCAGCCTTCCGATGAACTCCGGTATCAGCCCGTACTTCAGCAAGTCCTCCGGCTGGATGAGCTTTAAGATGTCTGAGATTTCAATCTTGTTGAGCTTCATGTCGGAATTGAAGCCAATGACTTTCTCGCCCAGCCTCCTCTGAATGACCTTGTCCATTCCGTCGAAAGCCCCGCCGCAGATGAACAGGACGTTTGTCGTGTCAAACTGTATGAAGTCCTGGTGCGGGTGTTTCCTTCCGCCTTGCGGGGGGACGCTGGCAACCGTCCCTTCCAGTATTTTGAGGAGCGCCTGCTGCACGCCTTCTCCGCTAACGTCCCGCGTGATCGACACGTTCTCTGATTTCCTTGCTATCTTGTCTATTTCATCCACGTATATTATGCCTTTTTGGGCTTTTTCAATGTCGTAGTCGGCAGCCTGTATCAGCTTGAGCAGGATGTTTTCAACATCCTCGCCGACATACCCCGCTTCTGTGAGCGCTGTTGCGTCAGCGATGGCAAAAGGCACGTTCAAAATCTTGGCAAGCGTCTGCGCAAGCAGCGTTTTGCCGGATCCTGTGGGCCCAATCATAACTATGTTGCTCTTTTGAAGCTCGACTTCGTCGTTGCCGGCCTTGTCCGCGCTGTTGATCCTTTTGTAGTGGTTGTACACGGCCACTGCCAGCGCTTTTTTCGCCGGGTCCTGCCCTATTACGTAGTCTGACAAGATCTTGGCGATCTCCGCTGGCTTTGGCAAGTCGTATTTGCTCTGAGCCATCACTTCGTCCATTCCTGCAAATTCCTCAGAAATTATGTCTTGGCAGAGCTCTATGCATTCATCGCATATATAGACGCCAGGTCCGGCGATGAGCCTTCTGACCTGTTCCTGAGGCTTGCTGCAAAATGAGCATTTTAGCTGTTTGCTGATATCGTATTTAGACATTAATTACCCCCTGGTATAAAAAACTTTGTCGATTATCCCATAGCGGACGGCTTCGTCGGCGCTCAGGAAGTTGTCCCTGTCGGTGTCTTTTTCTATCGTTGCAAGATCGCGCCCCGTTATGCCGCTCAGTATCCTGTTGAGCTTGCTTCTCGTTTGGACGATGTGCTCGGCATGGATGCGGATGTCCTCGGCTTGCCCCGACACGCCGCCCAATGGCTGATGGATCATGATCTCGGCGTTCGGCAGCGCAAACCTCTTGCCTTTGGTCCCTGCGGCAAGCAGAAGCGAACCCATGCTGGCCGCCATCCCGATGCACAAAGTCGACACGTCCGGCTTGACGAACTGCATCGTGTCGTATATCGCAAGGCCGGCGGTTACGGAACCCCCCGGGCTGTTGATGTACAGGCATATGTCCTTGTCGGTGTCTTCTGCTTCCAAGAAGAGCAGCTGCGCTACGATCAGGCTCGCGTTGTGCTCGTCAACCGCTTCTCCCAAAAAAATAATCCTGTCCTTAAGGAGCCTCGAATATATGTCGTATGAACGCTCACCCCTTGAGGTCTGTTCGATAACGTATGGTATCAACGTCATTTTTTATATATACCCCTTTCACTGGTTTTTAAAATGCTATTCGATGTCTGCATTTTCGAAAACGAACTCCACCGCTTTTTTCATCTTTATGTCCTTTTCAATAAAATCGGCTTTGCCACTGTCAACCATTTCCCTGATTTTGTCCGGGCTTATCTTGTACTGCGTAGCTATCCGGCTCAATTCGGATTCAATCTCTTCCTGCGGCACTTCAATATTTTCCTTTTTCGCAACCTCAAGCATCAGGACCCTTGTCTTGACCCTCTTCTTGGCGTCATCCCAGAATTCTGCCCTGAGCGCGTCCTCGTCCTTGCCGGCGTACTCGTAGTACTTCTCCAGCGTCATCCCTTGGTACATGAGCTGTTGGCTGAACTCGTCAAACATGTCCAAAACTTCATCGTCGATCATGGCTGTTGGGATTTCTATGTCGTTGGAATTGTAAATTGCCTCAATAACGGAATTCTTCATCTGGTTCTCGGCTGAAACGCTGCGCGACTTGACAAGTTTTTCCCTGGTTTCGTCTTTCAGCTCTTCAATGGTGTCGTACTCGCTCACGTCTTTAGCGAAATCGTCGTTCAGCTCAGGGAGTTCCTCTTCCTTGATTTCATGGACTTTGCACTTGAACAAAGCCTCCCGGCCCGCCAAGTCCGCAGAATGGTAGTCAACCGGGAAAACGACGTTGACATCGCGCTGCTCGCCGGCTGCTGCGCCTACGAGCTGCTCTTCAAAACCTGGTATGAACGTGCCAGACCCGAGCTTCAAGGGTTGCCTTTCTGCGGTCCCGCCTTCAAATTGCTCCCCGTCGACGTACCCTTCGTAATCGACAAGCACCATGTCGCCTTCCTTGGCCGGCCTGTCGACGACGACTATCCTGGCGTTCCTCTTTTGGAGTGCCTCAAGCTCACTGGTTACGTCCTCGTCCGTAACCTCTGCCTCCACCCTGCTTATCCTAACATTCTTGTAGTCCCGCAAGTCAAATTCGGGAAACACCTCGACAGTGACGCTGACCGTAAACCCCTCCCCCTGCTTCAGGTCGCTGAACTCGACCCTCGGCTGGGCGACTGCCTCAAGCCCCAGTTCGTCGAGGGAATTCGGGTAGCTTTTCGAAAGCAGCTGCTGTATTGCGTCCTCGAAGAAGACCCCTTCCCCGTAATGGGACTCTATGAGCTTCCTTGGCGCTTTCCCCTTTCTGAAACCAGGCACCGTGTACTTGTTTTTGCTGGCCCTGTATGCGCCGATGATGGCACCATCGAATTCTTCGCCTGAAAACTCCATTGAAAACCGCACTTCGTTCTTGTCCTTGGAAATAAATGTTGGCTTCATTAAGTAAATCCTCCTAACGCAGGCTGTCGCCCGCAACCCAGATGTTATTGCACACATAACGCATATCATTATATCCCTTTTTTCTTGAAAAGTAAATAATAAAGTGGATTTCTACTTGTTTTTTAGCAACAATGATGGTAAAATCAAACAATATGAACCGTAAAGCCTTTCCATCTGGTTGATAAAGTGTGGTAAAATGGTCGAAATAGAACTAAAATACGCAATTCCGGATAAAAACACCGCCGAAGACATTTGGCGTGATTCCCACTTGGCTCAGATCGAAGAAGCCGGGTCAAGGGAAAAACTCCCCTTCAAAGCCGCATATTTCGATACGGACGATGGAGTCCTCGCGGCAAGCGACATAGCTTTCAGGGTGCGCCTCGAGGGTTCCCGGGTCGTTGCGGCGCTGAAGTGGGCAGGCAAATGCGAAGGGGCCCTCCATACCAGGGAAGAGATAAACGTGCCAATCGACGGCGAAGCCTGTTTGATCATGCCCGATTCGGCTATTTTCAAAGAGAGCGGAGTCGGACGGCAAATGATGGCCCTTATCGAAGGCAGGCAGCTTGCAAGCATTATGGAAGTAGGGTTTCTGAGGCGCAGGCTGCGGGTTGACACAGGCGAGAGCTTAATTGAAGTGTCCATCGATGTTGGCGAAATCGTTGCGGATTCAGGGACGTTGCCGATATGCGAGCTCGAACTTGAACTCTTTTCAGGCAGCCAAGAAAGCCTGGTCGAACTCGGCAACGAGCTTGCAAAGCGCTATTCGCTGACTCCCGAAAGCCGGAGCAAATACTTCAGGGGGTTGGTACTGTCGGGCAAGGCGCCTGCCGACATGGCGCAAGCTGCTGCCTCACCCGTCGGCGCCCTTTAGTATTTTGACCAGATTGTGGGAAATCCGTGCCGTCAACCCCCAGATAATCTTCCCTTCCAGCTTGTAGATCGGCACTTCTGTTATGCCTTTTTTCCAGTTGTAACCCTCTGAGAAATTGATCATCTCGTATGGGAAATCTTCCCCCACGTCAGGCAAAACCTCCATTTTGTATACAAATGGGTCGTTTTCAAGGAGTTCAGACAGCGGAAGGTAGAAGACGGATTCGACCTCCTTGCGGTTGATTTTTTCGTGCAGCAATCCGTCGTACTCTATTGTGCCCAAAAATGAATACAGGGTGGAGTTGCTGTAAGTATGGACTCTGTCCAGCTGCGCAATCACCCTGATGGCATCGCGCCCTACACCCAGTTCTTCAATCGTCTCCCTTACGGCGCACTGCTCTTCCGTTTCGCCGGCTTCGATTTTCCCGCCCGGGAAACACACTTCGCCCGGCTGCCTCTTCATACCGTACGAGCGCACTTCAAACAGCAGGTTCAGTTCGCCGTCTTTTTCGACAAGGGGAACAAGCACCGAATAGCAGCTGTGCTTGCCTATCACCCCTGGCGCCCTTCCGGACAATTTTTTTTCTATGTCCCCGATATTCATTTGCATATTCAGTTTAAAATGTCAAAATTCGAAAAGTCTACCCCTGTCATCTCCTCTTTGGCCGCGCTTATGCTCACAATGAAGTCAGGCCCGTAAATTTTTGATATTTTGCTGAGCCTTCCAAGAAATTCCGGAAGATCGGATATTTCAAAATCAGCATGTTTCAATATGCTGTCGATAAATATTTTCTCTATGTCGTGGTCAGAGCTTATGATCCCGTAAATGAAACCTATGTATTCGTCGCTGTTGGTGATGCCCTCGTAGTCTTCCATGCAGACAACCCTGATCTGGTATTTTAAATCGTACATCAACCTGTGGTTTTTGTTGATGAAAACTATGCTGCCGTCAGTGGTCTCTAGGCTGATGTTCGCCATGTCGACTATGCGTTTAGTTTTTCCCGACCCCTTTCGGCCGATGATCAGGCTAACCATATTTAACCGCCCCCTTTTTTATTTTATTGTGTTGTATAGTATTATACACGAATAAACAACCAAGGGCAAGGACAAAGAAATATTTATCTTCAGTAAAATTTCGCCATATCATTGACTTCTCTCCATTTTTTGTTTAAAATCTAACTGTAATCTAACTGATGCGGGCGATGCCCGCAGGCAGCCATGGAAAAACCAGGCAAGGGGGGCGCCATGCGTAAATACGAGTTTAGCTGGGACTTGCTGGGCAATATTGAAGATGGCCGTGCCAATATGGGGAACTTTGTTGACGTTGGCACGTACCGTTTGATGCAGTTTACCCTGCGCGACGTCATGGAAGAGGAGTTCGGCAGCGAAATTGTAGACAAAATCTTTTATTCTGCGGGCTATAAAGCCGGCACGGAATTTTACAGGCACAACATACACCCTGTTTCGTCTGATCATGAATTTCTGCAAAAAATGCAAGAAGTGTTTAAAGATAAGAAGATTGGCATTCTGAGAGTCGAAGAGGCGCTGCTCGACGACGGGCGGGTTGTCGTTGCAATTGACGAAGACCTCGATTGTTCCGGCCTTCCCGAGCTGGATTATGAGACATGCATCTACGACGAGGGGTTTATGTCAGCAATGGTTGGTTGCTACACCCAGCAAGAGTGGGTTGCCAAAGAGATCGATTGTTGGTGTACCGGCGCCAGGACATGCCGTTTTATGATCACGAAAAAACCGTAAACCACTGCACACAGAAGAACAGAGGGACGCATATGCATGAAGATCAGGCGCTGATACCCTTGATAATAAGCCTGCTTACCGATCAAAAAATGCCCGACAGCGAGGCAATAGCAAAGGCTGTGTCGGAATACCCTGATTTCCAAAGGCTCTATGAGCAAATTGTCGCCATCCGCGAACTGAGCTTCTCTCTGGACAAGATTGACCTGAACAAGACTGTTTACTCAAAGGGTATTGTCCTGTCGCATCTGAAAGGCCTGCAGTCCAAGCTCAAGCATTTGACTTGGTGGGCCCAGAGAGTTACTGAGGGCGATTACAATCAAAAGGTGGATTACCTTGGAGAGTTTTCAGAGGTTTTCAATAAAATGACAGACACTTTAAGCGCAACTTCCCTCCAGCTTGAGGACCTTGCGAATTTCGACAGCCTCACAAGAATCCCGAACAGGCTTTCCCTAAGCAAGTTCCTCGACGCTTCGTTCAAAAACTGCGGGTTCACGCAGAGGCCGCTGTTCGTGCTCACCTACGACATCGACTATTTCAAGCGCGTAAACGACTCTTTCGGCCATGCGGCCGGCGATCAAGTGCTGGTCCAGTTCGCCGACATTCTGAAGGTTCAGTTCCGCTCAACCGACATCTTCGCAAGGTACGGCGGCGAAGAATTCGTAGCCGTGCTGCTGGACGCCGCATCTGAGAACGCTTTGGCGATAGGTGCGCGGACTTTGCGTTCCATCGAAAACAACGACTTTTTCCTGGAGTGCGGAAAAGTCTTGAAGATCACTGTCAGCGTAGGCGTCAGCGGCATGCGCCAAGGCGATGAATCCTATGAAGACATCATGAAGCGCAGCGACGAAGCGCTTTATCAGGCTAAAGGATGCGGGCGGAACCGCGTCTGCTTCATCCGCTGACCCAGCTGTTGGTTTTGGACAGCCGCAGCTGGCCGCAGGCTGCATCGATGTCGCTGCCAAGCCCCCTTCTCACAGTCGCCGGGATGCTCGCCGCTTCGAGCCTTTTTTTGAACCGTTCTGCCTTGGCATTTGCGCCGGGCGCCGGGGCCCTGCCCGAAACGCTGTTGACAGGGATCAGGTTCACATGGCAGAGCATGCCGCGCAAGTTTGCCGCAAGCTCGTCTGCGTGGCGCTCTTTGTCGTTTTTCCCGCCAATCAGCACGTATTCAAAGGTGACCCTCCTGCCTGTCTTCCTTGCGTACTCTCTGCACGCGGATAGAAGTTCGTAGTAATCCTGCTTTCCCGCTGTCGGCATCAGCCCTTTTCGGATTGAGCCGTTTGGCGCGTGAAGGGAAACCGCTAGGTTCGCTTGGGGAAAATCGGTTGAAAAAGCTTGTATCCCTGAAATGACCCCGCAGGTGGACACCGTGATGTTCCGCATCCCGATGCCAAGGCCGAGCTCGTCGTTGACGACCCTGATAAATTCTGCCAAGTTGCCGTAATTGTCGAAAGGCTCCCCCGTGCCCATCACCACGACGCGGCTTATCCGTTCGCCCGTGTCTTTCTGTGCTTTCAGCATCTGGTCCACCATTTCGCCGGGGGAAAGGCTCCGGGCCAAGCCGGCTTTTCCCGACGCGCAAAAAACGCACCCCATCCGGCACCCCGCCTGGGACGAGATGCAGATGGAGTTCCCGAACTTGTGCTTCATGAAGACGCTTTCGATGGCGTTCCCGTCAGATAGCCCAAACAGATACTTTCTCGTCCCGTCGCTGCGGGACTCTTGGCAGTAAAGCATTTCGATGGCGGATATTTCGGAAGTTTCTTTCAGTTTGTCCTTGAGCGCTCCGGAGATGTCGGACATGCCGTCAAAGGAATCCGCCCCTCTGTAAATCCACCTGAAAACTTGCCTCGCGCGGTACTCTTCCTCTCCAAGGCTTTTCAAATATTCCGCAAGGGCAGCAAGGCTCATGCCCTTCAAGTCTTTTTTCATTGTATTTTTTCTACGTCTATGCCAGTCCTGTGCCCGTTGACGTCATACTCCTGCAACCCTTCCCTGACCAGTATCTCAACCGCCAGGGTTTCCTTCATTATGTATTCCTTGTGCCTGTCCACGGCCTCCATCACCTCATCGTCCGGCTTAAGGAATATCCTGATGTTGTCCATCATCTCAAAGTCCCTCTGCTTGCGGAGCTGCTGCACCTTTGAGATCACTTCCCTCGCGAAGCCTTCCTGCTTGAGCTCCGGCGTGACGGTGGTGTCCAGTATAGTGAACACGTTGTTTTCCATCGCTGCGGAAAACCCCTCCTTGGCGCTTATCTTCACTTCGACGAACTCCCTCTTGACTGTGAAAGCGTCGCCGCCGGCTGCTATCTCCGTTTCGCCGTTTTCCTCAAGCTCCCTTATCAGGGCCGCCGCCGGCGCTGCCGCAAGGGCTGCGGCGAAAGCCTTCATCCTGGCGCCGAAAGCCGGCCCCGCTTCTTTGAAGTTGGGCTTAATGCTGTAGTCCATGAACTTGTCCAGCTCTTTTTCGAATATGACGTTCTTAACGTTCAGCTCTTCCATGATTAAAGGCGTCAGGTCGCTTATCAAAGCCTCGTATTTGCCGTCCACCAATATCCCCGAAAGCGGCTGCCTCACCTTGATCCTCTCCTTCTCCCTCGTGCCCCTGCCCAGTGTTGCCAAGGTTCTGACAAGGTCCATCCTGCGCTCTGCGTTTTCGTCGATCATCCCTGTGTCGGCTTTTGGGTAGTACGATATGTGGACCGACTCCCCGCCAGTCAGCTTCGTATAAATCTCGTCCGATATGAACGGGGCGAACGGCGCGGCGAGCAGCGAAACGCCGACTAGTATTTCGTAGGTGGTCGCATAGACCGACTTCTTGTCGTCAGACAGCCCTTCGGCCCAAAACCTCCTCCTGGCCCTCCGTATGTACCAGTTCGACAAATCCTCCGAAACGAACTCCTGGATTTTCCTGACGGTCTTCATATGGTCGTACCTGTCCATCTCTTCGTTGGCGCCGGCCACAAGCCTGTTGTACTTGGAAAGTATCCACCTGTCTAGTTCAGGCCTGCTATCATAAGCCACCTCCAAGTTTCTTGGGTCTATTTTGTCCTGGTTCGAGTACAGCACAAAGAAATTGTACACGTTCCTAAGAGTGCCAAAGAACTTGCTGACCACTTCAACCAGCCCGTCCTCGTCGAACTTCGTGGGAGACCAGGCCGGAGAAACGTGGAGCAGGTACCACCTTGTCGCGTCAGCTCCGTATTTGTCGAACATCTCAAAGGGGTCGACCATGTTGTTTTTGGACTTGCTCATCTTCTTGCCCTCTTTATCCAAGATGAGGTCGTTGACCAGCACGTTCCTGTACGGCGACCTCTTTCTTATGAACGTAGAAATGGCGATAAGCGAATAAAACCACCCACGGGTCTGGTCGATCCCCTCGCATATGAAGTCCGCAGGGAACAGTTCGTCGTCAAAGGTTTCGCTGTTTTCAAACGGGTAGTGCTGCTGCGCAAACGGCATGGCGCCGCTGTCGAACCAGCAGTCCATGACTTCCGGTATCCGGCTCATGGCATTCCCGCAGTCTGGGCACGCCAGGTGGACGTCGTCCACGTAGGGCCTGTGCAGCTCAATGCCTTCGGTGATTTCTTCAATGGCCAGCGAGGCGAGCTCAGCCCTGCTGCCGACGCATACGAGACGGCCGCAGCTGCACCTCCATATGGGTATGGGCGTCCCCCAGTACCTGTTGCGGGAGATTGCCCAGTCGATGACGTTTTCGAGCCAGTTCCCGAAGCGCTTCTCGCCCACGTAGTCGGGGAACCAGTTCGTGTTGTTGTTGTATTCGACCAAGTTGTCCTTGAGCTTGGTCATCTCTATGTACCAGCTCGGCTTTGCGTAGTAGATCAACGGGGTCCCGCACCTCCAGCAATGGGGGTAGTTGTGCAGTATCCGCTCTTTTGAAAACAGTTTGCCCTCTGCGGCAAGCCATTTGATGATGTCCACTTCCAGCGCTTCATCGGTGACAGCCCTGCCCGCCCAAGGCGTGTCGGTGTACTTGCCCTGGTCGTCCACCGGGTTCATGACCGGGAGGCTGTACTTTTTCCCGGTCTGGTAGTCGTCTTCGCCAAAGGCAGGAGCGGTGTGGACGATTCCCGTCCCGTCCTCCACAGTGACGTACTCTCCGCAGGTGACAAAAAACGCTTTCTTGTCCGCTTTGACAAAAGGCATCAGCTGCTCGTATTCCATGTATTCCAGTTCGCTGCCCTTCATCTGCGCGATTTCCTCGTACTTGCCTTCGCCGAGCACGCTGCCTGCCAGTTCTTTCGCCACGTAAAAGACCTTGCCCTCGTCGAAAGCGCCCTCGCGCATCCGCACTTTCAGGTAGTCAATGTCTGCGCCCACCGTCAGCGAGACGTTGGAGGCCAGCGTCCATGGCGTAGTCGTCCACGCAAGGAAGTATTCGTCAGCGTCCTTCTTTTTGAATTTTGCGGTGACTGTGTTGACCTTGATCTCCTTGTACCCCTGCGCTACCTCGTGGGAAGCCAGCCCGGTGCCGCAGCGGGGGCAATACGGCAGTATCTTGTGCCCTTCGTATATGAGCCCTGCCTTGAAGAATTCGCTGATAATCCACCAGCACGACTCTATGTAGTTGTTGTCCAAAGTTATGTACGGGTGGTCCATGTCTATCAGGAAACCCATCCGCTTCGTCATTTCGCGCCACATGCTTTCGTATTTGAACACGGATTCCTTGCACTTCTCGTTGAATTCCTTGATGCCGTACTTTTCGATGTCCTGCTTTCCCGACATCCCCAGCTCTTTCTCGACCTCGATCTCCACGGGAAGCCCGTGGGTGTCCCAGCCGGCTTTCCGTTTGACCTCAAACCCCTGCATGGTCTTGTACCGGCACACAGAATCCTTTAGCGTCCTGGCGATCACGTGGTGTATGCCCGGCCGGCCGTTCGCCGTCGGTGGCCCCTCGTAAAAAATAAAGGAAGGCCTGCCTTTCCTCGTAGTAACGCATTTGCCCAGCAAATCGTGTTTTTCCCATGCGTCCGCCTGTTCCATCTGGAATTCGGCTATGGGTTTTTCAGATAGTTTTTCAAACATGTTTCATCCCTCGTTTTCTCGCGTATACTTAATAATTTTAAACGTTAAGCATTGGAATGTCAAGGAATATTACTATTTGTGCAGGGATGCCCCAATAAACCAGTTGAAAAAAACTGGATTATCCTTTAAGATATACATA
>JGI24705J35276_12238002_pt1 | contig 14903 bp, 15 predicted proteins | sample TergutNt197P4_FD_35276 | JGI IMG/M metagenome (IMG submission 35276) | reverse complement strand
TGGGCACACTCGACTTTTCCGCTAAAAACATAACGACTTGAATAGCGGCTTCGCTCAAGTTTCGCCACTCTGCGCCGCGCAAGCTCCGCTTGCACCCTGTCAAATACTTCCTTACTAACAATCGGCTCATGATTATTTTCTATAATAATAAAGTTTTTTTGTCCGTAGTTGATTTTGCTTTTGTGGCTTAGATAGTCGGTTGTTATGCGTTTTCTTTGCTTTAGTGTGCCGTTGTATTTCTCATTTTTTAGTATGCTCCTAACGCTTGGATTTGACCAGCGTGCCCCGCCTTCGGGTGCGGGAATGCCGCGATTTTCAAGTTCTTTACATACAAGATGCACACCCAAGCCCAACAAATACAACTCATAAATCAACCGAACAATTTTCGCCTCATCCTCATTAACGAATAGCTTCCCATCTTTGAGATGATACCCGAAAATTCTATTACCAAAAACTACGCCACGTTTCATGCTCTGTTGTTGCCCAAATTCCACACGTCCCGACGTTCGGCGGCTTTCATCTTGGGCAATACTTGACATAATAGTTAGTCTTAATTCTGCGTCAGGGTCAAGGGTATTGATATTGTCATTTAGGAAAATAACCCCAATGCCCAACTCTTTGAGTTTTCGTGTGTAGGATATACTATCGAGCGTATTTCTAGCAAATCGTGAAATCTCTTTTGTTAACAACAAATCAAACTTGTGCGCCTCGGCATCCGCAATCATCCGCTTAAAGCCTGTGCGCTTCTCTATATTTGTGCCGCTTTTTCCCTCGTCAGCATAGATTCCGCAAAGTTGCCACTCAAGATTGCGGCCAATATATTCCTTAAAATACTGTTTTTGATTTTCTAGGCTGTTTAGTTGGCCCTCTTCATCTGTCGAAACTCTGCAATAAGCCGCGACACGCTTCATTTTCTTTCACGCTATTATATTGTTATTGTGCCTATAGTGTTTTTAAGGTTTTTGTCGGCTTTTTTGCCTGAAAAAACACAGATTTTTCCTCTAAAGACTTGACGAAATGTGCGAAATATGATATAATGCAAGTGTAGAAAAGTTAAGAAACACAAGCCTTTCGGCGGCTGGGCTATAACTAACCGACTACTAAAAAAATGCCTTGCCCGTGCAAGTGTTCGAGCACTTACACGGTGCGGTAGTGGATAGGAGTCCACAGCCTACAAGACGAGTATATTATACCCGTTTTTAGTTGTGTTGTCAATCTCCTTTTCACGCCGTAACCACGCATGGCGAGATAGGAGTTTTTATTATGCCTGTGAATGTGTATGAGTTAGTGACCAATCGTATTTTGGCGGAGCTTGAGAAGGGGGTAATTCCTTGGCGTAAGCCTTGGCGTGGTTCCGCGCCAATCAATTACATATCCCGCAAGCAGTACCGAGGGGTAAATCTCTTGTTGCTCCCGCATGGCGGTGAGTATCTGACATTTAAGCAGTGTCAAGAGTGCGGAGGAAAAATCAAGAAGGGCGAAAAGTCTCATGTAATTAATTTTTTTAAAATGATTGAACATACAGACGAAGAAACCCGCGAGGTTAAAGAGTATCCATGTTTGAAGTATAGTAATGTTTTCCATATTAGTCAATGTGAGGGTATTGTAAGTAAATTAGAGGTTGTGCAGGAGGTTGACCCTGTAGAAGCGGCGCAGGACATTATCAAGAGTTATGTGTCATGCTCCGGCGTGAATTTTGTTCATGTTATAGGAAGTGACCGCGCTTGTTATTCTCCTTCGCTTGATAAAATCGTAATGCCTGCAATGAGTCAATTTGAAAGTAGTGGCGAGTATTATTCGGCAGTTTTTCATGAGATGGCGCATTCTACAGGGCATGAAAATCGTCTTGATCGTATTACTAACTTGGCTCGTTTTGGTACGGGGCCTTATTCTAAGGAGGAATTGATTGCGGAAGTGTCTTCGGCTATGCTTATGAATATTGCGGGGATTGAGCAGTCTGCGACGTTTGAAAACAGTGTTGCCTATATTGCAGGCTGGAGCAAAATGTTGCAGGAGGATAAAAAAGCAATTGTAAATGCGGCAGGTCAAGCGCAAAAAGTGGTTGACTACATACTTGAGGGACAATTATACGGATAACAACGGGATTTTAGTATTGTAAGGTTAAAAGCTACTCTCACAGCTACACGGGGGTAGTTTTTTCCTTGTCCTTACTCAAAAATCGGGAATGGGCAATGAATCACTTTGAAAGTAATAGCAGATGTTGCTTCAATAGTGCAACGAGAAAAGGAACGCAACATTTCCATCAGACTTTCCTCGTCATGGGGGCAGGCTTGCCGGTGGAGATTTTTCGAGTGCTTTTCTCGAAAAATACAACCGCTCGCCCCATTGACGAAGCACCATAAAGTATAATTGTTGATGGGCGTTTGACGCATACCTGCGGCAAACCCCATAATTACAAAAAACTTTATGATACCAATTCCTCTATAGCTTACGGGTTAATTAATATGCAAGATCCCTAAAGGGTATAAGGCAACGAAGCAAATAAATGGTGGACTTTAAGCTATGAGTGCTGAATTAAACTATCATTTGGAGCAAAACTTAACGTGCCCTTCCTGCAAGGGTTTGTAGGGGAGAAGCTAAAAATTATCAACTCTTCGATAGAATGTGAAAGTTGCCATAGCATATATCAAATTATTGATGGAGTACCTGTATTTGTTTCTACTGATTTAGATGAGCATCAAAAAGCTGAATTAGATTCCGTTTTATCCAAACACCATAATAGCAATGTTGAGGATATTTATGAAAAACAAAACATTATTTTTACAGCCCCAAAATGGCTAGAAGGAAAATTGGACGATAAAACGATCGGTTTGAGTACACGAATCATTTGTTTAGGTGGTGGAAGTGGTGATGATCTTCCGCATGTCAAATCAAACTTTAAGTTCAATGTTGATCATATTGCTCATGAATATATCAAACTTTCACCGGAAATGGCTAGAGATCAGGCTACAGTCGGCGCTATAAAACATATAGCGTCTGTAACTGAGTGTTTGCCATTTAAAGATGGATATGCTGACATAATCTATTCTCGAAATAGCCTTGATCATGTAAATAATCCGCTGAAAACATTGATCGAAATAAATCGAGTCTTAAAGCCGGACGGAAGATTTTTTCTATCAGTTTTTTATAACTCTAACTTTATTGATTGTTGTGAAACAACATCTATAGATGATGATTTTCTCAATAAGTATCTAAGAAAAATTTTTACTGTTGAATGGATGGAGCTTCGTCCGGTCGAAGAAGAATCTGAATACCAGCCGTTGAAATTCTCACTGCCTAAAAATCGCAAAGTAGAATGGTTACATGCGATATGCCGGAAGAAAGAATATGAACCTCTTGATCCAAACGTCTTAGAAGAATATGGGCAACTTACAAATGATTTTCATACAGCGCTCTATTATGATGAACTGCTCAGATATCAAGAAGCAGCCCAATATTATGCTAAAGTGCTCGATAGGTATCCTTTACTTGAATCTGATAAAATGCGGATTTTATACTCAAGAATTCGCTTTCTGTCGATAAGCGATCATACGGCCTTTCAAGATTTTTTCGATGATTTCAAACAGACTAATCATGATCCTTTTTGGTGGAAAATTATAATTCTTTCATCGGTGTCCTTCATGAAGAAGACTCTGATACGGGAAATTCAAGTACAATTCACCGGAGAAGAAAAAATATTTCTTGAACATGCAATAAAGACGGCTGAGAGACTAAATTTTAAGCGCTCAGTTAAAAAGCGAAAAATCTTCTACCGGTTGTTGCGGCCAATTTATAAGGTCATTAAGAAATCTATGAAAAATAGCGACATTTTTGAACGAACTAAATTTTGACTTAACTAAAAAAGGGGGGGAGACCGGTTTAGTTTAATATTTATTGCTTTATCTTGTTTTGTTTTTCTTCTTTGAGAGCTATATTTTCTTTTTTTAGAGTAGCATTTTCTTCCATTAGCGCATTGAGTACGTTGTTGAGTTGGCTCAGCATGTCGTTAATGCGCAGGTTAAGCATATTGATCTGTTGAATGACATGGGGCGGTTGTTCAGATTGTTGTGTACTCATTTTTTATCAGCGGACTTTTTTTCGATTTTTGCTTCAAGTTCATCGACTTTAAGCGCTAAGAATTTGCATACACCAATAAGGAAACCGATTGTATTGTTTATGCTAACACTTTCTTTGTCTATTTGCAAAAACTCTAAATTGCTAAAGTCCACTACATCACGTTCAATGCCGTCATGTTCTGATTTAACACGTTTGTTTTTTACACTTTTGATTATGCCCAAATCATCCAATGAATCAAAACCGCCTATGGTTCCGTTGTCGCACCCAAATTGGTCAGCTGCATGTATCCAACGTCCGTAAATGTGTTTCCATGCGTAGGGATGACCGGTTGTTGAGTTACCGCCGAGAACTTGATTTCCGTCATAAGGCATAAATCCGCCGGGGTTGTTTCCGTTGCTGTAGTAAAACATGAGATAATTGCCGTCTACGAACATCTTATGGTAGTTGCCTATTTTGATGGTACCGTGTGCCGTTAAATCCTGTAGATCTAGGTGAGCCGGGTCATTAACGCCGTTGTTGTTTGCTTTTTTCAAGTATAGTGTATCATATGCTTGTCCATAGGTTGCCGAATCTGCATGTGCTAAAATGATTTTTGGTGGATCAAGTTTATCTTTTCGTCCGTGTCCTAGCCAGAGTTCACCTTGATTGGCCGCTACATAACCGCCGCAGGAAATGTCTTTTTGGACTACCATGCCCGTGTCAACTGCTAACAGAGGGGCAACCCAGCTTCCGCCTTCGTCGGAAACTATTGCCATCACATTTACTTTCATATCTTCATTAGTTGCAGATGCTTTTGTGTCGTAAAATACGATTCGCGAGGGTGAGTGGGGTAACTCCTGAGGTGCCCAGTCGTTGCCGTTAAATCCCCATATAGCATCAACGATTTGTTCTTTGGTGCGGTGGGGTACATCGCCGGACATAATTAGTTCTTTGTTGAGTGTTGTCTTATTGTTGAGCGTTGTGGTTCCAACAACATTCAAGTTACCGAGCACATTTAGGTCTGTTCCGCCGCCTCCGCCTCCGCCTCCGCCGCTGGCTTTAAATGTGGCTATACATCCAGACCAAGCCGCCGCTCCGGTGTTTACAGTTCCGGAATTAGCAGCTCCTGTAGAGGACACGATTTTTTCTAAGTAAGCAAGCGATATGGAATTGAAGCGTTGTCCGTCAAGTATAGTGAACCCGTTGGTTGGACTCGTTTGTCCGGTGCTACCTGAGGAGTAACTTGTTGCTCCGATCCATAGTTCATCTGCCTGTGTGGTATTTTGTGTAGTACCTGTATTTGTTGTGCCAGTGTTTCCCTGATTTGTTGCTGTAACATCAGGTGTAGCGTTTTGTAATCCTGAATATTCGCAGATGTTGGCAACGGAGTAGTATTGATTGGTGCCTGTAAGATTTATGGTTATAGTTGTTGATGCTGCTGACACCACTGTACCAGCCCAAATTTCTGTATCGGTCGTGCCGTTATTGTCAACTCGATTGGTTATTTTTTGCCAAGTTACGCCTGTTTCAGATATACTTTGAACTGTTATTCCAGAGCCAATTGGGCAAAGTCCTATACATGCAATCAGTATATTTCCATTTGCGGGAGTTCCTGATAATGTAACGGTTATAGTGGAAGACCCAGAAGATGTACCTTTAGAGGGGCCTCGAACGCGGATTATGGCCATCTTTTTGAATCCTCCAGTACCTCAGAAAGAAACACAGCTTCAGTTGCAACATATGAGTGTTCTTTATGCTTTAACTTCTTAACAGACATTTTACATCACTGTTAAGTATTAACACAGCAAGACGATAAAAGTTTTGTTGTCTGACTGTGCAAATATTATTTTGGCAATATGCCGAAGTCCACTTTAGCCTTTCGCATACTGGCTGCTGTGTTGCGTCTCTATCGCTTTAATAGCTCTTTCCAACTCATCACGGGTTAAAAACTGCCGTCTATGTAGCTCCTTGAGGACGCCGATTTTGAAGCTTGCTTCCAAGCTCGTAGTATTTGACATGGTAATCACTCAAGTTCGGTCGGTTGCAACATAAAAACATTACAAAGGAAAAAATAAAAATATTTTCTAACTATGATAACGACAGGCAGGGTACGGTTCTATTTAGCATCGCTTGATTTTTGCCCAAAAATATTGACACTCCGGTAATTGATGTTATTGTAAAGTCAAAAAGGGGTAATGTATTTTGAAGGTTTATGGTTACATTAGAGTGTCAAGTAAGGAGCAAAACGAGGACAGGCAGATAATGGCGATGAATGATTTGAATATACCGCCGTTAAACGTGCTTATCGACAAGCAAAGCGGAAAGGACTTTGAGCGGCCGGCTTACAAAAAGCTCATTAAGACTTTGAAAAGCGGGGATTTGCTGTACATCAAAAGTATTGATAGGCTTGGACGTAATTATGAAGATATTCAAAATCAGTGGCGCATACTGACAAAGGAAAAAGGTGTTGACATCGTGGTTATTGATTTGCCGTTGCTTGATACGCGCCTGCATCGTGATCTTATGGGGACGTTCATCAGTGATTTGGTTTTGCAGATTCTGTCTTTTGTGGCGCAAAACGAGCGTGACAATATTCGCCAGCGTCAAGCCGAGGGCATTACGGCGGCAAAGGCGCGGGGCGTGCGTTTTGGGCGGCCGGTTAGACCTGCGCCCGCTAATTTCGGCGAATTATTAGCACAATGGGACAGCCGGCAAATCAGCAAAGAGAAACTTCTCAAAAAGTGCAATATGAGCAAATCCACCTTCTACCGCCGAAGGGCACAACACCGCATAAAACAAAGGGAATTGTAAGGTTATTTTGTTAAAATAGTGTCTCAAAAGGTGTAGATTGTGGGAAGAGGCAAAAGGGTGGTTTAAAAGGGTTTTTGCGGTGGGGAGGTGTGATTTTTGAGTTATGGGAAGGTTAATTTTTCGTAAAATCGCTCGCTTTTTGTTGCTTTGTAGTATACAATATGAGAAAAAATTAGTGTCAAAAAGTATACATTATGAGATTTATAAAAGCAAATCACACTATTAATGTGATAAAATTTATATATCTATTGTAGTGCGGTTCTATGTTGGGGCTTTAGTATGAAAAAAACAGGCTTCAACAAACTAACGGCAATGCTCATGGCATTATCCATGATGATTATGTTAATACCCATTATGACCACGCCGGTAAGCGCGTTTCCGGAAGTGACCAGCGAATCCGAGTTAAAAAGCACATTAAACAGCGGCGAAAAAGACATCGCAGTTAATGGAATCATTACAATCAGCAAAAGCCTTACAATAAATTCAGGCGTTAAACTATGGGTCGGAGGCAGCTTTACAATAGATTCAGGCGTTACGCTAACAGTTAAAGACACAGCCACCATAGAAACATTTGGAAACAGCGCCAAAATCACCAATAACGGCAAAATCACAAACAGCGGCTCAATTTCCAGTAGCGGCAAATTCATCAATTATGGCACAATCGACAACAACAAGGACGGCACAATTGATGGAGTACATAACTTGGGTACCATCAACAACAAGGGCGGCACAATCAATGTACTTAGCAATGAGGGCACAGTCAACGATAACAGCGGAAGTAGTTCTTCTTCAAATAAAGACGCGCCCGCTCCGAGCGATACGTCAAATTCTCTCACTGATTCCAACCCTTCAAACGACGGCGAGCAGTCGGACGATTATGGCAGTGTGCTGTTAATCATTGCGGTAGTGGCGGTATTAGCAATAGCGGGCGGCTGTGTATTGATGCTATTGCGTAAGCGGAAATAGGCGGTAGGTCAAACAGATAAAAAAGCAACTGGGTTTTAGATATGAAAGGAATAAAATTTAAAAAACTAACGGCAATGTTCGCGGCGCTGTCCCTGCTGATTATGTTAGTACCCATTATATCTATGACGGCAAACGCCCAAACAACAGAAGTAACAAACGAAGCCGAGCTAAAAAGCGCGTTGGAGAGCGGCGCAACAGACATAGCAGTTTCGGGCAAAGTCACAATCTCTAGCAACAGTCTTACAATCAATTCCGGCGTTACGCTGTCCATTACCCGTGGCGTATCTTCCGAGGGCATTACAGTCTACGGCGATCTTGCAATTAACGCAGGCGTTACGCTGACAGTTAAAGGCACACTCATGGTGGGGGAAGTCAGCAAGTGCACCAACAGAGGCACAATCGACAACAACGGCGGCACAATCAGCGGGTACATATACAATTACGGCACTATCGACAATAACGGCGGCACAATGAAGGACGGATTCTATAACTATTACGGCGGCACAATCAACAACAATAAAGGCACCATCAGCGGCGGAACAAACGAGGGCACCATCAATAACAGTGATAAAATCGACATCAGCGGTCGCGGAATCGAAAACTGGAACATCATTATCAACAGCGGCACTATCGACAATCGCGGGGGCACCATCGAGAACAGATACGGCGGTGGCTCCGGCAGGGGCACAATTACCAACAGCGGTACAATAGACAATAGCGGCGGGGGTACAATCAGAAACGAGCGCTACTGTACAATTACCAACGATAAGGGCACAATCGACAACAATGGGTGCACAATCAAAAACTACGGCACAATAGACAACACCAACGGCGGCAAAATTGCCAACCTCGACAAGGGCATATTTGACAATGTGGGCACGTACAACGACAACACCGGCGGGGGAAGCAGTCCTTCACCGAGCAACAAGCCAACTCCGACCAATGCGTCATTTTCTCCCTATGATGCCAACACTTCAACCGATAACCCAACCACCTCCGATAATGCCAACACTTCAAATGAGGGCACTGCTGGTCAGTCGGACGAGTATGGGAATGTGTTGTTGATTGCGGCTATAGTAGCCATATTAGCAATCGCGGGCGGCTGTATATTGCTACTACGTAAGCGAAGATAGACGCATAGGCTAAACAGGTAAAAATCCCTATCTTTTTTGTAATTTTTGAAACGCAGTTTCATACTCGCAGAATTGCCCACTATACCCGCTACGTCCGGTCGGTTGCCACTATAAAAAGTATATAAAAAATAAAAGAGGAACTAAAAAGCCCCTCAAGCTGTGATCTTGGCTTTATCTTTTCAACTCGAATAAGCAATTAAGTAGCCTATTTCCAACCTTTGTACTGTTTTATCCGCTCGTAAGCTTTCTGTATTTTATTGAATTTCTCTGCCGCCATCTCTATAACCCTCGGATCATCCGTTTGATATGTGTCAGGATGACATCTTTTAGAAAGTTTTCGCCAAGCATCCTTAACTTCCTCTTCTGAAGCGGTAGTATGCACCTCTAATATTTCAAAACAACCGATTAACTCCGTCTCTTCTTGATAACTTTGTGCATTTGTGTAAGCACGCTCTTGTTCTTCTTGCCATTCGCGTGCTTGCTCTTCTGCCCATTCCTGCTGTTGCGCGTCACTTTGCGGCTGTTCTGACTGTGTAGGCTGTTTTTTGTGATCTTTAAACAAGAAATATAGAGCACATACGAAAACAAAGCCAACAATAAGCAAAATAACAACAAACATATTGTTTGTAATAAAATCAGGCAAAACTATAGAAGTGTTATTATCAGTTGAGGCTCGTTCGTTATCGTCGGTATCTCGCGAGCTTAAATCGTCCTAGATGGTCGGGGTGGGGGTGTAGGCATTGATGAGGGTGGTGTTTTTGAGTTATATGGTGGAAAAATTTCAGGTAACACCGCAACATGGGGCGGAGGCGTGTATAACCGGGGGGTGTTTAAAATGTCTGGCGGAGAGATTTCCGATAACACCGCAAAGCCTGCATATGGCTATGTATATAGTGGCGGTTATGGTGGTGTGTATCTGCAATATGGTTTTTTCACTATGTCTGGAGGCAAGATTTCTGGTAACACCGCTCTACAGGGCGGCGGCTTGTATGGAAACTCGACCTTTGTTGAGCGATTGGGTGGAGCGATTTTTGGTAACACCGCTGACATAGGTGACGATGTGTATGACGCACCTTGATACGATAGTGTTACCATAAATACTGAAAAAACTATTATTTTTTAGAGTTATTTAAGCTCTTTTTTATATTTTAAAATTGTTATCAGATTGTCAAGTGCGCTGTCATCGTTGATTGTCATAAGTATTGGTATTAGTTTCCACGTAGATGTCTGAGCTTTTACGTCTACTCCAAGTGCATTAAAACCCTCTATTGTTTTCTCAGTAAAGAAAACCGTTACCTTAAACCCCACATTCCATATCGAGAGCCAACCCAAATTTTTCTTCTTATGCCATATCTTGCCCAACCACGCTTTTCCATCGTTATAATAGCGCCACTCAATAGTCAAATTCAGGTTTTCAATTTTTTCTATAAACTCTAAAAAAAGACCAAACCAATCTGCCCCTAGTGCCTTCTCAATAACGCTGTTATCTGGATATGTACCTGCATCAGTTAGAATCTGTTTTTCCAAAATATTGTCCTCCGTTGCTTGCTTTATGATCTCGCACTCTGTATCTATCTGCTACATTACTCTCTCCATCAAAATGGATCCTGTTTGTATTTTCTTTAAGGTTGGCTTTGTTTAACGGATCTGGTGCGGCCAACACGCAAACCCACCGCCGCACATTATATTTCTGCATTGCTGTGGTCTCAAACCCGCATTTGCGATAAAACTCTACTGTCTCATCCTTTGTTTCGGTCTCAATTACCTTCCCATACCGCTTATGGAGTACAGAAACCATAGCTCGTCCAATACCTCTGTGTTGTTTGGTTTTCAAAACAGAGATATGTAAAATCTCGACCCGATTTTTATGTTCCTCAAAGCCACATATTCCCACAAGTTCTCCATCAACAAAATAACCCTTAAACAACATATCATCATTAGCCCGATATTTCCCAATTTCAAACGCCATAACCTCAGGAGAACTATCAAACACGCAATCAGCCAACATCTGACGCACAATCGGCATATCCATTAACTCTTTTATATCCGCAAAAGCTATCATGCCCTTAACTCCTCACCTTAATACCACAACCATCCTCAAGCAACACTATGCATACTCGCCGTTTAGGTTTACTATTTTTTCTCGCTTTAAATTGATCTGTGTTTGCTTTGAATAAAGCCCCTTTTAAGTGGTTGCCAGTAGGGCTGTGTAGGGGTCATCAGCTTGGCTGGGAAACACTGTTTTGGTATTGTTATGTAGTATGATTCTTTCTTTGGTATCTGTGAATTCCCCAATAAAAGCGGCTGTGAGTCCAAGTTTTTGCAGGGTTTCAGTGACTTTTTGCTTGGCGTTGGGTGCGACTGCTGCAAGTATGGTGCCGGTTGAAGAAAACGACAACATTTGCTCCTCGCTCAGCCCTAAGTGTTTCTGTAGCAAATGAACTTCGTTGGGTATGGTAATGTTTTCTTGTTTCACTCTAAAGCCGGCATTGGATGTTTCTGCTAACTCGTTTAGGGCCGTTACAAATCCCCCCTCGGTTGCGTCATGCATTGCATGCACGCCCTCTATCTTTGAGAGTGCTAGAGCCTCTTTGACACAGCTCTGCATAGGTACAAGTTTTCCATATTCAGCTTGTTTTTGGGTGCCAAAGAGTTGCTGTGCCTTTTCTTTATGGGTCAGCACATAGTTGGTGATGGTTTCTATCCCTAGGGGTTTGGTGCATAGAATAAGATCACTTGGTTTTGCGCCGCCTGAGGTAATAAAATGCGTGGGTTCCACGGTGCCATAGACGGTGCAAACCCCTAAGAGATCTTTTAGGCTATCATACATGGCCGTGTGACCGCGTACAATGGCGATGTCTAGTTCAGTGGTGGCTTTGCAGATTTGCGCCATAACCTTTTGGAACCGACTAGGACTTGTGGGTCGGGGACCCAGCAAGGTGATGGTGCAAAACTCGGGTTTTACCCCAAAGAGCGCTATATCTGAGGCGGCATAGTTGATTAACAGCCAGCCAAACCATTCCTCAGGAACTCCTGTACATGGATCAGTTGCCACCGCAACAAGCTTATCCCCTAAACGATGCACTCCGGCATCAAAGCCTATCTGAGGTGGTACCACCACCCGCTCATCAGGGGGAATACAGTTAAGCATCTTTTGGAGTTCATTAGCCGCAAGTTTTCCCATTACATATATGCCCTCAATACATTGGATTTATACAGGAGATATATAACAAAGATACTTATCCCAAGTTCAGGTAACATATAGCTTCCATTGTATATGCTTGAATAAACCCATGGATTCATTCCTGCAGGTGCGAATTCAGCAAAGAAAATAACGCCTGAAACCAAATGCATAACAAACCTGCCCATAACTGCAATGGTAACTCCTGTGACTGGATGCTTTTTAAATAACCCTGCTAAGCCTAAGCAGCCAAATGCTAAGGGATAATCCAGCAACACCTGTGTTGGATAATACACTTGGGGTAAAATGGCCAGCTGAACAAGGCCATAAACAACTCCTGCAAAGATACCGACTTTTGGTCCCCGTCGCAACGCCAGCCAAAGCATAGGCACCATAGCGCCAAGAGTAATTGAGCCCCCGTTTGGAAGACGGAAGATGATGATAAAACTAAGTACCGTGCTTAAGGCCGTAAAAATTGCTATTTCTGCAAGAATCTGGGTTTTGCTTATAGGTATATGTTTAGGTTTAGAGTTTAGAGTATTCTCTTCTGTGTGGTTGTTCATTATTTTCCCTCCGCCAGTATTACCTGGTTCAGGTTCACAGGGTCGACAGCAACTACTGTCCTCTCAGCCGGTCATTTCCAGCTCCCCAAGAACTAACAAATTAGTAGCGATGGAAAATATTAGCTTTATGATAGAGTTTACAGGTTGGTTATTTGGACAGGGGTTTGACTTGCAGTACTAGCATATTTTTGGACACTGAACCCAATTTCATTTCTAAGCCTAAATCCGAATAAGTTGCACCTGCAACAGCTGGATATGAACCTGACTGTGCAACAGCATTTTTGGTCACATAAAGCAAATTTGAAGTGTCGGTATCTGATAGTTTGTAGCTGAAAACAAAATTGTCATTGTTATGTTGATAGGTTTTAGATATGCCGGGAACCAAACTCAAAGTGGTGTACTCGGACTCCGAGCTGTTTGAGCCTCCAAATGAAGAAATTAACCCCTGCGCTTGCCAAAGAAGAATGCCAAACACCAACACCACTAAAAAAAACCCTACAACTTTTTCAACAGGAAACCCTTTTTTCTTTACAGTAGTATCAACTTGGGGAAAACAAGCAATTGATAACATTACTTGATAGTTCCTACTTCAAGCTAAAAAACGTTCCCGCATCAACCCACAAAAACTTTCTTGGTTTGACTAAAGAATTTCTCCTATGACATTTATTGGCTTAGAAATCAACGAAGTTAAATCTTCCAACCGCTCTCTATCCATAGTGACCAAGACCACCGTAGCTGGACCCGCAGACTTGTTAAGATCTAATACCTGTTTCTCCCACAGTTTGAGTTGTCTACCCACTCCATAGGCCATCATTTTAGCTTCACTGGCAATCCCAAAGCCGCCTACAGCTGAAATATCATGAATATATCGACACTGGCAAAGTTGCGCTACATTTCTAAGATCAGCTATTTCGCCTCGGGCCTCAGCGGCAATAACTTCCTCACCTACTTTGGGTCGACCTACCGCCACAATTAAATCACCCGGCAGAGTTTTTCCCAGCCGTAGCTCATTTTCGTTTGCTAAACCCACAACCGTTAAACCTGCACCGGTTTGTACAGTTTGAAAGTTATCCTCAGTGTTTTCCAAAAGCACCTGTTGCGGGTCTAGTCCAATGCTTCGAGCTTCCCGACTAACTCCCTCAGCTATTGTTGCACCCGTGACTTGTTTTTCTACACCCAAAGTCAACGACAAAAGCAACGGAAAGGCCCCCGTTGTGATAACATCCATCAATGCCACCCGCGCCAAAAACTTGCCCAACACCTGTCCATCCACTTTAACCTTATCAAGTTCTTTAGGTCCAACCGCTCCTGAGGAAGTGGAACCTGCCACAATAGCATGACCCGTGGGTATCTTCAAGATCGACACATCACCTCTTCGAGCATAGTTGATTTGGGACGGTTTAACCTGAAATGCTATGGGCCGTAGCAGACTGCCCATATTTTCTATCAAATGCAGATAAATTGTGAGTGATTGACGTATGACCTCAGAACGCGTCAAACTGTGCTTCTCAGCGAGACTATCCACGTCTGCGAGCACTTTGGGTGGCAAACGAACATTAATGATTTCCAAATCTATCCCACACTACTTTCCTAGTGTTCGATAGCTTTATGGTTTATCTACAAACTAACTTGATACCTAACTGTTGAGTTAAAAAACAAAAAAGGGAGGTGGATTTTAGCGGTAGTGAACCAGCCACATGTGGGAACGTGACCACGAAAAGTGGTGTCGTTGCCAAGGAGACCAGTAAAAACACCGAGATGAATCCCGATTATCATACGATTTTGCCGATTCTTGGGTTGGTGGTGTTGGTTCTTGGGTTGGTGGTGTTGGTTCTTGAGTTGGCGGTGTTGATTTTGTTGATGTATTTGATTTTGCGTATTTGGATGGGTTTGCTGGCGGTTTTTGTACTACCGGGTTTGGTTCAGTTGTTGGATCAGGGACTGTATCAGGTGACTTTGGGCAAGGATCTGTGGTTGGGTCGGGTGTTGGTGTTGTTGTTGGTGTTGGTTTGTGGCATTTTGGTGGTGGTGTTGTGGTTGGGTCGGGTGTTGGTGTTGGTTTGTGGCATTTTGGTGTTGGGTTTGTGGTCGGTGGTGGTGTTGTGGTTGGGTCGGGTGTTGTGGTTGGGTCGGGTGTTGTGGTTGGGTTTGTGGTCGGTGGTGGTGTTGTGGTTGGGTTTGTGGTCGGTGGTG
>JGI24705J35276_12238003_pt1 | contig 14944 bp, 13 predicted proteins | sample TergutNt197P4_FD_35276 | JGI IMG/M metagenome (IMG submission 35276) | reverse complement strand
GCAGGGCCCGTTGTGACCGCCGTCGGTATCTCGCCGAAGATGTACGATGTCGTGCAGGTCGGAACAGAGAAACTGATGGGAGAGGTCATTAAGATCGTGGGAGACCACACCATCATCCAGGTTTATGAGAACACGTCCGGCGTCAGACCGGGAGAGCCGGTCTCCAACACCGGCCGCCCCCTTGTCGCGGAACTCGGTCCGGGTCTGCTCTCGTCAGTTTATGACGGGATACAGAGACCGCTGCCGGTCCTTAAGGACAAGATGGGGGATTTCATTTATCGCGGCGTATCCGCACCTGGATTGGACAGAGAGAAGAAATGGGATTTCACTCCCGTAGTGAAGAAAGGGGACGAGGTCTCCGCCGGTTCCGTCATCGGTACCGTGATGGAAGGGACGATGGAGCACAGGATCATGGTGCCCCCGGACATAAAGGGAAAAGTGGAGAGCATAAAGGAAGGTTCCTTCACCGTCGAGGAGATCATAGCGGTGATCGACGGTAAGGATATAGCAATGATGCAGAAGTGGCCCGTCCGTGTCCCCAGACCCGTGAAAGAGAAGTTCCAGCCGGATATTCCGTTAGTTACGGGACAGAGGGTGCTTGACACAATGTTCCCGCTGGCGAAAGGAGGAGCGGCCGCGATCCCGGGAGGGTTCGGTACCGGAAAAACAGTTACACAGCAACAGCTCGCCAAATGGTCCGATGCCGAGATCGTGGTATACATAGGATGCGGCGAACGCGGCAACGAGATGACCGAGGTCCTCACAGAATTCCCGCATCTTGAGGATCCGAAGTCCGGAAACCCGCTTATGAACAGGACGGTGCTCATAGCGAACACGTCGAACATGCCCGTTGCGGCAAGAGAAGCGTCCGTTTACACGGGAATGACGATAGCCGAATATTACAGAGATATGGGTTATAACGTGTCATTGATGGCCGATTCGACATCAAGATGGGCGGAGGCGATGAGAGAGATATCCTCGCGTCTCGAGGAGATGCCCGGAGAAGAAGGTTACCCCGCATACCTTGCGGGAAGATTATCGGAGTTCTACGAGCGTGCGTGCAGATGCAAAACGTTAGCGGATTCGGAAGGTTCCATTTCCGTTATCGGTGCCGTTTCACCGCCGGGCGGAGACCTTTCGGAACCCGTTACACAGAACACGTTACGCATTGTGCGTGTGTTCTGGGCGCTCGATACGAAATTAAGGGAAAGGAGACACTTCCCCGCCATCCACTGGCTTACGTCGTATTCGTTATACGACAAGCAGCTGAGGTCCTGGTATTCGACCAATATCGCAGAAGATTTCCCCGCACTGAGGGAATGGGCGATGCAGATCCTTCAAAAAGAATCGGAACTGCAGGAGATCGTTCAGCTGGTCGGTTCGGATGCGTTGCCGGACGAGCAGAAGGTGACGCTTGAGGTGTCGAAGATGATAAGAGAGATATTCCTGCAGCAGAACGCTTACCACCCGATCGATACGTACTGCCCGATGCAGAGACAGTACACGGTCATGAAACTGATCAGGAAGTATTCCGATCTCGCCGATAAGGCGCTGGCGGCAGGCGCGCAGGTATCGAAGATAGCATCGATACCCGCGAAACAGAGATTGGCGATGTCGAAGTACGAAACGAACATAGACGACGAGCTTAAAGCGGTCGACACCGACCTCGAGAAACAGTTCGCGGAACTGGGGGTGTGATCAATGAGCAAAGTATCCAAAGAGTACAAGACGATCTCCGAGATAGCGGGACCGCTGGTCTTCGTTAAGAATACGGAACCGATAACATATCAGGAACTCGTAAGCGTTAAATTATCGGACGGCTCGACGAAGAGAGGACAGGTCCTCGATTCGTCGGACGACATGGTGGTGGTGCAGATATTCGAAGGTACCGCCGGAATAGACAGGAACGCAAGCGTACGTTTCCTAGGCGAAACGATGAAGATGCCGGTGTCGAGGGACATGCTCGGCCGTGTCCTTTCGGGAAGCGGCGAGCCGCTCGACGGCGGACCGGCGATAACACCGGAAAAGAAGCTGGATATCGTAGGCGCCGCGATAAACCCGTGGGCCCGTGACAACCCCGCCGATTTTATTCAAACGGGCGTTTCGACCATCGACGGAATGAACACCCTTGTAAGAGGGCAGAAACTTCCGATATTCTCCGCTTCCGGGTTACCGCACAACGACCTTGCGATGCAGATCGCAAGGCAGGCGAAGGTCCGCGGTAAGGACGAAGAATTCGCCGTGGTGTTCGTTGCCATGGGTATCACTAACGAAGAGAAGCAGTCGTTCATGAAGGAGTTCGAAAGAACGGGTGCGTTAAAGAACGCGGTGGTCTTCCTTAATCTGGCGGACGACCCGGCCATCGAGCGTATCGTTACGCCTCGTCTGGGTCTTACAACGGCGGAATACATGGCCTTCGAACTGGACATGCAGGTGCTTGTGATAATGACCGATCTTACGAACTACTGCGAAGCGTTAAGGCAGGTAGGGGCGGCGAGAGAGGAAGTTCCCGGAAGAAGAGGATATCCCGGCTACATGTACACCGATCTTGCGGAACTGTACGAAAGAGCGGGAAGGATCAAAGGAAAGAAGGGAAGTATCACCCAGATCCCGATCCTTTCGATGCCCGGCGATGATATCACGCATCCGATCCCGGACCTTTCCGGATATATCACGGAAGGTCAGATCGTTATGTCGAGGGATCTGCACCGCGCCGGCATATACCCGCCGGTGAACGTTTCGTCGTCCTTAAGCAGACTGATGAACGCAGGCGTAGGCCCCGGTAAGACAAGAGAGGACCATAAGGCGGTCTCGGACCAGCTGTACGCGGCGTATGCGGAAGGCAAGGACCTGAGAGGGCTTGTGGCGATCGTCGGTAAAGAGTCGTTATCGGAGAAGGACAGAAGGCTTCTGGATTTCGCGGACATATTCGAAGACCGTATCGTAAGACAGAGTCACGAAGAGGACAGATCGATCGAGGACACGTTAGCGATATCCTGGGACATCTTGAGATCTCTGTCCGCGGATCAGCTGACGAGGATCGACCGTAAGTATCAGGAAAAGTACCTTCAGAGTTGAGTTCAGATGCCGACGCAGGAAATAACACCGACAAGGTCCGTTCTTCTCGAGGTGAAGAAGAAGATCAAACTGTCCAAGAGCGGATACAAGATCATGAAGATGAAAAGGGACGGCCTTATCATCGAGTTCTTCGAAGTGATGGAGAAGGCGAAACAAATGCGCGGTTCCGTTCTCAACGACTATGACAACGCGATGCAGAAGATCGCCATAGCCAGGGCGGTGGAAGGAGCCATTGCGGTGAAAAGTGCCGCATACGCGCTGAAAGCGGACCCCCAGGTAAAACTCGGAAGCAAGAGCATAATGGGTATGATGGTCCCCAAGGTGGAATGCGACCTTATCCACGCGCCCATGACGGAAAAGGGGTACGGTGTGATATCCACGTCGGCATATATCGAAGAGGCCGCTCACGCGTTCGAGAAACTTCTCGAAACGCTTGTGAGAGCGGCCGAGGTAGAAACGACGATGAAGAAACTTCTCGACGAGATAGAGAAAACGAAGAGGAGAGTGAACGCGCTCGAATTCAAGGTGATCCCGGAACTCGAGGAGTCGGAAGCGTTCGTTGAGTTCCGTCTTCAGGAGATGGAGCGTGAGAACACGATACGTCTCAAGCATCTGAAGAAGAAAGGAGAGGCAGCGGAGTGAGATCGCTCGAAGACCGTTATTTGGAGATACGCGACGACCCGAAAAAAAGAGCGAGAGCGTTCAAGGTGATATGGATAGTGGGGTATGCGATGCTCATGCTCGGCGCTTTCCTTACCGTCTACTTCATATGGCAGGGACTCTGAAAAAACATCTTAACATTCCTTAATTCTTTTACGCGGAAGAACGGCGGTCAACGTTCAATATAATTATTATATTGGAAAATCGGCTCTCAGAACGCAAATTTTTCAATATTTTTTGAAACATAGTATACAATCTATGTTAAGATAGTCAATTGTTAATAAATATTATTATTATATAGGATACACTTTATGCGACAGATGCGTTAACGGCCGCGCCTTTGACGCACACTTGGGGGGTAAAAGCGATAATGCTAAACAGAAGGAACCTTAGGCGACCGATCGCCGCGGCCTCGATCATCACAGCGATGATGTTCGTGTTCTCGGCACCGTTCTTTTTCGGCGGCGACATAAGCAGCAGCGACGCGCTCGGTGCGGACATCTTCGTGCCGGGCGTGACCATTGACGAAACGGGCAGTATCACTGTTTTAACGTTAACGGTACAGGATGTGTTCGATGTTGCGGTCACCGGGCCTGAGGTCTCCGATCATGCTGTTCCCGGTACCGGAACAGAAGTGACCGATACGCTGTCGCCGAACGATCCGGGCATACAACGGCCGGCGGAATATGTGACGGGTGTATCGGAACTCACAGATATGGACGTTCACGGCCAGACGACCCTCGCGGACGATGTCACGGACGGCGGAGCGCCGACATGCCCCGAGAACGGCGGTACGGCGGCCTTAAAAGGCAACGCCATATCTGACAGCGGTCTCTTCACCGACGAAAGTAATGTGACGGTGAACGACGTCCCCCGCAACGGTGTAAGCGCAGATGCCGACGGAGAAAAGATCATATCTGGCTATGTTGTAATGAGCACAGATCACGACGGCAAAGGGATCTACGCGGCAGACGCCGGAACGCTGACATCGGACGAGGACGGATCGGCCGGAATGTTCAGCGACGATCATACTGGCACATCAGAGAGCACAGAGCCCGGCGAGACCGATCATGCTGTCGACGATGGTAATATTAACGATCTGGGTCTTCCTCACGATGCAGTCCCGTACACACTGTCCGGCGACGATGACGGATCCCAGTGCAGCTGCACATGTGAGGATTGCGAGGCCGCCGGCGAATGCGACGGGTCCGGTTGCGGCGGCGACTGTGAATGCGGATGCTGCAACGACGGGAGCGTTATAGCAAAGGCTGATGCGAACATAGGCGACAACGGTATAAGCCAGCATATTGCCTATATGATCGGATGCATACTGCTCATACTTATGATCCTCACCATCATGCGGCTCGCGTTCGTCATGAAGAGGAAAAAGAAGGAGAAAGAAGAATAAGCGATCACAAACGGGCGGTGAACGCCCCCGTCACTGTTCTTCATTTTCTAAAGACCCAGACGACGTTCTTTGCAGCCCGGTGATGCCGGCGATCACCATAACGACGAACATTACTCTCATAACACTCAACGGTTCGTCCATGAACATAATACCGTAAACGAACGTACCTGCCGCGCCGATACCGACCCAAACGGCATATGCGGCACCCAGAGGTATCCCCGACGCTATCGCCTTCGAAAGCATCACCATACTCATTATGATGAAGACGATTACGACAACATCCCAGAAAAGGTCGGCGAACCCGTCCGAATACTTCATCGCTATCGCCCAGACGATCTCGAACAGACCGCCGACCATCACGAATCTCCATCGTTCGTCATACATCTCAAACACCTCCCGTTATCTGAAAACCAACTATGCCAGCAATGATTAATAACACGAAGAATATCTTTACGGAGGTCGCCTTTTCTCTGAACACAAGGGCTCCGGCCGCGAGGGTTCCCACCGCGCCGACGCCGGTCCATACGGCATATGCGGTGCCGGCCGGTAACGTTATCATGGAATACGACAGGAGGTATAAACTTCCGGTCAGGAAGACAACGGTGGCGATGCCCCACCGAATGTTCCTGAACCTTTCAGACCTTTTCAGCGATATCGCCCAGCAGGGTTCCAGAAGGCCGGCGGCGATCAGACATATCCAGGCCAGCGAAAGCATGTTCGTTCATCCGTAAGAGATATAAGCGTTTCAGAAACCCTTCATGATCGTGTCGCCGGTCCCGAGGTGAACTATCGGCATATATCCCGGGTCCGGATTGAAGTTATGCATCTTCTGGAAATCCGTCTGGGCCTGCCAGGTGGATGCGGCGATCAGTCTTATCCCTCTGTATTCCTCTGTTCCGGCGCCGTGCACATGCCCCGTCACGAAAATATCGGGTCTTTTATCTATCACCAGGTAATCTTTCTTCTCCGGCGCCAGTGCCGTTTTCTTCCCGTACATGGGAGCCAGATGTCTGCGTTCCAGCATCTCCTTCATTATCTCCACCGGCTTCTCATAGGTCAGTTTCTGAACGCCGGCCACCCAATCGTCGATGCTCCTTCCGTGATATGCCAGTATGGTCCTTCCCTCTATCTTCAGGGACACCGGATTCCCGGTAAGCATGACATTGGAATCGAAGACCTTACCGAACACCTCGGAGAGCGCCGGCTGCGGTTCGGCGGGCCGGCAGGCGTCATGGTTGCCCGGCTGCAGAACGATCTTTATGTGATCCGGTATCTCCTTCAGATATTCGGCCAGTTTGTAATATTGTTTGTAGATGTCGTCTATGGTCAGTTCTTCCTGCTGTCCCGGGAATATTCCTATTCCGTCCACGACGTCACCCGGAAGAATAAGATAATCCAGATCGGTTCTCCAGGCGTTCTCTCTCAGCCATCTGACCATGGCCCCCCATCTGTTCTCGAGGAACGTGTGGCTTCCTGCGTGTATGTCGGAAAGGAAACCAACGGAGGCTACGGAATCCGACGGCTCCCAAGGATCGGACGGCACACCGGGCCTTACAACATCTGAAGCAACGAGCATCTTGCCGTCCCTTGTCAGACCGCCGACGAGACCGATGACCTCGTCATTTACTATAATATCATCAGCGAACGGCGAATCCTTAAGGACGATCGCTTTGAACGATCCGGTGTCGTCTTCTACCGTCAGCGTCCGGTGGCCGTTCTTTGTTATCGCGGACTCGGTCACCATACCGATCATCTGTACTTCGCGGTTCAGATCCATCCTTTTACCCATGGAGTGTAATTTTTCCGCCGTGAAAGTGGCGCCCATGCGCCTTCTCAGAATATCCTTTATCGAATTGTAGCGGCTCGTGAAATATCTGTGGAAATCCTCCACCTTCCCTTCGCATGTGGATTCGCCGGTCACATCCGTCCCGGGCACCACGGATATATCGTACTGCTTCTTGTTCTTGGGAACGACGGGTGCGATCTCTTTTTTTGAAAGATTGTTGGAAAGGAGGCCGAGCACATCGTCCTTTCCGACGAGCATGGAATTCTTTGACATCATTGATATAACATTATTAACGAAGGATGCCGGCTCCGAATCAGAAAGAATTAATTCCAAGGCCTCCGGGCTGAGGAACATGTTCCTCTCCGTCGCGATCCTCAAGACCTCGGTCCTCATGGGGGTCTAACAGCAGATGATTTGTTATATACTTTTTTGAACATCCCGTACAACGATGGCGAACGTCAGGATATCCTGCCCGATATTTCCGAGCGAAGATCCGCAAAGGGTGGCGCATGCGGTAACGAACATATTTCCGGGTATTGAGCTTGCGATGGAAGAGGACAGATTCACAGCCGATACAACGGACCTAGAACATTTCGCTCTGCAGATAAGAAGGCAGAGGATACTGGACACGACGCGTTCCGTACTCATGAAGGGAAGGAGAGGAGAGCGTTCCGTATTCAATATGAACAAACAGGCCGCTTATGCCGGAAAAATATCGTTCGTCGAAGAGAGGACGATACTGGGTACGATAAAAGTGACGATAGAGGCGGACGATATCACGGCGTTCATCGAATCGCTGGCGCCGCAGACGGTGGACGGAGAGGAGGTCCTTATATGATAGGTGTTTCATCGACGATGTTCAGCACGGTCGGTTTCGAAGAGCAGCTTGCGAAGATATCCAAAGAGTTCGGGCACTGGGAGATCGTATCGGAAGGAGAACACTATCTGCCGCTGATAATGCGGAGACTGGAGACCGTTGCTCCTTCGTACAATGTAAAATTCTCAATTCATTCGCTGATATCCGATCTGAACATAGCGGCGCTGAGCGAAAGGCTCAGGGAGGCGGCGGTGATGGAGCTTATCGCCACCGTGGAACAGGCGCTAGTGCTGAATGCTTCCACTGTGACATTCCATCCCGGTCTCCACTCCTTCGTCGTTCCCGGACAGGAATCCAAATCAATGGAGAAGGCGAAAAGATCGATAAGAACGATCGACCGTCTGATGAACGAATTCAGCGTGACCGCATGCGTAGAGAACATGCCCTCGTTCAAGTATATGCTGGGAAGAACAGCGGAAGAGATGTTCCGGCTTGTGGACGGGACGGACATGAAGATATGTTTCGACATAGGTCACGCGAACACCACGAACCAGACGGATGAGATGATAGATCTTCTCGGCGACAGGATCAAGAATATCCATATCCACGATAATAAAGGCGATAATGACGATCACATGACCATAGGCGACGGTAATATCGACTTTCCGAAGGTCCTGAAAAGACTGACGGAATACAAAGGCAATTACATCATAGAAGCGAGGTCCCTGGATTCGGCAGTCGTATCAAGGGATCGGTTAAAGGGTATGCTGCCTCTCTGAAATTTTTGCTCTGACAAATTTAATGACACGGGCCGTATACCAGATCACGAAAACGATACCTAAAAAGACAACAACGATCAGGAACAGTCCCAGCAGCGCCGTCGCCGTGTCGCCCTCGCCGAGGACCCACTCGACCGACGACAGATAATCCACCAGGAAATGGAACATTATCGACGCGTATACCCCATATTTAACGAACAGATAGCCGAGCGCGAGACCGGATACGAATGTCGGGAACAACTTGAAGATGTCCCAGCTTGAGATGTGAGCTGCCGCGAATATGAGCGATGAGATGACAATGAACACCGCGGCGGCATTATCCAGCTCGAAATGACCGAACAGGCGTTTCCATGCCTCTTTCTCTTTTAGGAGAAGAGCTATGATCGTTATCGGAACGCCGATGTACACTATGCGGCATATCACCTCTTCCCAGACCGATGCGTTGAGTAAGGAATACCAATCCATCCACGGCTCGGCAGGGGGGCCCGGTGTCGCCGGGGTGCTGCCTGCGGCCGTCACAAGCAGGTTGAATATGAGATTGATCGCAATGGTCGCGGCGAACAGGGTCGCGACGCTGTATAACGGAATATCGTCGGCCGCCTCTGTATTTTCTTTGAGTACTAATGCGATGCCTCTGTAGCTTTTGTATAGCAAAAAGACAAAGGACAAGGTCACTGCCATTACCAGAAAAAGATAATACGAATCGGCGAATATCCCGGATACCCAGAATAGAACGACCGGTGAAGGAACAAGGAACAGCACACCGAGGGAATAGTGCTCGATACCCGCAGCTATCCCATCCATTCCCCAGAAGACCGTGTACATCTCAAAGAACAGCATCGCGGCGCAATTCAGCATCAGGAACAGGCCGATGATCCTTACGGTGTTCGCGAGTTTTTGATTCTTATGTGTGCTGCCCGCCGGCACGCCGTTGGCCGGGCGGGTGACAACGGGCCTTCCGCATTTCGGGCAGAATGAGAAGCCGCGGTAGGCGCTCTCGGAGCATTTGTCGCACTCCTCGTTTCCGTAGCCTTTTTCGATCTCCGCATATCCGGTGTCCTCTTCGAACACGTCCCAGAATTCCTTCTCGTTACGAGGCACACGGTCATGCGGATCGTCAGACATCTGCTTTAAGTATTGATACAATGCCATTAATACGTTCTGTTTCCACAACGGCAAGCATCCGTTCCGAATCCTTTGATAATAATCTGATGCGGTTGGCCATATATTTCTCCCTTAATTTCGTTAATTCACGGAACCCTTTCGAATTGTTGACAAAGGAATCCCAGTCCTTCGAGAACGCTTCCGCCGAGGTCATGTCGAACTCCTTTTTCAATGCCTTCTTCACAAGCCTTCCCTCTTTGAGAAGTTCCAATGTGGATATGAGCTCGCAATATACCGCGGAATAAGATTCTTCGTCCATGTCCAGCGCCATCACCGGTCTTGAAAGATCGTTGCACGCGTCGACCAAAGCGGAGAACGCCGGCGTTGGGATATCCGTATCTCCGAATTCCCCGAGATAGTGGAGATAGACGATATCTATATCCTCTATCTCCTGATCCTCTTTCAATTCGTCTCTGAGACCGACGGCGATGATATCCTCTTTTCCGAGGGAGACGGCAAAGGTGTCATAACTTTCGTTGACACATCCTTTCACTTTCTCATATTCGGACACAAGACCTTTGACAACAGGCAATATATCGACACGGCATCCGTTCACGTTAATCGCGATCATCATGGCCGCTCCGTTCGAGAACAAGTTCTTTCAGCTCGGACTGGTCGTCCATCTTCTTTATTTCCTCTTTGGTGACTATTGCGGTCGATTGTATATTATCCAGATTTCTTTTGTGTTCGACGATGATAACGGAATGCTGTCCCGATATCCGTGAGATATCGGAGACGATGGACGCCTTATGCACAAGACGGTCGTCCTCGCTCCCGAGTCCCGTGAGTATGACCATCTTCTCGCTTCTGGTGAGAGCTTCGAAAGGACTGCGTATCGTCGGGGTGACGGAACAGCCGAGGTCCAGCAGCAGATTGAATATCTGAACATCCGTTCTCTTATCTCCGGATACTTCGTACTCTTTGCTTTTATCTTCGTTCTTATAACCGAACGGATCCATAGGCTGGATTATCGGGATGTTGAGGAACTCCTCAAGTCTTATTGCCGCGTCGATCATGGCGCTCATCCCCGTTTCATACATCTGTATCGTTCTTCGCGAAACTCCGGCGGTCTCCGCCAATGTTCCCAGACTCAGTCCTCTTGTTTCCCGCAGGTGTCTCAGAAGATCGCTGTCGAGTTTCACGTAAAGGCCGCCGGGGGCGGCGAATATGAACGGCGGTATCTCGTCAAGAAGATGATCCGCTAACGTATCGTTGGATATTATCGATATGTTGAACCTCGAATATACAATACCAGGTTCCAAAGAACCCGACGACGAGCGTTCGCCTATGAGTATCGGACGCGCTCCGAGAGCCTCCGCGAGTATCTTCATCTCGTCCGCGTTCTCTCTTGAGAAAGCGTCTACGTTGCTCAGAACTTTTACAATGAGCAGCGAATCCTTTTTTCTGCCGACGATGTCGAAACAGACGCTTCTCATGTTAAGGGGAGAGGATACGCTGTAACCTGCCCGCGCAAGTATGGCGCGCGTGTTATTAATCAGATCCTCTCTGGTCACAATATGGAAAGGGTTAATCCTTCTATTTATATTATTCATGGAAATTTGGTGCTCCAGACCTCGGTAATAATGCTTTTGCGTCCCTGCGCCGGAACGGATGCATGTCATGGTCAGCGGGGACGCAGAACAAAGATGTGATAAAAGATGAACGGGGCCCGTGCCCCGTTCTTAAGCATATCCGGTGTATCTGCCGAGTTCCTCCCTGGCCGCCGGTCCGAATTTGTCCGCGGCCTTAACGAAATATTCCATCTTCACCTTACATCCCTTTATCTCATCGTCCGTCGGTATGTTCCCCGAAGCGACGAGTGTGCGCACGGCGGTCATCACGGCCTCGTTGCATATTGCGCCGATATCCGCGCCGGTGCTGCCGTCCGTGATCTCCGCAAGCTTATCGATGTCCACGTCGTCATCCAGCGGTTTGTCCTTCGTGTGTATCTTGAAGATGGATATCCTGGATTCTTTGTCCGGCGGGCCAATGAGAATGCTCTTGTCGAACCTTCCCGGTCTCAGCAGCGCAGGGTCCAATATATCAGGGCGGTTCGTCGCCGCTATTATGACGACACCGTTCAGCGCGTGAAGACCGTCCATTTCCGTCAGCATCTGCGATATCACACGTTCCGTTACCTTACTGTCGTCTCCCGTTCCGCGCTGCGGAGCGATGGAGTCTATTTCGTCCATAAAGATGACGCACGGGGCGGCCTGTCTTGCCTTTCTGAACGTCTCGCGGACCGCCTTCTCACTTTCGCCGACCCATTTGTTCAGGAATTCAGGGCCGTTCACTGCGATGAAGTTTGCCTCGCTTTCCGTTGCTACCGCTTTTGCCAGCATTGTTTTCCCGGTACCCGGCGGCCCGTAGAGCAGTATGCCCTTCGGAGGTTTGGCGTTCATGTGTTCGAACACTTTTCCATATTTCAGAGGCCATTCCACCGCTTCCTTCAATTCCTGTTTCGCTTCCGCCAGCGCACCGATGTCATCCCAGTGCACCCTCGGTTTTTCGATGAGTACCTCACGCATGGTGGAAGGCTGCATCTCCCTGAGTGCAACATTGAAATCATCTTTGTTCACATATATTTTCATCAGAGTGTCGAACGGGATCTCATCCGTCTCGAGATCGAGTTCCGGCAATATGCGCCGGAGAGCGGCCATCGCCGCTTCTTTCGTTAATGCGGAAAGATCGGCACCCGCGTATCCGTGAGTGAGATCCGCAAGCCTTTCCAGATCTACGTCGTCAGTGAGCGGCATCCCTCTCGTGTGTATCTGTAATATCTCCAAACGGCCGTCCCTGTTCGGAATGCTTATCTCTATCTCCCGATCGAACCTTCCCGGTCTTCTCAGGGCCTCGTCCAGCGCGTTGGGCCGATTCGTAGCTCCGATGACGACAACTTTACCGCGTGCCTCGAGACCGTCCATCAGCGCAAGCAGTTGCGCCACCACGCGCCTTTCCTGTTCTCCCGATACCTCGTCGCGTTTAGGGGCGATCGAATCGATCTCGTCAATGAATATTATACTCGGCGCATTCTCTTCCGCTTCCTTGAATATCTCCCTCAGCCGTTCTTCGGACTCGCCGTAGAACTTGCTCATGATAACCGGTCCGCCGATAGAGACGAAATTGCTGCTGGTCTCTCCCGCGACGGCCTTTGCCAGCATTGTTTTCCCGGTACCCGGAGGGCCGTGCAGCAACACACCTTTCGGCGCCTCCACGCCGAGCCGTTTGAAAAGCTCCGGATGCTTTAACGGTAATTCGATCATCTCCCTTACTTTCTTCACTTCGTCACCGAGTCCTCCGATGTCCTCGTACGAGACCTTCGGGATATCGCCGGTCTTGCTGTTCGGTCTTTCGTTTATCTTCACGACCGTGCTCGGCGTCATTATGACGGCGTCCGCCGCGGGCGTGAACGACGTAACGGTAAGATCGATCCTGTTGCCCATGATATTCATCGATATGATGTCCCCCTTGGAGCAGACGCGTGCTTCCAGCAATTGTTTCACATAATCCTCGCCGCCGCGAAGTCTTGCTTCATCGGACGACGGCGAGAATGTTATCTTTTCCGCGTTCTTCGCAACTATCTTCTCAATGTCCACGCGTTCGTCGATGCTCGTCCCGGCGTTGCGTCTCGTGGAGCCGTCCATTCTTATTATTCCTTTATTTGTATCCTCAAAGTCTCCCTTCAGCACCTTTGAAACGGTTTTCTTACTTCCATGTATCTCTACTATGTCGCCCACTCTGAGATCGAGTATCTCCATCAGTGCGGGATCTATCCGCACTACGCCTCTCCCCGCCTCTCCCGGTCTCAGTTCCGCGACCTTGAATGCTTTATCTCTGACCATTTTCCTTACCTCCTTTCAACATTCCGTTATTTTCGAGTGCAGTATTTGTTATTACTTCTATATATACATTTCTATGATTTCAACGATAGTGACAGAATCGCCCGGATCCGCCAAGCGGTTGCTTATATGATCCGGTAATACGACGATGAGAGATGGTATTTAGTTATCTAATGTATATTTTTGTACATCAATGTACGTAATGTTAATATACCGATTGCCGAATTGCACATTTATGTCAATAGAAAAAGATATACGTGTGACCTTGTCGGTCGACGAGATCCCTAAAAGATACTATAACATGGCGGCAGATCTGAAGAACCTGGAACCGATCCTCCACCCGGGAACGAGAGAACCGGTGACGCCGGAGGACCTCTATCCGGTGTTCACGAAGTCCATCGTGAAACAGGAACTGTCGAAAGAAAGGTACATAGACATACCCGACGAGATACGTGATAATTATGTGATGCTCAACAGGCCCTCGCCTCTGCAGAGGGCGGTGAATCTGGAGAAGGCCCTGAAGACGCCGGCGAAGATCTATTTCAAACGGGAGGATATGAGTCCGTTGGGCAGTCACAAAGGGAATTCCGCATTGGCGCAGGCCTATTACAACGCCAACGACGGCATCCACACCATAACCACAGAGACCGGAGCGGGTCAATGGGGGACCGCGCTGGCCCTTGCGTCAAGTATCTTCGATATCGACTGTACGGTGTTCATGGTCCGCGTGAGTTACGATCAGAAGCCGTTCAGAAGGACGATAATGCAGACCTACGGAGCAAAAGTGCACGCATCTCCGAGCCCTGTGACGGAATACGGTAAAAAATTGCTGAAGGAGCATCCGGACACCACCGGTTCGTTGGGTATAGCGATATCCGAAGCGATCGAGATGGCCGTGACGCAGAAGAACACCAGATACACCCTGGGGAGTGTCGCCAACAGCGTGATATTACATCAGACGGTGATAGGTCAGGAGACGATGGAACAGATGAAGAAAGCCGAGATCGAACCGGATTACATGGTGGCGTGCATCGGCGGCGGGTCCAACTTTGCCGGGTTCACGTTCCCGATGATGAGGGAAAAGATGCTCGGGAAGACGGAGTGCGAGTTCGTCGCCGCCGAGCCGAAAGCAGCCGCAAGCTTAACGGAAGGAGAGTTCAGGTACGATTTCGGTGATACGGCGGGAATGACCCCGTTATTCAAGATGTTCACCCTCGGTCACGAGTTCATACCGTCGGGCATCCACGCCGGAGGTCTGCGGTATCACGGAATGTCGCCGTTGGTGAGCGAAGCGTACAACCAGGGGTTGATGAGCGCCCGCTCGTACGACCAGACGGAAACGTTCGAGGCCGGCGTACTGTTCGCGAGAACGGAAGGGATAATACCCGCGCCGGAGTCGACGCACGCCATAAA
>JGI24705J35276_12238004_pt1 | contig 14952 bp, 15 predicted proteins | sample TergutNt197P4_FD_35276 | JGI IMG/M metagenome (IMG submission 35276) | reverse complement strand
GCCCAGCACCAGGAGCGGACAGTCGAACGACATCAGGTCGCGCCCCAACTCGGCATCGACCATCGAGCATTCGTCGATCACGATCAGCTTGGCCTTCGACGCCGGTGCATCGTCCCACAGCTCAAAGCTCGGCTGCTCCTCGCCGGATTCACGGGCACGGTAGATCAGGGAGTGGATGGTGGAGGCGCCGTCGCAACCCTTGTTGCGCATCACCAGCGCGGCCTTGCCGGTAAAGGCCGCGAACTTCACCTCACCGTCAACGCCATCGGCAATGTGCCGTGCAAGCGTGGTCTTGCCGGTTCCGGCATAGCCGAACAGGCGGAAGATTGGCGGCGTACTGTTGCGGCCGGGCTTTGCCTTCAGCCAGTCGGCAACGGCCTTCAGTGCGGCATCCTGATGCGGGGTGAATGTCGTCATGCAATCGAAACGAGATTGAGGTGCGGCCGCTGCGTTCCGTCCCCCGTTCTTACGGGGGCGGGACGAGCGAAGCTCGCCCTGTGGGGTTGGGTGAGGAGTTGTTCCCGCGAGGACAGCAAGAGAGACGGCAAGAGATGGATTCGCGGAGAGTCACCTCACCCGGATCGCTACGCGATCCGACCTCTCCCCGCAAGCGGAGCGTGCGACGCGGCTTCCGTTTGAAGGCGGACCGCTTCAACCCGTCTGGGCCTCATCCAAGAAGCCGGCACACCTGCCCGAATGCGATGATCCGAAGCCGGCGCCGAAAAAGAAGAGGCGGCCTAGTGAAGCCATGACGGTCAAGCAAATTCCTAGCGAAGATGATGCGCGCGACCGATCTCATGCTTGACCTGATCGAAAAGAACCTGGGCGGATTCTCGGTGCTTGCCCTCTTCACCGCCGCCATCAATTCAATTTACACCGTGGCGGCCCGCATCAGGCCGGACGGGACCACGGACGCGGAAATCGCCGGATTTCTCGAAAATGCCGCGAGGCAGATTCGGGCCGGCAAGGCGAGGCCCTACACGACGACCAAGCCGGAATAAGGACTTTCGGCATTAATGCACAATAATGCGGCGAAAAAATACTTGCACGTGTTGCGCGGCGATCAAATATTTTGTGGCGTGGCGGTCACACAAGATGAAACATGAACCTGCATCATCCGATCGGATGATATATTTATTTTTAGATTCGAATTTATTGTGGCAATGATTTAATGGAAACGCGGGAGTCGAGTAATGAAAGAGGAAAATAAATTATTTCATGTTGAATGTTCGACGATCGCCTTGATTGCGATGGTGTGGGTCAGCGGGGAAGCGGTGCACGCTGAAGACGGGCCGATTTATGTTGAATCGGGGCCGATGGCATCAAGCTTAGCGAGACCGCAAGCAGCAATTAGCTCAGTCATCGGAATATTCGATGCTGCCCTGAATAATACAGCCGGAGGAATTGACGATGCCTTCAATCAACCTGGGAGTAGTCTTGTGGCTTCGCCCAAGTCAGACAAGCCGTGCTATTTGAGTGACCTATTGGCAAAGGCAGACAAATCATCATGCCAAGTTGTTGGTGGGCCTTGGGTGCGCGTGTTGGGCGGTCAGACAACGACTTCGATGGTGGGCGTGACCAATCGGTGGGGCCAGGTTATTGGCGGAACCGATTTATGGCACCAGAGCTGGGAAAACACGATCCGCCAGCGGACCAATTATAGTGGTGTACAGGCTGGCATGGATTCTGGCATTCTCAATCTGGAAGGCATCGGTGTTAATGTTCATTTTGGTTTGATGGGAGGCAAGATTTCCGCGCGGGCCGACTCAATAGATGCACCATATCCGAATTCTGTGAACTTCGAAGTGCCATTCCTTGGCGCTTATTACGTTCTCACAAAGGGCAACTTCATGGCCGACTTCACATACCGTCATTCCTGGTACGATTCGAAGATGACCAATGTTGACTTGTACCTCAATGATGCCCCGTTAAACGGCCGGTCTGATAATGTAAATGCTTCAGTGTCTTATAGGATTGCGCTACCGAGTAGATTCTTTGTAGAACCGACGGCCAATATCAGCTATTCGCGTTCAACGTTCGACAGCCCAATATCTGGCGGTATGCCGGTGATGGATTTTGATCCAGTCAAAAGTCTGCTGGCGCGCGGGGGAGCACGTTTTGGTACATCATTCTCTTATGGTGGATATAGCTGGTCACCATATGCCGTTGCGCTTGTTGCTAACGAATTCGAAAAGCCGACTGGAGCTATTTTCGAAAAGGGATTGTATTCGAACACAGACATGACCACCGATCGCGTCGGCACCTACTACCAGACCAGCCTGGGCATTTCGTTCCAATCACAAACCAGCGGCTTGGTCGGCTTCACGCGCGCTGACTACCAAACCGGTAGCAAAATTCATGGCGGCGGTGTTGTTGGTGGTGTCCGATATTCGTTTGGCCCGTGATCCGGCTCTACAGTACGGCGGTTCAACGTTGGCAGGCCTTCACGCAGCAGTCGGCGCGGCTGGAGGACGGGACGGCGTTCGGGGAGGTGAAGGGGGTGCGCCAGTCCGCCCTCTGACCTGCGTGTCCGTAGCGTCACAACATCGCCAATTTAACTCGACAGGTTTTGCACGACTATGGTGGTCACCATCTGCTACAGCTCGGCGCAATGCATTTAAATCGCGAAAGACGAGTCTTATGGATTTTGGTCTGAGCCTTATCAGCATGTTTCTCCTTGCGTTTATTATCTTCGACGCGGCAAGGCCACCGAGAAAAACTCAACCGATCCAGCACTGTCCAAAAAAATATCTTGAACATGAAATGCTCAAGATGGAAGACGAATTCCTTTGGGTCAAGCCTGATGGCATTCCTACCGTCAGAGCTGGTATTGCTCTTTCCGGCGGAGGCATTCGCGCTGCAAGCTTCGCTCTTGGCGTGTTGCAGCAACTAGCAATTTCGAAGCAGTTATCCAACTTCCACTATCTCTCAACGGTTTCCGGCGGTGGTTACATCGGTTCGGCTCTGTCATATTTCTGGAGGGGGAAAACCAAGGATCGCTTCAACGCCGATGACGATTTCCCGTTTCAGGACTCGTCCCTGGCCTCCGATCTGCCCTCTGCCAATAAGGAATTTGCCAAAAATCTCACTTTCCTGCACAATAACTGCTCATACCTTACTTCGTCTCCCGGCATCACCTTCGCAAGCATCATCATTGCGGTGTTCCGCACGATCGTGCTCAGTCTGATTGTTTGGCTGCCGCTGCTCATCGCAGTGTTTGTGCTCATCGAATTCTTAAATGTATGCGCCAAGGACAACCTTTTTCTCCCTGACGGCCTCATACCAGAGGCCTTCACCGAGCATCAAGTTTATTTGATCCCGTTAGTCATTGCCGCGATACAGCTCCTGTTCTTCCTTGCTGGCCTTCTTCTCATGCCGCTTTTTGCCTGGCTAAACAAAGGCGCATCGAAGCCATCCCTGCCATTGACTATCTCCGTCGCCATCATCTTCGTCATGCTGGCGTTCGTCACCGCGCGATACTTTGGAGAGTTCACAACAATCCGTTGGGCCATAGCGTTTGTTTTCTCGGTAGTCGCGATCTCTCTGATCAGCCAACTTTTCATAAGGAACCCAACTTATTTTATGCGAGGACTTTTCGACCAATGGGGCGGCGGAGCGTTCCCAGTCATATTTGTGGCGGCTTCGTTCCTCGCCTCTCTGCCGATAGTTAGTGCCCCTCTGGTGACGCTGTTGCATTCGACTGACATCTACGCCGAACTCAAGAAGATTTTCGGTATCCTTGGAGCATTGGCCGCTCTTGTCAGCGGAATAGGAAGCGCGCTTCATGCTAACTATTCAAAGTCCAACAGCACTTCTCACGGGTTAGCTGGGCGGATCTTCCCGCCGACCGGGGCGTTGTTGTTCTTCTGTTTCTTGCTCATTTTCTGCTACATCGTGGGCCACGAGATTCATGAAGCGGGCAATCCCCAGTATATCATTTGGTGGGTGCCTCTCGGCGTAGCCCTCCTAATCGGAGTATTTGGCGATATCAATGTCTTAGGCCTGCACCGCTTCTATCGTGACAGGCTCATGGAAACCTTCATGCGCAACACCGATGCCGACTATCCAAAACGAACGGACGATGCCGAAAATCTCTCCATACACAAGCTCTTCGTCAAGGACAGAGAGCGTCGGCTGCCATACCACCTCATCAACACTAATCTCATCCTTCGGGACAAGAAGACCTCGAAAATCGGCAAGCGTGGTGGCGACAATTTCTTGATATCGCCGCTTCACATTGGATCGGACACGACCGGATGGATGAATACCAAAGACTACGTCGAACAACGCCAACCACTCACACTTGCAACCGCCATGGCGGTATCCGGAGCAGCGATCAACAACAACGCCGGCTCTAACGGCAAAGGCATTACACGCAACTCGCTGGTTTCCGCTGTCATGACGTTCCTAAATATCCGGCTCGGGCTCTGGATCAGAAATCCCAACAACAGACCATGTTTCGGTTTCACACCAACCTATTTCGGGCTCACTTTCCGGCTCGCCTTGGCCTCGATGTTCAGGCGTTATCACGATCAGGACGCTGCTTTCCTTGAACTTTCGGATGGAGGCCATTTTGAAAACCTCGGCCTTTACGAATTGATCCGGCGCAGGATCGATCTGATTGTCGTCGTCGATGCGGAAGAGGACAAACCCATCGCCCTTTCCGGGTTGGTATCGTCACTCAATCGCATCGAGGAGGATTTTGGCGCGATAGTCGAATTTCCCTCAAGAGCGCCGGACAGGTTGGTCGGCCAACCGTACAATTATTGTTATCCCAGTGGCGTAACAGTCGCTGACTCACCCTTTATGGAGGGCACGATCACATACTCTAGGAAGTCGGGCAATCCGGATGAAATCGCCAAAACAGGCAAGCTGATCTACATCAAGTCAACGATGCTGAGAGATCATCTGGACATCAAGACTCTCGGTTATCGGGCAGCCCATCCGGACTTCCCGCATGAGCCCACCGTCAATCAGTTTTTCACACCAGATCAATTCGAGGCCTATCGTGACCTCGGAAAGAAGAGTTGCGAGTTGATGATCGAGTATTCCTCGCTCAAACACTATTTCCCGCAACCGTTACAGGACGATCTGATCTCAGGTTTTCAGGCAGGGGCGTGAACGTTGACAAGCAAGGGAAGCTCGCGCATGGGACGGCCACGATCACTTGCGGCAACAGATCGAATCACTGGGTCGCCTAATGCGCCATGCTCTCGCGCGGCAACAGTCCGACCATCCGTCCTTCGGCGCTGTCGTTCAGCGGCCCGAGGCAGGCGTCACCGCTGTTCCGGATGATTTCCAGCTGCGCCATGATGCCGCCCTCGGCGATGTCCTCGCCCATGATCAGCACCACTTCGATGCGCTCGGGCTGCGCCTCGACGCCCTCCCGGCTCAGCTTTTCGAGATCGAGACGTGCTAATACTGTCAGTAACTCTCAGGAAGTCTCAAATTCTCTTTGAGACACTGGCGAGGACACCAAGATCATTAGCCTTTGAATTTATTGAACAATTTACAACCACGCGTCCCCGCAAGCGGGGCGAGGTGAAGCCGGCCACGCTCTATTGCCAGCCCGGCACGCCGCTCATGTCGGGCAACCGATGGGCAATGCCCTTGTGGCAATCGATGCAGGTCTTCTCGCCGGTGAACAGGTATCGCTGGTGTGCCTGGACGGCGCGCGGCGACTGTCTGGTGATGTCCATGGATTCTGCGCTGTGGCAGTTGCGGCATTCGAGGGAATCATTGGCCTTCAGGCGCGCCCATTCGTGAATGGCGAGTTCAAGCCGGTGATCGACAAACTTGTCGCGGGTATCGATCGTGCCGAACAGATGGCCCCAGACTTCACTGGAAGCCTGCATCTTGCGCGCAATCTTGTTGGTCCAGTTGTGCGGGACATGGCAATCCGGGCAGGTGGCGCGAACGCCGGAGCGATTGCTGAAATGTATCGTCGTTTTGAGTTCAGAAAAAACGTTGTCTCGCATTTCGTGGCAGCTCACGCAGAACGCCTCGGTGTTGGTCAGCTCCAACGCAGTGTTGAAACCGCCCCAGAAGATGATGCCCGCGACGAAGCCGGCGAACACCAGCGTACCAAGCGCGAATACCGAACTCGGCCTCCGCAGCACACCCCATAGTTCGCGAACGAAATTCCAGCTCCGCGAAAAAAAGCCGCGCTTGGGCTCATCGGCGGGCATTGTCATCGGTGGTTACCCGGATTTGCGCGGGACAGCAGTGTGTCGATGTCGACGAAGTCATTTCTGATCGGCGGTTTGACGACGTGCTGTGGCACATGGCACGAGGTACAGAAAAAGCGCCGTGGCGAGATTGAGGCCAGGAACTGTCCGTCACGATCCATGAAGTGTGTGATCGAGACCATGGGCGCCTGCGACTCCGCCGTGCGTGCGCGCGCATGGCAGGACAGGCACTTGTTGCCCCGCAGATCAATCTGATAGCCCTCGATCGAATGCGGGATGACCGGCGGCTGCTCAGGATAGTTTCGCGCCTCCCTTTCCGCCGTGTTGCGCATCGGTGTCATCGGCGGCGCGGGACCCGCTTCGTTGAGCGGCGTCTGGCCGCGCAGGGCCGAACTGAGCGTTTGCGCGGCGAGCGAGCCAGCGCCCGCGACAAGCGCGAGTACGAGCAGGAATACTCCAGTTCGTGTAGTTGCTAAGTTGAGGTGAGCGCGAACGCTGTCTCTTACCTTCGCCTGGAGGGCTGTTGGATTCACACATTTCTCTTGGTCGACAAGCGACGCTGCATAAACCGGCTCCGGTGCGCTCCCTCCCCCCTTGTGGGTCGCGACGAGCTTCCCTCGCGCTGAGAGGGTTGGGGAGAGGGGTAAGCCACAAGCTCTGGAGTCTGCGGCTACCCCCCTCCCTAGCCCTCCCCCACAAGGGGGGAGGGAACGCACGGAAGCTTGTCTCGACGGCACGGTTTGTCGGTCAAAAGATGAGTGGACACGACAACCCTCCAGGGGAGGGTTGGCTTTGGGGCGACTGATGAGCTTGTCTCCACAAGATCGTTTCATCATGGCATTCACACCCGCTCGATTCGCACGGCGCATTTCTTGAAGTCAGTCTGCAGCGAGATCGGATCGGTGGCGTCGAGTGTCACTTTGTTGATCAGTCTGGCCTCGTCGAACCACGGCACGTAGATGAGGCCGCGCGGCGGCCGATTGCGGCCGCGCGTTTCAACGCGGACGCGGATGAAGCCGCGCCGGGAGATGACCTTCACCTCATCGCCGCGCCGAAGCCTGGCTTGCTGGGCGTCGTCCGGATGCATGTAGCAGACAGCCTGCGGATACGCCCGATAGAGCTCGGGCACGCGGCGCGTCATGGTGCCGGAATGCCAGTGCTCGAGCACACGGCCGGTCGAGAGCCAGAAGGGATATTCCTTGTCTGGCGATTCCGCAGGTGGCTCGTAGGGAAGCGCAAAGATGCGCGCCTTGTTGTCCGGGAAGCCATAGAACTGGATACCTGTGCCCGGCTTCACATAGGGGTCACTGCCCTCGCGGAAGCGCCAGCGTGTCTCCCTCTCGTTCACAACCGGCCAGCGCAAGCCGCGCTCGCGGTGATAAACGTCGAAACGCGCGAGGTCATGGGCATGGCCGCGGCCGAAGCCGGCATATTCTTCGAACAGGCCCTTTTGCACATAGAAGCCGAACGCCTGGGACTCGTCGTTGGCATAGCCCGGCTCGATGTCGGAGAGCGGGAATTTGTCGACCTCACCATTCCTGAAGAGCACATCGAAGAGCGTCTTGCCACGGTATTCAGGCTTCTTGGCCAGCAGGTCATCGGGCCACACCTCCTCCATCTTGAAGCGCCTGGAAAACTCCATCACCTGCCAGAGATCGGACTTGGACTCGCCAGGCGCGGTGACAAGCTGGTGCCAGAACTGGGTGCGCCGCTCGGCATTGCCATAAGCCCCTTCCTTCTCAACCCACATCGCCGTCGGCAAAACAAGATCGGCGGCCAGCGCCGATACGGTCGGATAGGCGTCGGAGACGACGATGAAGTTTTCGGGGTTACGGAAGCCCGGATAGGTCTCCTCATTGATATTCGGCCCCGCCTGCACGTTGTTGGTGACCTGGGTCCAATAGGCGTTGAGCAGACCGTCGCGCAGCATGCGACTCTGCAGCACAGCGTGATAGCCCGGTTTGTCGGGAATGGTGCCTTCGGGCAATTGCCATATCCGTTCGGTTATTGCGCGATGCTCCTTGTTGTTGACGACCATGTCGGCCGGCAGGCGATGCGAGAAGGTGCCGACCTCACGTGCGGTGCCGCAGGCCGAAGGCTGGCCGGTGAGCGAGAACGGGCTGTTGCCGGGCTCGGCGATCTTTCCGGTCAGGAGATGGATGTTGAAGACGAGGTTGTTGCACCAGACGCCGCGGGCGTGCTGGTTGAAGCCCATGGTCCAGAAGCTCGTCACCTTGATCTTGGGATCGGCATAGAGCTCGGCGAGCGCTTCCAGCCGGTTGAGCGGCACGCCGGACATCTCCGCCGCCTTCTGCAGCGTGTAGTCGGATACGAACTTCGCATACTCGTCGTAAGTCATGTCGGTGGCGTCGTTGGCCTTTGCGGCCCCCGTCGCCTTCTTCTGCAGAGGATGCTCCGGCCGCAGGCCGTAACCGATGTCGGTTTGGCCGCGTTTGAACACGGTATGAGCGGCAACGAAGTCTTTGTTGACGCGACCGGTCGTGATGATGTGGTTGGCGATGGCGTTCAGGATGTAGAGATCGGACTGGGGCGTGAACACGATGCTGATATCGGCGAGGTCGAACGAGCGATGCTCGAAGGTCGAGAGCACGGCGACACGCACATGCGGTGCCGAGAGGCGGCGGTCGGTCACGCGTGTCCACAGGATCGGATGCATCTCCGCCATGTTGGAGCCCCACAGCACGAAGGCATCCGTCGCTTCGATGTCGTCATAGACACCGCTCGGTTCATCGATGCCGAAGGTGCGCATCATGCCGGCGACGGCGGATGCCATGCAGTGTCGTGCATTGGGATCGATGTTGTTGGTGCGGAAGCCGGCCTTGAACAGCTTCACCGCGGCATAGCCCTCCCAGATCGTCCACTGGCCGGAGCCGAACATGCCGACGCCGCTCGGGCCTCGTTTCTTCAGCGCGTCCTTCCATTTCTCCGCCATGATGTCGAAGGCTTCATCCCACGACACCGGCGTGAACTCGCCGTTCTTGTCGTACTTGCCGTTCGTCTTGCGCAGCATCGGCCGGGTCAGGCGGTCCTGGCCGTACATGATCTTGGAGAGGAAATAGCCCTTTACACAATTCAAACCGCGATTGACGTCGGACTTCATGTCGCCATGTGTGGCGACCACGTGATTGTCTTTGGTCGCCACCAGGACCGAACAGCCGGTGCCGCAGAAACGGCAGGCCGCCTTGTTCCATTTCAGTTCGGCGGTCTCGCGCTCGGTGACGACGTTGGCGGCAAGCGCCGGCACGGGCATGCCCGCGGCAGCCGCCGCCATGGCCGCGGCCTCGAGCTTCAGCATCTGGCGGCGATCGAGCTTGGATGATGTCATTGGGATTTCTCCCGGCCTTAGACGGCGCGGCCTCAGACCTCGATGGCGTGAAAGACGAGCGATGCGGAACAAACATGCGGCAGGAACTGGATATCGTTGAGCATGGTGCCGAGGCTGCTTGCGTCCGGCGCGTCGATAACGACGACGAGCTTGCCCCTGTTGTCCCGGCCGTGGATCTCGCAGCCGGGAAATGTAGTGATCGCGGCCTCGACTTCCGCCAAATGCTCGGGTCGCGCCTGGACGACAATGCTGGCGATCTCGCCCCCCGGCGGTGCAACGATACGATCGGAAGTCAGCATACGCCCGGTGATCACTGCCCGGCGGTCGATGGCGGCTTGAGCCATGATCGTCCTCCGTCGATCGAAAAGCTAAGCAAGCGATGGGTGGCGAGCCACGCACGTCACCTTAGTGCGTGGGAGGTGGGCCGGGTGGGCCAGCGATCATCTGGTAGATCCACACCGCGAGCCCGTAGCTCCCGACCACTCCCACCGCCAGTGCCGGCATCAGCACGGCGGTCAGGAACAGAAACGCGAAGATTTCCATGCGCCGACGCCGCGAATACCCCGTCGTGTCGTCACCAGCGGCCCGCATTGTTCGATCTCATTGAAACTGTTTTGGAATCGAGACGGCCTTTGGGCCGTTGCCTTGCCTCGTCTCAGAAACTCAAGAGCCGATTCTTGATCTGGATCAAGTGTCAGAATAGGCTGTTCGCCGCGAGGCGCAATGTCAAAGTTCGCGCCGAAGGCAGAGAAGGATATTCTCCTGCGCGCAAACGCGGCTGGCCTTTTCGATTTTCGGTGCTGTCCTAATTAGGACACTCGATGAGGGAAACTAGGACACTTGGTTCGGGTGAAGTTGACGTGTCGAGCAAAACACGGGCATAGTTCCACCGTCGAACCAGCATCCAGCCACTGCTGTTTGGACCCGAATCGGTCTATTTATTCTTCAAAGGGGCGCTGAATTGTTTTGCAGGATTTTGGACGGCTCCCCTGGGATCGGTTGCAAGACGCCGTATAGCGCGTGTAAGCGCTAGTTTTTTGAGCACCCTATCGAATACTGGGCGGCTCGATGTGAGTCGCCATGTCCGCTGTTGCTCGCCACAAGGCCCGGTTTGAGACTGACCGCTTCAATGCGCGGGCTCAGGCCGTCCAGAATTTGCGAGCTCACCTTCCGGAGTTCAACTTATCGGGATGGAGCGGCCGGTCCAGGGAAGCCTATCTGGATCAGTGGCCTGGAGGCGGCAGATGGAAATGGGAAGAAATTTTCCGTCGTCACAATGACCCTGACCGGTTGGATATTGCGATTTGGGGCGCGAATGATCGCCTTTGTGGCTTGGCGCTCGGAACCACAACAAGCGAATATGTCGAAATACGGTTTCTTGAGGGGGATCCGAGGCCCGATTGTCCATTAAGAGGTCGCCGAATCTTAATAACTTTGGAGGCAGCTGCGTGCTACGCCCAAGCGCGAGGCCGCGCGGAACTTCGGGTTAGGCCTAAAAATGAACGTCTGGAAGAGTTATATCGACAAACATACGGTTTCATGCTTGAAACTACACGTGGCGGTGAGCGTTACTACCGCAAAGGGGTCTAACATGGTCGAGCTAGCCAAGAAGTTTTTCGGCTGGACCGGTATCCAGCTACTAGAAAAGCCGCTCCCCGAGCCGGAGCCGGTGAATGCTAAGGCGCGCCCCATGACCGGCATTTTTGCGGGCCTTACGGCCGAGCAGAAGAAGCAGGCTTTAGACTACCGTGGTGAAGAAGATCACGGAGATCAGGCCTACCTGCGCACGTAATATCCATTAACGGGTATTTATGAGACCGAAGGGCCGCCAGATTTGGCGGCCTCTTTCATTTTTAAGGCGGCGCTATTCCTTCTCGCCGTCTATAACCCGGAAATTCCGCTTCACCCGCACCGGCCGTTTGGTTCCAGCGGTAGCACCGCATCAATCAGGTCCCCAATTGTCCAAACTCGATCCGCGATCCCAAGCGCAACAGCAGGCGTGGTCCGGATGGCTTCATGAACTCTGAGGGCGCAATCCTCTAAGGGTTAGGGGACTGGCCTTCGCGAGGGACTGGCAAAAACGCGTTGCAGCGCGTATATTGCCTTGATGTCATTCGCTTCGGGGCGCAATCCCGGGCGGTGATCGGGGCCGCTGCGCTTGCAGCCAATGCGGTCCACTGGTTTCGATTCTGGTGGCCCCGCCGGGATTTGGACCCGGACCTCTCCGCGTGTAACAGCGAGCGTCCTATCATTAGACCACGGGGCACCAAGACACTAAGGCAGCCGATTAAGGGGCCACTACCTTTCCTTCTGAGGGAGCCGGGTAGTGGCCCCACCTGTGTGTCATAGCCCCAGCGCCGGTCGGGATTACGCTGAAGCTCCGCTCGTCTTCTCATTGGACCCTCCTCGACTCTGCCAACATCATAGAGCCGGTTCCGGGGTGCAGTCAACAAATGTATCGCTATTGACGGTGTTTTCGCGATAGCTGCACGAAGCGATAATATTGACGATATATGTGGATTGTGTTATATGGCCCCGATCTCATAGGAGGGGCAAATGGCCGTCATCGTTAAGGCGCGCAGTCCTCAATACCCAGCAATTGGACTTAAAGAGGCGATCGAGAAAGCCACAGCGGTATACAGCGAGGACTACCAGAACCCTATTCCAAGGGCCGTAGCCGCTGCTCATATGGGCTACCAAAGCCTGAATGGAAAGTCCTTGGGCGTCCTATCTGCGGTGCTCAAGTATGGTCTCTTGGAGGGGCGAGGTGATGATACGAAGGTCTCAGACTTGGCTGTTACGATCATCGCTCACCCACCCGGTAGCTCGGAGCGGGTGAATGCCCTTAAAGAGGCGGCATCTCGGCCCGAACTGTTTGCTGAATTGGACGCCCGATTCCAGGGCGGGAAGGCGAGCGACCAAGCCCTACGCTCATACCTACTAACTCAAAAATTCATTCCAACTGCCGCCGATGCAGTTATTCGGTCTTATCGCGAAACAAAACAGATCCTTGATACCGAGTCTTCGGGGTTCAATGTCAATGAAATATTTGATAAGCTTGGGCCGGTCGTTAGTGCGGAAGAGGTGGCTCGCAGTGCGGTCCCAAGCCTCCCGGTAGCCCACGCTTCCGATCCGGGGGCAGCCCCACCGATCACAGCAAATCCCGGTCGGCTAACGACCGTGACCATCACTTGGGTTGGAGAAAAGGGTGTGAGCGAATCCTCGATTGCAATAAAGGATGATCGCCTAGAGCTTGCCGCGTTGCTGTATGACCAAGCTGGCGTGCAAAAGGTTATTGATAGGCTATCAACCATGAAGACGCTTCTTCCTGAGAAAGCGCCAGAACCTGAAAAGGATGAGGCCGCCCCCTGAGGCGGCCTTTTCAATTTAGGGCACTCCCGAATCCAAATTAGGACACGGGGGCTTAAATACGGACACCACCCGATTTTCCCCCTCTAAGCAAAAATGCTTTCACTTCTGGGCCGGGCGATGGAAGGTCGATGGAACACAGGGTCAAGGAGACCGGCATGGCGCGCACTCTTCTGGCGGTCGAACCATGAAACATGTCGCGGTTTGGAAACGCATTGGCGCTTGGGCCTTCTACGCCGTGGGCGCGTTGGCGATCGTCTATCTCGCGCTCTATGCCTATGCGATGTTCAGCGGAGCGCGTTTCGAGCCCGGCGATCCCATCCACATTTTCCGCAATCCAGAAGCGCCGGACTATTCGTGACTTGGGAACGCAGCGGCCCGTGTCACGACGCGCCGGATCCGCCTGCCACGATTCTCTCACTCAGTTTCTGATCCACGATCTGGACGGTGCGGTCGATCTCGGCATTGGGCATGCCGAGCTGTTGCGAAATCAACTTCACCAGCAGGTCGACCCGCTCAACAAAAGGCGCTCCGGCGGCCACTGCGCGCGCCGCTGATGAGGGCTTGAGGAGGCTCTCCGCCGCTTTGGCATATTTCTCAAAAGGCACCTGATCCTTCGGGTCGGCACCCAGGCGCCGAGCGATTGCGTCGACATGATCATAGATCGACCGCGAGAGCTTCAGATCGCTGTGCACGGCATCGCGGATCGATTGCGGTTCTCTTGGCGTGATGCAGCGGTAGTTTCCGGTCAACAGCATCGACCACTTCGCCAGGGGCACGAACAGTGAATCGAACACCTTGAGCTTGACCGGGACGTCACGGCCATCCAGCGTCACGGCGTCAATGTCCGCTTCCAGTTCCCGAAGCACTTTGTTGTGTTGGTCGTCCGCGAAGGGCGCAGCCTTGAAGTTCGTCGGCAGGCCGACATGAAGGATATTTGGCGCCTCATCCGGCGGACGGAACGCCTGCGGATCAGGCGAGCATAGCGACACCAGCCCCGGCTTGAAGCGTTCCCACACCTGAGCATTGGTATAGGCCTCCTCAAGGTCCATGTCCGCCAGCGCCGGGATCCTTTTGAGATAAGGCAGCGGCGGCATGTTCATGACCGACAGACAGGGCAGCCTCGCTTCCGCGATTTTGACCATGAGAGTCCGGATCGTATGGTTGGTGTATTGCGGCTCCTGCATGGCTAGAGCAGCCAGATCGTAACGGGAAAGCTCGACCTTGTCGGGTGATGTTGCGTCCAATTTACCGGGCTGCTCGCGCGAGAAGATCGCCCGATGCGTCGCCTCGTCACGCAGCTTGATGCGAACTTCAGTACCGTCGCGATTGATCGGTTCTGCTGTCTTCTCTCGACAAACCAGGGTCACGTTGTGACCGGCCATCAGCAGCTTGGTTCCTAGCAAGGAGCCGTATGAGGCTCCAAGTATCAGGATGTTGCGCACCATGCTCTCTCTCGCAGGTAATGCTGGGATTTTTCTCGATTCTCTGATCGAAGCCAGGTTGAGATTTCCGTCAGGGCAGCGCGGAGAAACGGAAGCAGGTCAAGTTTTACGCATCACACAGGAGTGCCTCTCCAGGGGCACTAGTGTCCATTATCGTCTGGACCTTGGCAATCCCTCGCCCTTGCAGTCAAAGGCCAAGCCCCCTCGACTCATGGGCGACGGGAGGCGGCCAAATAGCGCGCGGGCATGAAAAAGCCCCGCAAGACGGGGCCGTTTCCATGAGCAATTCGGGTGGTTACTGTCGATATTGCTGGATGCGGGTGGTGCGAAGCCCTGCCAATCCATGCTGATCGATGGAAAACTGCCAGGAGAGGAATTCGTCGACCGTCAGGGTGTAGCGACTGCAGGCCTCCTCCAGGGAGAGAAGTCCCCCACGAACCGCGGCGACGACTTCGGCCTTGCGGCGAATGACCCAGCGTTTGGTGCCGGGCGCGGGCAGATCTGCAATTGTCAGGGGACTGCCGTCGGGGCCGATGACGTATTTCACCCTCGGGCGATGGGGTTCTGTCATGGTGTACTCACAAACTCTCAACCACTGAACTCA
>JGI24705J35276_12238006_pt1 | contig 14963 bp, 13 predicted proteins | sample TergutNt197P4_FD_35276 | JGI IMG/M metagenome (IMG submission 35276) | reverse complement strand
AAGCGGAAGTGCAGATCGAGCGCATCAAGCATCTCGCCGGCAGGCCGCAACCGGGCCTGCCGCAACCAGGCCGGGGTCGCGGTCTGCAGCAGGGTGGCGCAGAGCGTGCGGACGTCGCAGATTTGCTCCGGGTACGCCAACTCAGGCAAGAGGCCAAGCGCCCATGCCAACAACGCCAGACTTTCGTAACGCCAGCCCATCTGGTTGACCGCGTGCGTATCCGGTTCGGACGTTTGCAGAAAAACCTGTTCCTTGGGCGAAAGATGGTCGAAGGCGGCAGGCAGGCGTTCGCGCAGTTGCTCCACACCCAGCGCCTGGCCATCGCGCACACGTTCGGCATAAGTGGCCACGACCAGCAGCGCCATGGCGCGACCAGCCACCTCGGCAGATGCACGCCACTGCGCTTCTGCTGCGCCGACGACGGGCGGCAGGCTCAGCGCCACCTGCAAGCCGCGTTGCGCAAGCAGGGCTTCGCTACGGGTCTTGCGCTCCGCAGCGTCGGGTGGATAGGGAATCTGGGCCGCAGGGTCTTGTTTGCCATTGCCATCGATCAGCACCCGGCCTTGCGGGTCTCTGACGCTGCTGTCTTCCAGAAACACCACAGCATTGGCGCGCATAGCCCATGACTCGAAGGTGGGTAGCGCCGAATCCGCGACTCGCAGGCTGAGATGCTGCTGTACATGCTGCAAATGGCGCATGAGGTGATAGCGCGTATATGTCATTTGGCGGTCCCCGCGGCTGAGCACGTAGCCGATGAAGCCATCCAGATGAGGCAACAGATCAGGGTCGCTCAGATCGCGCCGGGCAACCACGGTGTGAGCGAAGTCCAGGGGCGGCAGCGCGCTCAGGGTACTGTACACGTTCAACAAAGGGCCTGAGTCGGCCGGTTTCGTGTTGGTTAGAATGGATTTGAGTCGATCGAACATGGTTTTATCACCGCTGAACAAGTCCGCCGCAGTCAGCGCATCTTGACCTCGGCCAGCCCGCTGCGAAAGCAGATTTTTTCATAGGTCGGCTCTGATAGCCGTTGGTGTGCGTTCGCCGAACACAGACGCGGCGCCGATCGAGCCGCGAGAGGCGCAACCCAACTGATCGACCGCATTGGTTTCGCGAGAACAACCGGCTAATCCGCGATCTCCGGCAAGAAAGACACGTCGACATGATAGTGCTTCGGGTTTTCCTTATCGATAAGGACCGTGATGTGTTTCCGCTTGATGTAGCGAGTCGGGTCAAACCAGATGTCTTCGCTTTGGAACACGTGAATGCGAGATGTCGCAGGATTAAGCCACTGCGTTATGATGCAGAATGGATGCCGCCCGCTCATCGAGGACGATTTGTTTATCTGAACGCTTTGAAAGTCCGCCTGTATAGGCATCCCATAGCTCAGCAAATGTTTCTTGATACGTGCACGTGTCGCCTGCAGAAAAATCAAGCGCCCGCTGATCAAGGAAAAAATCGCTCCCAGTGCGCCAGTAACAATCGCGCCGAACCACAATTCGAGAAACGACCCTATGCGCGCGTCGTCAGGGGCCGAGGCCCGATATAGGACCGATACTGTTTGGCCTGTCTTGTAGACTGGCGGACTATTGCCCACCGACGACATGAACTCCACCACGCCTTTGGGGCCGGCGAAGCGGACAATCGGTCGATAAGTGGCGGAGCCTTTGCTCGAGCGGTCGATGTCAAGCGCGATGACCGTTCCCTCCGTGCGAACGGCATCGGCAAGAAATGAACGGGTTTTTGCGTATGCGATGGCGGCTGCCGCGATCAACACAACACCCACGAGGAGAAAAACGTATTTGACGTATTCGACGGATTTGATGGTACCCCCCGATCGTTGCCTGCCTGCTGGCTTCGAGTCGATTGACCGCGTTTCTGTCACAGCGCACTACAACCGTGCCATAGACTTGAGTGTACTATTTGGAATCTCGACAGGAGGGTTGCTAAGAAGAAGGTCACGCACTCGGACGAAATCCTTCTGTTCATCTAGATCGTCATGAAAATCTCCCTGTAACTGGAAACGCTCGCGGGTACTTTTTAGTTGCGGCAAATGTTTGGTGCCACTTTGGCGCGCGACGAAAATTTCGATAAAGGGGGATAAGCAGTCGCGGAAGCCAAGCCGTGGGCACACTCTACCCACGTTACGGCCCTTCGTCGCCGTTCGATGCTCACAATGGCGACGGCCGCACTGATGAACTGGACGGAAACGCGCCTTGTGCGAACAGGGTTAAGATGGCAGCGCGCCTGGGCGCGAGCATGCCAATTTATCTTTCAAAAGAAGCGCGAACAAGGCAATGAGGGTGGGCTGCCCTTACCGTCGTGGGGGGTAACCGGCAGCCCTGACGTCCGGCGCGCGGCGAGAGGAGAACAAGTATCTTACACGCGCGCCGGACGCTGCGCGGAAGCTAGGCCGGCAAAGGGATTGACAGCAAGCGAATCAGAGAACGGGCGCGGCGCAATCGGTCGGTAAGGTTGACCAGGAGTTGGCGGGATACGAGACTCAGGAACAGGCCGCCCATGCGTTCGCTGGCGCATCACTACGGTTCATTTCATCTTCTTGAACCGCACGTGATTGCCATCGGGCATGCGCGTGGCGGTGAAGCGCGCGGCGAGGCAGGCCTCGCGCTGCGGCATACGCACCTCAGGGCTGCGCAGCGTATCCCACCATGAGGCGCGCTGCGCTGCTCGCGGCAACGCGGCGCCGATGATCTCCTCGATCTGTTCGAAGCTCAACACGAGTTCGGTCTGCTTCTGGCGCGTCAGGTAGTCGCGCAACGCGTCGTAATCGTTCACCTTCGTCCTCGACCTTGCTCCGGAATTCCGGAGCTCACTTCTCGAGATACTTCTTCATCTCGGCACGAAGGCCGTCGCGCAGATCAGAACGGGCCATCCCGTAGGCAATATTGGCGCGCAGGAAACCGGCCTTGGAGCCGCAATCGTGGCGCTCGCCTTCGAACTCGACGCCATAGAATTTCTGCGACTTGGCGAGCGTGATCATGGCATCGGTCAGCTGGATCTCGCCGCCAGCGCCGCGCTCCTGCTTCTCCAGGATCTGGAAGATCTCGGGCTGCAGGATGTAGCGGCCGGTGATCGAGAGGTTGGAGGGCGCTGTGCCCTTCGGCGGCTTCTCCACCATGCCGTCGACCTCGAACATGTTGCCGGCCGGGTGACGCTGGCCGACACCGCAAATGCCATACTGGTGGGTGAGATGTTCGGGCACTGCCTCCACCGCGATCAGGTTCGATTGCTCGCCGAGCTTGCTCGCGGCCGCAATCATCTGGGCGAGGCAGCCCGGCGTGTTCAGCACCAATTCGTCCGGCAACACCACCGCGAAAGGTTCGTTGCCTACGATGTCGCGGGCGCACCACACCGCGTGGCCGAGGCCAAGCGGGGCCTGCTGGCGGGTGAAGCTGACGGCTCCGGCTTCGGGCTGGTTCTGCGCCAGCACTTCCTGTTCGGCCTTCTTGCCGCGCGCGGCGAGCGTGGTGTCGAGCTCGAACATGCGGTCGAAATGATCCTCGATGACGCCCTTGTTGCGCCCGGTGACGAAAATGAAGTGCTCGATGCCGGCCTCCCTGGCCTCGTCATAGACGTATTGGATCAGCGGCTTGTCGACGATCGTGAGCATTTCCTTCGGCATCGCCTTGGTGGCGGGCAGAACACGGGTGCCGAGGCCCGCGACGGGGAAAACAGCCTTGCGGATTTTCATGACAGTAATCGAATACCTTTGGAGGGCGAGAGTAGCCTGATCGGCACGTTGCGCGCCGCTTTACATCCGCCAACAAAGGCGGATGCGGGGCACCGCGCGTATGTCGCCCATAAAACATCACCTTCGTTAAGCAATTAGCAACGATAACAGGGCCTCCTGAGGCGAAATTTTTCGCGAGCGATGAGAAAAATCATGGATTGGGCAAGAGCGGGACAGACTTCGCCTCTGACGGCCGCGGTGCTGGTCGCGGCCGCCCTGCTGCTGCCCGGCCAGGCCCACGCTCAGGCGGGCGGCGGGCTTTCCAGCCTGTTCGGAAGCATCTTCGGTACCGGGAACACGGCGCCGCCCGAGGCTCCTCCTGGCGCAAGCGGCGCCCTGCCCTGGAGCGGGGAGGATGGCGCCTCCGGCCATCCACTGATGACGGCAGTGGCGATCCGGCAGGCAGCGGCGAATTTCGACAACTGCGTCGCGGCGATGTGGCCGGATGCCGCGCGCCGCAACATCTCGCAGGACAGCTTTCAGCGCTTCACCGCAGGACTTTCGCCTGACCTGCGCATCATGGACCTGATGGATTCCCAACCGGAGTTCACCAAGTCGACCTGGGACTATCTCGACATCCTCGTGAACGACAACCGGCTAACCAAGGGCCGCGAGATCCTCGCCAAGTACAGGCCGCAGTTCGACACCACCGAAAAGAACTATGGGGTCGACCGTTACATCATCGCGGCGATCTGGGGCATCGAGTCCAACTATTCGACGCAGATCGGCGATCGCAGCGTGCTGCAATCCACCGCCACACTCGCCTGCATCGGTCGCCGGCAAGCCTATTTCAGGGACGAATTCCTTTCCGCGCTCGAAATCCTGCACCGGGGCGACCTGCGCCCCGAACAGATGCGCGGTTCCTGGGCCGGCGCGTTCGGGCCCACGCAATTCATGCCGACCGTCTTCAAGCGCTACGCAGTCGACGCCGATGGCGACGGCCGGCGCGACGTGGTCGACAATCCCGCCGATCTGATCGCCTCGACCGCGAACAATCTGAAGAAGGACGGCTGGCAAACCGGCCAGAGCTGGGGCTACGAGGTCGTGGTGCCCAAGGGCTTCAACTACATGCTGGCCGACCGCGCCAAGACCATGACGATCTCGGAATGGGAGCATCTCGGCATCACGCGGCCGACCGGTAAGCCGTTCCCGCGCCCGGCCGAGAAGGCCTATCTGCTCGCACCCGCGGGCGCGGAGGGCCCCGGCTTCCTGATGCTGCAGAATTTCCGCGTGATCATGAAGTACAACCCGGCCGAAGCCTATGCCCTGGCGATCGGCCATTTCGCCGACCGGTTACGCGGCGGTCAGCCCTTCGTGCAGGAGTGGCCGCGGCAAGAACGGGAATTGTCGCGCGCGGAACGGCTCGAGCTGCAGCAGCTGCTTGCCCAGCGCGGCTTCTATCGCGGCACGCCTGACGGCCAGATCGGCGGGCAGACCCGGGAGGCATTGCGCAACTTCCAGGCCTCCATCGGAACCCCTGCGGACGGATTTGCCTCCTCCGACATGCTGGAACGGCTCCGGGGGCGGTAAAACGGGGCTGAAAAAGCCCCCAGAGCGTCGATTCGGTAACCGTAGCCGCCGATCACCGGTCTATGATGCAAAATCTGCCCGCTTGAGGCCTGATTCCGCTATTATATCCATGGTTTTTCCGATCCTTTGTGACCGAGCCGCATGTCCAAGCCGAAGTCCATTTTCAAGGCGTTGACGAAGACCAGCCCGTCGATCGTGTTGGCGGGTGCGATTGCGCTCCTGATCGGGATCGCGGGACCAGCCTCGGCGCAGCTCTTCGACTTCGGCTTCCCATCCTTCCGGCCCCCACGGCAAGCCCCTCGCTCCGGCGGCCCCGGCGGATGGTTCGGCGATTTCTTCACCCCGTACCAACAACAGCCAAGGCGCGTTCAGCAGCAGGATTTCTCCAAGGCCCCGCCACCGGCCAAGCGCGACACGCCGCCGGAGCAAAACATCCTGGTGCTCGGCGACGCCATGGCAGACTGGCTCGCCTACGGCCTGGAAGACGCCTACTCCGAGCAACCGGATATGGGCGTGATCCGCCGCTACAAAACGACTTCCGGTCTGATCAAATACCAGCCGAAAGGCGAGCCCGCCGATTGGGCCGCCGCCGCGAGAGGGATACTCGCAAACGAGAAGCCTGACGCCATCGTTGTCATGCTCGGCCTCAACGACCGCATCGCGATCCGCGAACCGGCGCCCGACAAGCCGTCGGACAAGAAGACCGACAAGAAAGAGGGGCGCGCCAAGTCTGATGGGAAATCGGATAGCAAGCCTGACGGCAAGTCCGACAGCCGGCCTGCCGAAGCCAAACCGAAGGCCGATGGCGATGTCGCTGCTAAAAACGACAGCGAACTCGACGAAGCCGACAGCGCCGACGCGCCGCCGCCAGAAAAGACCACACGCTCGGCGAACGGCGTCGCCGAATTCCGCGATGATCGTTGGGTTGAGCTCTACAGCAAAAAGATCGAAGAGCTGATCAGTATCCTGAAAGCCAAGGGCGTGCCGGTGCTCTGGGTTGGGCTGCCCGCGATCCGGGGCCAGAAGGGAACCGCCGACATGTTGTTCCTGGATTCGCTCTACCGCGACGGCGCCGGCAAAGCCGGCATCACCTATGTCGACGTCTGGGACGGCTTCGTCGATGAAGCCGGCCGCTTCCTTGAAAAGGGTCCAGACTTCGAAGGCCAGATCCGTCAGTTGCGCACTTCCGATGGCGTCTATTTCACCAAGGCCGGTGCGCGCAAGCTCGCACACTATGTCGAGCGCGAGATTACCCGCCTGTCCGCGAAGTCCGGCCCAATCGATTTGCCGACCGAGCCGGCGACGCCGGACGCCAACGCCGTGCCGGGCCTGCCCGCACGGCCGCTGGCAGGACCGATCGTGCCGCTGGTTGCTTCGTCGATCGCAACCGATCGGTTGCTAGGCGGTCCGGGATCGCGCCCGGCCGGTGTGGACCCGCTCGCGGAACGGATCCTGGTCAAGGGAGAGGCACTGACGCCGCCGCCCGGCCGTGCGGACGATTATTCCTGGCCGCGTGGTGAGGTCGGACGAGAGCAAGCCCGGGGCGACCCCCCGGTTGCTTCGACCTCACCGGACGCCACAAACGTCGCAATCTCGAGTAATGCTCCGGCGCCACCACCTAAACTGAGGCGAATTCAGCCAGTGCAGCAACAGCCCGCACCGCATCCTTCGGGTATGCCGTCCCTGGGGGATTTCTTCGGCTTTGGTTTCGGCTCTCCGCCACAGCCACAGCGTCAGTTCGGACCACGCGCACCACAGCGTCCGCCGGCAAATGTCGGCCGATCTGCCGCGGTTCCCAGCTATCCCTGGAGGTAGCATCGGCATCCCTTCCAGGGCGGGGGATCGGCTCCGAACTTTAGCCGTAATAGCGCCAGCGCGGCGGCGGACGGCGCGGCGGACGCGTCATCAACAGCGCGAGCGCGAAACCGACGGCGCCTGCGGCCAGGAGCGAACCGAGGGGATTGTCCTGCACCTTCTTTGCGATCTCGCGCGAGGCACCGCGAAAGGCGTCACCACTCGCCGTATAGGCATCCTTTGCATAATCGACGGCTGCGCCGCCGGCGTCGCGCGTGGCATCTTTCGCCTGCCCGTAGAGGTTCTGCATGGTGCCAGCGGCTTCGCGGGCGTAACCTGAAGCTTGCGTCCCTGCATCACCAATCGTCTCGCCTAAGTCGCTTTCCGCACGGCCGGCGGATTCCTTGGCTGATCCCACGATCCGATCTTTGTCCATGACGATCCTCCATAGGGTCAGCCGGAGTAACCGATCAGCTACCGTCGAGTTCCTGCACCCTTGCAGAATAAGCCCGCGCCCACAGAGGCATGACCGCCACAAAGCGCCTTATGCGTGCCCAGCTTCGTTCGACAACATGCCCAGGTCGATGCCAATCTTGCGCAACGCGCGGCTGTACTTTTCCTCGACGTCATCGCCGAAGATCAGGTCCGGGTCAGCATCACAATGCAACCAGCCATTGCTCTGGATTTCGGTTTCGAGTTGGCCGGGGGCCCAACCGGCGTAGCCGAGGGCCAGGATGGCGTGCTTGGGGCCGGAGCCCTTGGCAATCGCCTTGAGGATATCGATGGTGGCGGTAAGACAAATGCCATCATCGATTCGCAGCGTCGCATTTTCAATGAAGAAGTCGCTGGAATGCAGTACAAAGCCGCGGCCGGTATCGACCGGTCCTCCGCGCAACACCTGCATGCTTTCGGCATTTTCCGGCAACTTGATCTGATCGCCCTTCTTGATGATTTCGAGCTGCACCAGTAATTCTGGAAAATCGATGCTGCCTGCCGGATGATTGACGACGATTCCCATCGCGCCTTCAGCCGAATGGACGCAAAGATAAATGACCGAGCGCTCGAACCGAGGATCGCCCATGACGGGCATGGCGATCAACAACCGCCCATCGAGGTAGCCCGGTGCATCTTGGGCGTCGCCGCCTTCGCAGCTGCTCCCGCCAAGTCTTTTGCCTTCAGGATCCATCCGCAAAGTACTTTCATTTCTAAGTGCACATCCTGATATCGGTCGATGTGACTGTCAATTCAAGGCCGTCTGTCGACCGGGAGTTTCACCCAGGCCATCACAAGCAATTCAATGGTTTGCACCTGCTCTTACCTATAAAGACGTACCATGCCTGTCATAGTTCCCATACGAGCCGCAATCGGCTTCGCTGCCGCGTTGTTTGTGTCATCACTGTCCATCGAAAGCCGTGCCCAGGATGCTTCGCCCTGGCAGCGCGATGGACACTCTGCAGTGCGCCTGCTCGCGGGATCGCGAAGCGGCTCCGTGCTGCTGGGCGGCATCGCATTCCAGCTACAACCAGGATGGAAAACCTATTGGCGCACGCCCGGGGATTCCGGCGTGCCGCCGCGCTTCGACTTTTCCAAGTCCGAAAATGTCGAGGCGGTGACCGTTCTGTGGCCGGCACCGATGAAATTCGATGACGGCAGCGGCGGTTATTCGCTGGGCTATCGTGACCAGGTCGTGCTGCCCTTGCGGATCGTCGCGAAGAACGCCGACAAGCCGGTGACGCTGCGCGCCGAGATCAATTATGCGGTGTGCGAGAAACTCTGCATTCCCGTCGATGCCAATGTCGAGCTTGCCTTCAACAGCGTCGCCAGCACGGAAGACAGCGGGCTATTTGCAGCGCTCGACGCCGTGCCAAAGCCTGCCAATGTCGGCGACCCCAATCCGCTGACCATCCGCGACGTCAAGCGCGACGGCAAAACGCAGGTGCTGGTCGATGTGGTGACGCCGGATGCGCGCGCGGTCCATCTGTTCGTCGAGGGACCGACGCCCGACTGGTCGCTGCCGATTCCTGCTCCGGTCGAGAAAAGCCCGCCCGGGATCAAACGCTTCGCCTTCGAGCTCAATGGCCTGCCGCCCGGCGCCAGCCCGGACGGTGCGGCGCTCAAGCTGACCCTGGTCGGTGCGGAGCGCTCCTACGAGTTCAATATCAACCTGCAGTGAGCTTCTGGCCGGGACGCTCCCGTCCGTCGGGGCAATCCACTATGAATCTATAGAAGAGAAGCTTGGCGGTGCAAAAAGGATCGAATGTCTTTGTATTCTTCTCGCTTATACGATGTGCGCCTACTTCTCGCGTCTCCCGACGCCCCTACGCTCTGGGATTACTCTGTCTGGCAGCGTCTGACGCCTAGCCTCACTCCCCTCCTGTCTTCGGATCGCGGGCGAACATCACTGCGCATGACGCAATTCGACATGTGCCAATCGGGCTCACCCAACCAGACTTATGTGCGTTTCGGGCAAATCGGCTGGAACGAGAAGGCCCATCGTAAATGGACACATGGATCACCCGACACAGGCGACGTGTCCGAGCACTGGGATTTCTACAGCTTTTCCGCTTGGTCGCCAGGGCCGAGCAAATGCGAGGATTGCCCGCCTGATGGCTTCATGGCTGTGGTTAATGAGACGGGCAAGGCTCGGGGCGGCCCGAAGCGCGAGGAATGCCAGTTCGCGTATTCCGTTCTCCTCGCCGTCGCCTCCGATGTTTCCAATTCGGAAGCAATGATGGATCGTGCTTTCCGGGCGCTGGCGGCGGAAATTCCGTCTGTTCTCAAAACACAGACATGCCGCCCATGGTCACCAGCTTCACCATGCGCTCGCACCGGACAATCCATCGGATCGTTGACCGAAATGGACGCGTTCGGCGCTCCCTTCGTCAGCGGCCCAACACAAAAATCACCTCCTTCGACGGACATGCTAAAGGGCGAATGGCGGTTACTATCTCGTGTGGCATGAACGAAGTGACCAGAGCGAAACAGTGCACGCAAACGACCCGCGTTTGATTCGGCGCGCCGAACCGATTCTTAACGAATCGTTGATAGGGCGGAGGCTCGCCGCATCGTCGCGGCTGGAGAACTTCCGACGTGGCCGTGACGGACGCGCAACCTGCTACCACTGCGCCGACCGGCATCATTGCGCGGCTGCGGGCGAAACTCGGCGACACCGCCGGCGGTTCGAGCGAAGCCTCGCTGACCCGGCGCCTGGCGGGAACGATCTTCATCATCCGGGTCGTCAGCGCCGCCCTCGCCTATCTCTCGCAAATCCTGCTGGCGCGTTGGATGGGCACCTCCGATTACGGCGTCTACGTCTATGTCTGGACCTGGGTGCTCCTGCTCGGCAGCATGATGGATTTCGGCATCTCGACCTCCGCGCAGAAGATCATTCCGGAATACCGCACCAGCGGCCGGCTAGCCCTGTTGCGCGGCTTTCTCTCCGGCAGCCGCTGGCTGACCTTCGCGGTGTCTGCGCTGGTTTCGCTGGTGCTGGCCGGGGTGGTGAGATGCCTCGCACCTTGGGTTGATCCGGCGACGGAGCTTCCGCTCTATATCGGCTGCATGACGTTGCCGGCCTTCGTCGTCGCCAATACCCAAGACGGGATCGCCCGCTCGTATGATTGGATGCGGCTTGGCCTGATGCCGCAATACATTGTCAGGCAAGCACTGATCATCGGCATCACGGCCTCTGCCTTTCTGCTCGGCTTTCATCTCGGTGCCACTGCAGCGATGGTGGCGAGCGCCGGCGCGGTGTGGATCGCGATGGCGGGGCAGATGGCGGCGCTGAACCGCAAGCTCGGCAAGCACATCGAAACCGGACCGAAGGCCTACGACATCAGCGGCTGGCTTGCCGTCTCGCTGCCGATCCTGCTCGTCGAAGGATTCTACCTGCTGCTGTCTTACACCGACGTGCTGGTGCTGCAGCAATTCCGCTCTTCGGACGAAGTCGGCGTCTACTTCGCCGTGGTCAAGACGCTGGCGCTGGTCTCCTTCATTCACTACGCCATGTCGGCAACGACCGCGCACCGTTTCGCCGAATACAACGCGCTCGGCGACAAGGCGCGCCTGTCCGCCTACGTTGCCCACGCCATCAGCTGGACGTTCTGGCCGTCGCTCGCTGCAACGCTGATCCTGCTTGCCCTGGGCAAGCCGCTGCTGTGGCTGTTCGGCCCGCAATTCGTGGTCGGCTACGATATCATGTTCATCGCCGCCATCGGGCTTGTGGTGCGCGCCGCGATCGGCCCTGTCGAACGGCTGCTCAACATGCTCGGCCACCAGCGCGTCTGCGCCCTCGCCTATGCGCTGGCATTTGCCATGAACCTCGTGCTTTGCGTGATGCTGGTGCCGCACTTCGGCGGCCATGGCGCAGCAGCGGCGACCTCGATCTCGCTCACCTTCGAGACGGTGCTTCTGTTCTGGATCGTGCGGCAACGGCTCGGGCTGCATGTACTCGCGTTCGGCCGCTGATGTTGTGACTCTGGCAGTTCATTCGTCCTTCCGGAGCCCGAGTGCGACGCGGGAGCCCCGAATCCATCGCGATCGGGAACAAGTTGGTTCCACCATATTGCCTGATCGACGGGATGAACTTAGATTCACCGAGCTATGATCGATCCGCTTCATGTTGCGTCAGGGTTCGGCGTTGGCCTGCTCGTCGGGATGACCGGCGTAGGAGGCGGATCGCTGATGACCCCGCTCCTGATCCTGCTGTTCGGCATTCACCCATCGACTGCCGTCGGCACCGATTTGCTGTACGCCGCGGGCACCAAGACGGTGGGCAGCGCGGTGCATGGCTGGGCACGCGGCATTCATTGGCCGGCGGTAATGCGGCTTGGCTGCGGCAGCATCCCGGCAAGCGTGCTGACGCTTATCGTGCTGCATCAGCTCGATCTCAAGAGTGAAGCCGAAGGCAGCCTGGTCAGTCTGGTTCTGTGCTTCGCGCTGCTCCTCACGGCCATATCACTCATCTTCCGCAAGTCGATCATGGACCGCTACCGCCACCGCCTCGAGGGGATCCCCCCCCGTACCACCGCGATCGCCACCGTGCTCATTGGCGCCGTGCTTGGCGTACTCGTCTCGATTTCTTCCGTTGGGGCCGGCGCGGTGGGCGCGACCGCGCTTCTCATGCTCTACCCCCGGCTGCCGATGGCCAGCATTGTCGGCACCGACATAGCGCATGCCGTGCCGTTGACGCTTGTCGCCGGCGCAGGACACTGGGCCGTCGGTACCATCGACTGGGGTCTCATGAGCGTACTGTTGATGGGTTCTTTGCCGGGCATCGTCATCGGCAGCTACGGCGCTACCCGCGTACCAGAAGCGGTGCTTCGTCTTACGCTAGCCAGCGTCTTGATCGCGGTCGCCGGCAAGCTTGCGTTCGAAGCGCTCAATCTGTCGTCGGCCGTCACCGCCTTGGCCTGGGGCAACTAGGTGTCGCGGTCTGATACATTGACCTGGACCTTGTTGCGGAGGCATCCGGATAGTGAAATGGCCGGGCAGCGAGCCCGGCCACTTCTCAATTCAGCACAACGAAGTTGGCTTCATTCACTGTGGTAAAACGACCACTTGGACGTGGACCTATGTCCGCACATGGCCCAACATTGCCGGGTAGCGCAGCCACTATCCTTTTTTCGCATCGGGCGCGCCGACCGGCAATACCGTGCGGCCATAGGATTCATTGATGACCTCGGCAGCCGACAGGTAGAATGCAAGAACGGCCGTGATCAGACCCGTGTAGCCCCCCGCATTCTTTGCGCCAGCTATCCCCCATTCGCCAGCTGCCAGCAGGAAGAACGTGATCCACAGCACCAGGAAGACCAGTTGCAGCACGCGCGGCGAACGGAAGGTGGCGAGCCACATGTACAACGAGAACACGCCCCAAGTGAACAGATACCAGCCGATGAACGCGGCCGGCACCTTGTCGTGCAGGAACAGCGCGAACAGCGCAAACGACCACCAGAACGCGCCATAGCTCACGAAGGCGGTAAAGCCGAAGGTATTACCGCGCGGCAATTCGCATAGGCCGGCGAATGCCTGCGCAGTACCGCCGAAGGCGAGTGCGCAAGCCAGCACAAGATTGAGGCCATCGCCACTGAGCAAGCCGGAATTGATAAGACTCAGCAGCGTGGTCGTCAATGCAAAGCCGGCCAGACCGAGCGGCGCAGGATTTGAGAATTTAATGGAATTGGTTACGGTGCTCACGCGAAGCTTTCCTCGAGTTTGATTTATAGACGGCGATACTGGCTATCTGAACCGCCCCGGGGTTTGCCGGACGCAGTTTCGTTTGAGTCATGTAGCATGGCCTTCGACTTGCGAATAGTAGAGCGCGGCATTATCAACTAGTAGGCGAGTTGGCGCTTTCGGCTTCTGGTCGGTGGGATGCATGCTTCCATGCCTTTGGCTTTCAGCGCGAAACCAACTGGAGTCGTATCGGCGATCTGCGATCAGGACGGCCAAGGCGGGTGGCAGAGCGTTGAGCATCAGGCGAGCGCCCTTGTGGTCGCTCTGACACCTGGGCGTCGCGGCCTGCGGTGGGTCCGTTGACCTAGATCAATGGTAATCTCCCTTTGCGTTCGGAAAGTGCCGTCGACCTGCTTTCGGTGGGGCGACAACATGAACCTTCTGGTCAAGGAAATCCGGCATAGCCCACTGCTCTGGATGCTGGTGTTCGTGCCCATCGTACTGGCGGTCGAATATACAGCTCCGTCCGCCCACACGGCCCTGTTTGCGCTCGCGGTCCTGGCCATCGTCCCATTGGCCGCGCTTCTCAGTCTTGCGACCGAGAGCGTCGCAGAAAAAACGGGCGACGCGGTCGGCGGCTTGCTCAACGCGACGTTGGGAAACCTGACTGAACTGATTATCGCGATCGCCGCGCTTCACGCCGGAGAATACATGCTGGTCAAGGCATCCATCGCCGGCGCCATCGTTACCAACTCGCTCTTCATGCTTGGAGCATCATTTCTGCTCGGTGGGCTTCGACGTCATGTTCAAGAGTACAATCGCGCCGGAGGGAGGTTGTACGCAGCGCTGCTCCTGATGGCCACGATTGCGCTTCTTGCACCGGCAGCGGTCGCGAACCTTGATCTCGCGCGAGGCGAAGCTATGGCGCAGAAGCTCAGTACAGGCCTCGCGATATTGCTCATATGCGCCTATGGACTGGGGCTGCTGTTCTCCCTCAGGACCCACAAGGAGTTGTTCGCAAGCGAGGAACACGGCGAGGCGAGCAGCGGAGGCTGGCCAATCGGACTGGCGGTCGCCACACTCATCGTGGTCACCGTGCTGGTTGCTTTGGTGAGCGAGATCTTCGTGAGTTCGGTCCAGAAAGCGGGAGAGACCTTAGGATTGAGTCCGGCTTTTGTCGGCTTCATCATCGTCGCGCTTGTCGGTGCTGCGGCGGAAATGGCAGTTGCGTTTTCTGCCGCGCGCAAGAACCGCCTCGATATGAGCGTCAGCATCGCGCTTGGAAGCGCTTCTCAAATCGCTCTGTTTGTTGCGCCGGTACTGGTGCTCCTCAGCTACATTATTGGTCCCAAACCAATGGACCTGCAGTTCTGGCCGGGCGCCGTAACCATGGTCATGATCGCCACTCTCACGTCCTGCTTCATCACGAACAGCGGACGCTCAGCCTGGTTCATTGGCGCCTTGCTCCTGTTCATTTACGGGATCTTCGCGATGACACTGTACATGGTGCCGCCGGGATCGCACGCGCCGATTTAGGTAACACCGAGCCCATTTCGTGGGACAGGTCGGGCTTTTGGAAACCCGTCGCTATTCATGAGCGGGAATCAGCAGGTTTCCCTTCCATCACTTCTAGTGGTCTGATTCAATCTGACGATTCCCAAATCGCCAGAAGCAGCTCGTCAAAATCACATCCTCGCCGCTGCTAAACGTGGGGAAC
>JGI24705J35276_12238007_pt1 | contig 14991 bp, 8 predicted proteins | sample TergutNt197P4_FD_35276 | JGI IMG/M metagenome (IMG submission 35276) | reverse complement strand
CGGCGATCAGGCCGAGCAGTTCTTCCTCTTGGTAGGGTTTGCCGAGGTAATGGTTTGCGCCGATTTCCATCGCGTAGTTGCGATGTTTGTCGGCCAGTCGTGAGGTAATCATGATGATCGGCACGTTTCTCAGCCTGGCGTCGGCACGGATGTTGCGGACGAGATCGAAGCCGTCCATACGCGGCATTTCGATGTCGGAGAGAATCACGTCGGGCATGTTGTCGATCAGCGACTCGATGGCGTCGACGCCGTCCTTGGCAGTGATGACGCGGTAGCCCTCGCGCTCCAGCAGGCGGCTGGTGATCTTGCGCACGGTCAACGAATCGTCGACCACCATGACCGTTGGTTCATGCGCGGCTTCCGGTTCCGATATGGCCTCGATCATTGCCGATATTGTTCCGGGAAGCCTGCTGGCCTGGCCATAGCTGATCTCGCGGCTCGCCATCGCGACCGGATTGATGATGAGCACGATCTCGCCATTACCGAGCACGGTGGCTCCGGACATGCCAACGATGCGGGCCAGTTGCGGGCCGGCGTTCTTGACGATGATTTCCTGGTGGCCGCGCAGGCCATCCACATGCAAGGCCAGGGTCTGCGAACCGGAGTGCAGCAGCAGTACCCAGCTATAGTGGCCGATTTCCGGTCGGGCGGCGGGGTTGCCGAGCAGGTTCGGCAGGTAGCGGTAGCCGTATTGCTGCCCAAGCCATTCGATGCTGCCTTCCGCCCGTAGACGCTCGATGGCATCGATCTTCAACTCCATGATTTGCGAAATCATGCTTGCCGGGATCGCGTAATGTTGGGTGTCGGAGCGTACCAGCAGCGCCTGGGTGACGGCCAGGGTGAGTGGCAAGTAGATGCTGAACGTCGTCCCCGTGCCGGGAGTGGAAGAGACGTCGATCCGACCGCCGACCGTAGCAGTTTCGGCCTTCACGACGTCCATGCCGACTCCTCGACCGGAAACGGCGGTCACTTTTTCGGCAGTCGTGAAGCCGGGAAGGAAGATCATATTGGCGAGCCGCCGTTCATCGACGACCTCGTCAGGCTCGAGCAGGCCGCATTCGCGGGCGTTCTCTGCGATGCGCTCGAAATTCAGCCCCGCGCCATCGTCAGCCAGTTCGATGACGATTTCGTTGCCTTCCTGCCGCGTCGTGAGCGTGATCTGGCCGATTTCGGGTTTGTTCTTCGCCCGGCGCACTTCCGGCGACTCAATGCCGTGTGCCAGCGCGTTGCGCAGCAGGTGTTCGAGCGGCGCAACGATGTGGTCGAGTACGCTGCGGTCGATTTCGATGCCGCCGCCGCGCAGGTCGAGGTTGGCGCGTTTGCCGAGGTCCCTGGCGCCCCGGCGCACGATGCGGTACAGGCGCACGGCGAGGCTGTCGAACGGAACCATGCGTACCCGCATCAGTGCCTGTTGCAACTCGCGGGTGGTGCGTGCCTGGCTGTGCAGGGCAAAGTCGGCGCTGTCGAGGTTCTTCAGCAGGTTCTGCTGCACCGTGGTAACGTCGTTGACGCTCTCGGCCATCATCCGCGTAAGTTCCTGCAAGCGGGTGTAGCGGTCCATCTCCAGCGGGTCGAACGCGGTATGGCTGCTTTCGGCCTGGGCGACGCGGGTCTGCATCTGTGCGTCGGCCTGGATTTCGATTTCACGCAACTGGTTGCGCAGGCGGATGACGTTTTCGGTGAGATCGAGCAGGCTATGGCGCAGCAGGCGCAATTCGCCTTCGATCCGGGTGCGGGCGACGCCGATTTCGCTGGCGTCATTGACGAAGTCGTCGACCATTTCCGCGCGTACGCGCAGGGCAGCACCGATGGCCTCGCCCTCGGTTGCCGTGCGGGCAGCGGCGGTAACGGGAGCTTTCCTTTCTGGTAAAGGCGTAACCACGGCGGGGGGAGCAGTCGTTCCGGCGAACACTCCGTACCCGGTAGAGCTGTCAGTGGCAGCAGGGGGCTGGATGGAGAAATCGGCGGACGGCTCAACTGCGGTTTCGGCAACGGGAAGTTCAGGAGCCGAACCCGTGCTCAGCACGGCAACCATCTGTTCGATGCCATCCACTGCGGAAGCGATTTCGTCGACGAGGGCGGCAACGTCATCCCCGGCGCTGAGCGCAGACTCCACGCGGGATTCGAGTTGGTGCACCCGATTGCCAAGAAGCATTGCCCCGGCCATCCGCGCGCTGCCCTTGAGGGTGTGCAGTTGCCGTTTTACGAGCATGGAATGCGCGGTGTCGGTGAGATTGCCGTTCCAGGCGCGCAGGGTAATGTGCAGCGCGTTGATCAGTTCCCCGGCTTCTTCGAGGAAGATCGGAAGCAGTTGTTCGTCGATTTCGTCGTGAATCGGCGGCGAGCCGCTGGTCGTCGGGAAGGGCGGCTTCAGCGCGGGTTCGGATTGGATGCTTGCGACGGCTTCGGGGAATACTTTCGCCACAATCTCGGCGATGGCCTTGTCGTCGGTCTTTTGGGCGGCAAAGTCTGGCGGTTCATGGCCGACCCTGTCGAGCTGTTCGATCAGTTCCGGCGTTTCCAGCGGCATTTGCAGGTTGATGACCTTGGTCAGCATGTTGTCCAGCGTATCGGCGCTGGCCTTGAACAGGTCCAGTTCGTTGGCTGTCGGCGGGCGTTTCAGGTCGTAGATGCGCTGCTGCGCCAGTTCCAGTGCCTTGCCGAGCGTATATAGCGGGGTGCAGTGCGCGGTGCCGGAGATGCCTGCGCATGAATGCGCAGCGCGTAAGGAGGCTTCCGGCAGCAGCAGGACGGGGTTGTCGGCAAGGTGGTCGAACTCCTGGTGCAGCGTGATGATGTGCGTCTGGGCTTCGGTCACGTAGAGTTCAAACAATGCTCGCGATATTTCGGTACTGTCGATATAGAGCGTGTCGGAATCGGGTCTGAGTTCGGGTTTAGGTTCAGGTGCAAACTCGAATTCGGGCAACGGTTCTTCGGCAACAAATTCGGTTTCGGTTTGATCCGCCTCGATGGGGAGGAGGGGGATTTCCTGATACGTCTCAGAGGAGTCTTCGGCTTCGGGAACGCTTGTTTCGCTCGCCTCGTCCTGGATGAAAAGGGCTGCGCTTGGCTCGTCTTCAAACGGCGCGTCTTCACCAGGGAGAGTTTGATCAGGTTCGGCGGCTTCGCTTGCTGAGGTTCCAAGGTCGAATTCGACGGTTCCACTCGTGGATGTTCCAAAGTCGAATGCGACGATCCCGCTCTTGGATGTCTCGGGGTCGAATTTTTCGAGACTGAAATCTTCAAGATTGAATTCTGCCGGTTTTCCGTCAGAGTCGGATGTGAACGGTGAGAAATCGAAAGGCTCGAATTTCGGCACGGCCGGTCGCTTGATCCTGGGGCGCGCGGGCGGTTCTGCTGCCTTGGGGGGAGAGGTTTCAGGCGCGGGGGCTTCAGCGTGGCCGGTCGCTGCAGGCTCATCGAGCGGGACGATGTTGATATCGTCATCGCTGACAAACTCGTACACTGCCTCCTCGGGCACGGGCTGGGCGGGGATGGACTCCGGTTCTTCGGCTTTCGGTTCTTCGGTTTGCGGGAGATCAAGATCGAAATCGAGATCGAAAAATTCGGGCGCGGCTCCGAAGCTGACTTCCGGCTCGCCTTGTTCTGGCACAGATTCAGACTCAACTTCGGGTTCGAATGCAGCCGTCGGCATGGGGGCTTCGACGGGCGCGCTGCTGCTGCGCAGACGCTCGGACTCTGCCAGGAGTGCCGAGACGTCGCGCCAGTATTCGGCTTTTTTGTCGATCTGGTTGACCCAGGCCGTGAATTCGCGGTGGGCGATGGCAAGCAGTTTCAGCAGTGGCGGAGTGACCTGCCATTCGAGCTGCAGCCAGCGGTTGAGGGTCTGTTCCAGTCCCCAGGCGGCTTCGCCCAGATCGGTCAGTCCGACCATGCGACCGCTGCCCTTGAGGGTATGGAAACCGCGCCGGATGACGGTGAGGTTTTCGTGGTTGCCGGGGGAGGCGTGGAGCAGCTTGAGATGGTCGATGACCGATTTCAGTACCTCGCGCGCTTCTTCAATGAAAATGGCGAGCAACTCGGCATCGAGGTCTGCCTGGGTCGTTTGAGGGACAGGGATGTGGCTGCTGGTAGCAACTGCTGGCGGCGGGGCGGTTTTCGGTTCCGTGGACGATTCCAGCGATACCTCGATTTCCGCTCCTGCCTCGGTTTCGATCTCGAAAGCCGGGAAAGTCTCGATACCGTCGGACGGGCGACCGGAAGGCGCTTTGGCTTGTGATGTCACGCCAACTGGAACCGCAGAAACGTCAGGCAGTTCCGATTGGCTGATGCCGACGAGTTTTGGTTGGGCGGAGGCGGTGGTCGGGCTCAGGAAATGGACAACGGAGCTGCGGTTGTATGGCAGCGACTGGACGAAGAAGCCCAGGGCCGAGAAACGCCGCGCAAGTTCGGTGAGTTCGGCATCGTCGACGGGGGTGTCCTGCTTGGACAGGCGGTCAATGATCTCGCCGGCTTCCCGGATCAGGGAAATGGCATCGTTCTCGCCGAGCAGGGATAACGCGCCTTCGACCTGGTGCAGCGGCGCGTGCAGGGTTTCCAGCGGCGCGCGTTTCAAGTGGTCGCGGAAAAAGTCGTCCAGGGTCTGTTCAATGGTGGCGAGGCTGGAAAGAATTTCGCGCGAAAGCTGCGCAATCGCTTCTTTTTCCTGTTGTTTGAGCGCGGATTCGACGCTGGCCGCACTGGGCGGTGCGCCGAGTTCTTCACCGCGCGCAAGCGCCTCCAGCCTGGAGAGAGCGTCGCCAACCTGAGCCTGGAGGCTGGGGTCGGGCAGCCCACGGTCAAGTGATGCTTCCGCCAGCAGGAGGGCAGTGGCAAATTCGAGGGCGATAGGTTCGGAATAATGTTCCGGGTTTGCGTTCAGCCAGGCAATGAAACGGCTCATGCCGCCGAGCAGCCGGTAGAGGACGGGGCGGCTGAGCGGGGCTGTGGCTTTCGTGAACGCTTCAAGCTGGACATCGAATTCGGACAGCGCCGTCGCGCCGCGTTCGCCGATGGCGTTCCATTCATCCTTGATACGGGTGAGGTGCGCGCGCAGTTCCTGAAGCAACGGCCCCAGGGGAAGGTCACTGACGAGCGCGCCTTCTTCAGGGATCAGGGCATCGAGTTGCCATGCCTGGCGCGCCGCCTGTTGGGTCGGCGTGGAGGCCGGCCGACTGGCGACGTGATAAAGCAACTCGCGCAACAGGCGCTCGGGCAAGGTTTGCTGTGCGTTGTCTCCGGCACGGTGCAACTGGGATTCGATCCGGGGCAGCAGGTGCTTGACGGCAGGCAGGTTATCGGCCGGCATGTCGAGCAGCGTGTCGATGAACGCTTGCCCGGCCCACCACAGGGAGCGCATCCCGGGATTGTCTTCAGCCAGTTCGACACTGGCCAAGGCTGCGCGCATGGCGTCGATACTGGCGGCGTCCGGCTGGCGCAGCCAATCGAGCAATCCACGTTGGAAGCTCAGGCGCATGGCCCGGCGTTGCTGCTGCCGTTGTTCCGCATCGAGTTTCGGCGCTTCGTCACGCGGGGGGATGCGTACGCTCAAGTCTGGGAAGAAGAGATCAGCGGGCGAAGGAGTTGCTTCACCGCGAGCAGATACGAGTTCCCGGTACAGCGGCAGCAAGCGCAGTGGCTGGTCGGGCGTACCATGAACCAGTTCGTCGAGATAGTTGGCGATGCTGGCAAGCGCGCGGCGGCCAAGAGCGATTTGTGCTTCGTCGAGCGGCAGCTCATTTTTGGCAAGCGCGGCAAGGAACAAGTCCAAGGCCGCAGTGAAATTTGTCAGCCCGTCCAGCCCGATGATGGACAAGGCTCCGCTGGCCTGATGCAGATGGGTTTGCGCGAATTGTATCTTGGAGGCACCATCTTCCGATTCGAGCGCGGCTTGCAGGCTCTCAGCCGCATGCGACAGCGCCTGATCGATCTCGCTTTTGACCCAGGTAAGCGGACCGAGATCCGGTTCGTTGGCGTGCGTCATGAAGGCAACCCTGTGCTATTCCCTGTTCAGACCTTGAAACCGGAAACTGAACCCTTGAGTTCGATCGCGAGATCGGCGAGTTGTCCGACCGATTCCGCCGTCTGCTTCGTGCCGTGAGTCGTTTGCTCGGTAATGGCGAGTATCTCTTTCATTGATTCGGCGACCCGGATGGCATCTGCGGCCTGATCCTGCGTGTCGGTGGAGATTTGTTCGATCAGGTGAGCCGCGTCCATCGACACCTGGCCCATCTCGGCCAGCGCCTGGCCTGCCGCGTCGGACAGGCGCGCGCCTTCCACCACGTCGCGGGTGGCGTTTTCCATTGCGCCAACGGCATCCTGAGTGTCGGTCTGAATGGTTTTCACAATGGCTGCGATTTGCTTGGTCGCTTCAGCCGAGCGTTCCGCCAGCCGCTGCACTTCTTCCGCAACGACAGTGAAGCCGCGCCCGGCCTCTCCCGCAGAGGCCGCCTGAATGGCGGCGTTCAGGGCCAACACATTGGTCTGTTCGGTAATGTCGGAAATCAGTTCCACGATTTCGCCGATTTCCTGTGAGGATTCGCCCAGGCGCTTGATGCGTTTGGAGGTTTCCTGGATTTTTTCGCGAATCGCGTTCATGCCGCGGATCGTGTTTTCTACCGAATCAGCCCCTTTGCGCGCGGATTCCAGCGAACGGCGGGCGACCTGGGCGGTATGCAGCGCCCGTTCGGACGAGGCGATCATCTGTTGCGCCATGTTCTGTACGGTCGCGCCAGCATCCTCGATCTGGTGCGACTGGCGTTCGGTTGCGTCGAGCAGTTCGGCGGAGGTGTGCTGGGCGGTCTGGGTCGCGCCCGTCACACGTCCGGCAGCGTCGTTGATCCGGCTGACCAGCGCCGCCAGTTCTTCGATGGTGTAGTTCACCGAGTCCGCGATGGCTCCGGTGATGTCTTCCGAGACCGTGGTGCGGATGGTGAGGTCGCCGTCGGCGAGGTCGCCCATTTCGTTCATCAGGCGCAGGATCGCCGCCTGGGTGTGATTGCGTTCTTCTTCGGAGAGTCTGCGTTGCCGGTCGATACTGGCCTGACGGACGCTGACATCGGTTCGGTACACTTTGACGATGAGAATCAGCACGAGCAGGGTGGCGACTGCGCAGCCCCCGATCCAGTGCGAAAGTGAGCCGGAGAAGCCTGTGGCCAAGACAAAGGAGGCGCTTAGTTCGTCGAATTTCCTGAAAATATCCGCCGATTGCCTGGATAGATCATTGCTGGCCGCCAGGATTTGGACAAGTTTCACCTGGTCGCTGCCGCTGTTGACCATCTGTTCGCGGACGCTTTCCAATGCGCTGCCCGGCATGGCCTTCAGGTCGGCCAGACGAAGCATGGTGCTCTCTGGGAAGTCCCTGGATGCGCTGGTGAACTTGATCAACTCGTCCTGATTTTGTTTCTCAACGATTACCTGGATGTTCTGCTGCATATTCTGCCAGACTGCGCCGATGCTGCTGAGCCTCGCCTGCTCGTTGATTTGCGGTGTCAGAAGTGTCCGTCCACCCTGTCCGGAAAGCGTTTCTCCCTGATTCAGCGCCCTGAATAACTCGTTGAAGCGCTCACGATCCTTTTTCAATTCATCAAAGGCCTCGATTTGCCCCTGCAACACCAGTTGCCCGTTTTTGGCGATTTTTTGCGAGAGGGCCTGCAATTCACCCGTCAGCGCGACCTGTTGCGTTACCGCGTTGATGTTCCAGGTCTGGAGGAACATCAGGAAGGCCGTTCCCGCGATCAGCGCTATGAACAATACGGCCAGGTAGAAGACTCGCGAGGTTCCCCCTGCGGGTTTTCCGCCCGATGCCGCAAAAATCCGCTCAGCGGTCGACGACCGCAAAACGGCTCCCTTTTCTTCCAAGAGGGTGGTGTCCGAAGGGCGTTCGGTTCCGGATGATTTGTTTGAAAAAAGCTTGAATGCCATGTGTTTTGCTCCACTGCGGTTGCCGACCGACAGGAAAACCGAATTTTATTGGAAAGCGTATATCCTCGTCCTAATTGATGCCGACGTCGAGAAAAATGCTGTTGGATAAAAGTTGCGAAACATCCAGCCGCAACCAGAGGTTGTCATGTGCGTCCCGAAACCGCGCGAGAACCCAAGGGCGTGGATCGTCCGCCTCGGCGTCAGGCTCGAAATCTTCTTCATTGCGCAGCCCCAATACGCGCGATACCAGGATGGCGCTGTGCACACCCTGCCGCGCGCCAACGAGCAACAGGCGCGTCTGGGGGGCGGGTGAGGAGATCGCCGGGCCATCGTGGAAACGCGATAAATCAACGACACTGTATAAGACCCCCCGTACATTGACCAAGCCACGATACCACTCATGCGTGAGCGGAACCGGCGCCAGCGCGGGCGGAGAGACGATTTCACCGGATTCCGGCAGACTGAGTAGCCAATGCTCGTTGCCTGCCTGCACCCCGAGCAGGCTCCTACGCTCACTCGCGTGAACATTTGCCAGGCGGCGGGTAAGGTTTTCCTGGAATTCGCGTAGGCTGGTCCGTTTGGACATGGTGTGCTTTAACCGATGCTCTTGATGCGCGCGAGCAGGGCGGTGAAGTCGAGAGGTTTGACGATGTAGTCGTATGCGCCCTGGCGCATACCCCAGATTTTGTCTGTTTCAAGCCCCTTGCTGGTACACATGATGATCGGGATGCCGCGCGTGGTTTCTGCGCGCGAGATTGTGCGCGTGGCCTGATAGCCGTTCATGCCGGGCATGACGACATCCATCAGGATCAGGTCGGGCAATTCACTGCAGCTCTTGCTGATGGCATCTTCTCCGCTTTCGGCGGTGACGACCTCATAGCCATTGCGGGTCAGAATCTCGGACAGCGCCAACCGCTCAGTGGGCGAATCGTCGACTACGAGTATTTTTCTGATGGTCATTGTTTTTTCCGTTGGGAATTCCGAGGGGCGTTCAGCGTAGGCGGACACCGCCATGTTCTGTAACGGCCCTGATGAGGCTGTCTTTCGTAAAAGGTTTGGTGAGATACTCGTCGGAACCTACCATGCGGCCGCGCGCGCGGTCGAAAAGCCCGTCCTTTGAGGACAGCATGATGACCGGCGTTGACGCCAGTTTAGGGTTTTTCTTGATCAGGGCACAGGTCTGGTAGCCATCGAGCCGCGGCATCATGATGTCGACGAAAATAACGTCCGGGCGATGATCGGTAATCTTCGCCAATGCGTCAAAACCATCTTCGGCCAGCAACACCTGACAGCCCGCCTGACTGAGAAAAATCTCGGCGCTGCGGCGGATGGTGTTACTGTCGTCGATAATCATCACTTTGAGTCCGCTCAAATCCATGCGCTGTGCCCCTGAGAACGTAACGCCTCATTTTGTAGCTTAGCTTTATTGCAACCGTCGGCAAGCATACCGCAAAGAACGTGTTTCGATAAAGGCAGAAAGTCCCGGAATGGGAAAATGCTTCCAAAAAAAGAGGGATACGGGCAAAAAGGGGATGTCAGTACATTCGCGGATTCCTTTTTGGATGAAATAGATAAAAGGAAAGAATGGATAGAATCAGGCAGTCTTTGTTGCGGGGTCTTTATGCAGTGACGCCGGATGAATCCAATACCGAGCGTTTGCTGGAAATGAGTGCCCGTGTCCTCGCGGCTCGTCCGGTGTTACTGCAATATCGCAATAAATCCGCTTGTCCGGCGCTCGCCCGCGAACAGGCGTCCCGACTGCTTGCGCTGTGCCGCGCTGCCGAGGTGCCGCTCATTATCAACGATAGTCTGGAATTGGCTCTTGAGCTTGCCGCCGATGGCGTCCACCTCGGGCGCGGCGATGGTGACATGGCACTTGCCCGGCGGGCGCTGGACGCGCTTGGGCCGGGGCGCATTCTCGGGGTGTCGTGTTACGGTGAATGGGAAAGGGCTGTGATGGGCGCAGCGGCTGGAGCCGATTATGTGGCTTTCGGCGCGATGTTCGCCTCGGTCACCAAGCCGGAAGCGCCAAGCGCGCCGCTCGAACTGCTCACGCGGGCGCGGCGCGAATTGGAATCGAACGTGGCGGTCGCGGCCATCGGGGGCATTACCCTCGACAACGCGGGTAAGCTCTTCGAGGCCGGGGCCGATCTCGTGGCGGTCGTCTCTGATGTGTTCGGCGCTGCCGATCCTGGCAAACAGGCGGCGGCTTACCGCGCCCTGGCGCGAGAATGAGGGCCAGTTGCGGCGACGCGGCGATGCGGGGGAAAATTCCACTTTTCTTTTGCCGGACGGCGCACTATGAACAATCGTAACGAAGCCCTTTTCAATCAAGCCCAGCAACGCATCCCCGGTGGGGTCAACTCGCCCGTGCGCGCTTTCCGCTCGGTCGGGGGCGCACCGTGTTTCATCGAGCGTGCCGAAGGGGCAAGGATGTGGGATGCCGAGGGGCGTGCCTATATTGATTACGTTGGCTCATGGGGGCCTGCGATTACCGGCCACGCCCATCCGGAAATCGTTGAAGCGGTACGCGCGGCGGCGGCCAAAGGGCTTTCTTTCGGTGCGCCGACGGCAGCCGAGATCGAAATGGCCGAGCTGTTGTGCGCGTTGCTGCCCTCGCTTGAGATGGTGCGGCTCGTCAATTCCGGAACCGAGGCGACGATGAGCGCGATCCGGCTGGCGCGCGGGCATACCGGGCGGGAAGACATCATCAAGTTCGAGGGTTGCTACCACGGCCACGCCGATAGCCTGCTGGTCAAGGCCGGTTCCGGCATGCTGACCTTCGGCAATCCGTCATCAAAAGGCGTTCCGGCGGATTTCGCCCGGCATACCATCGTGCTCGATTACAACGATCTCGATGGAGTCGAGGCCGCATTTAAGGCGCGGGGTGGGGAGATTGCCGCCGTGATCGTCGAACCCGTGGCGGGCAACATGAACATGGTGCGTCCTCGCCCCGGTTTTCTGGAGGGATTGCGCCGCCTGTGTACGGAATACGGTGCGGTGCTGATTTTCGATGAAGTGATGACGGGTTTTCGCGTTGGCCCGCAAGGGGCGCAGGGGTTGTTCGGCATCTCCCCCGACCTGACTACCTTGGGCAAGGTCATCGGCGGCGGCATGCCGGTGGGCGCTTTCGGTGGGCGGCGAGACATCATGGAAAACATCGCTCCGCTCGGCCCTGTCTATCAGGCGGGCACTCTTTCCGGCAGTCCGGTGGCGGTGGCCGCCGGACTGGCTTCGCTCAAACTGACCCGCGCCCCAGGCTTTTATGAGGCGTTGGCCGCGCGCGCGCGTCGGCTGACCGAAGGGCTTGCCGATGCCGCGCAAGCCGCCGGGGCGGTTTTTTCCGCCGATGCCGTCGGCGGCATGTTCGGGCTTTATTTCAGCGCGCGCGCGCCGGAGTCGTTCAACGAAGTCATGGCGATGGATTGTGAGCGTTTCAACCGCTTTTTCCATGCCATGCTGGAGAAGGGACACTACTTTGCGCCTTCGGCCTTCGAGGCCGGTTTCGTCTCCTCCGCGCATGGCGAAGCCGAAATCGACGCCACAATTATTGCGGCGCGGGAAGTGTTCGCCAGCTTGGGGTGAATCGGTGCTCTCCACCCGTTTGCAGGAGATGGGCGAGGGAGAGGGATAAAACGTGCTCAGGCGCACGGGTCGTCCGCGCCTGCTGCCGTTTCTTCCGTAGTGGTGAATGTCCAGGCGCGCGTGATGTCCAGCGCGTCCGTATCGCGGCGTATTTCCGATGGGAAAGGCTCGAAAGGCGCGGCCTGCCGGGCGATGTCGATGACGCTGTCGTCGAGAGCCTTGTGGCCTGAACTCCGGTCGACACGGGCTTTTTCAAATGAGCCGTCGGCGAGGATGGAGATTGTGACGATCATCTCCCCGTAAATCTTTCCGCGCGCCGCCTCGGGGTAATGCAGCACGGAGCTGCACGCGATTTTGCGCCGGAACCCCACCAGGTATTTTTCAAACCGTGGCTCTTTTACGGTTCCTGCGATCTGTTTGCGGCGCACGAGTTGCCGTTGCTGGTAGTCCTGGTGGCGCCGCGCGATTTCGGCCTCCAGTTCCCGGATACGCGCTTCACTGGAAGCATTTGTCTCATTTGCCGCGCTGGCGGGAAAAGGTGCGAGGAGCGCCAGGGAGAGTGCGAAAGGGAGCGCGAGTTTCATCGCGTTTTTCTTATATCAGGAATAGTGTCGCCAGCCCGAGGAAGATGAAAAACCCTCCTGAATCGGTCAGCGCGGTAATCATCACGGAACTGCCGATTGCCGGATCGTTACCGAAGCGTTGGCGCAGCATCGGGATCAGGACTCCGGCACAGGCGGCGAGCAGCAGGTTGAGCGTCATTGCGGCGGTCATCACCAGCCCGAGTGAAATTTTCCCGTAGAGCCACCAAGCCAGTACGCCGAGCAGCCCTCCCCAGACGAGGCCATTGAAAAGGGCGACACCGAGTTCCTTCTTCATCAGCCGCTTCAACGCGCTTTGTTCGACCTGGCCGATGGCGATGGCGCGCACGATCATGGTAATGGTCTGGTTGCCGGAGTTGCCGCCGATGCCCGCGACGATGGGCATCAGCGCCGCCAGCGCCACGAGTTTTTCAATCGAGCCCTCGAAAGCACCGATGACCCGGGAGGCAATGAACGCCGTCACCAGATTGATTGCCAGCCAGGACCAGCGGTTCTTCACCGAGTCCCATACCGAGGCGAAAACGTCTTCTTCCTCGCGCAAACCGGCCTGGTTGAGAATCTCGGCCTCGGATTCCTCTCGGATGAAGTCGACCACGTCGGCTACGGTGAGGCGTCCGATGAGTTTGTTGGAACGGTCTACCACCGGCGCGGAGACGAGGTCGTAGCGCTCGAACGCTTGTACTGCGTCGCTGGCGGCGTCATTCGCCGAAAAGGTGACTTTCGGTTCTCGCCACATTACTTCCGAGACTTCTGTGTCCGGGTCGCTGATGAGCAGCGTTTCCAGGGTGAGGATGCCGACCAGATGTTCCTCGCGGTCGATCACAAAAAGCTTGTCGGTATGATCCGGCAACTCGTCGAAACGGCGCAGGTAGCGCAGCACCACTTCGAGGCTCACGTCTTCCCGCACCGTTACGAGGTCGAAATCCATCAGCGCGCCGACCGAGCCCTCGTCGTAGGACATTGCCGCGCGCAATTGCTCGCGCTCGTCGCTGGAGAGCGCCTTGAAAACGTCCTCGATGACTTCCGGGGGCAAATCTGGCGCGAGGTCGGCGAGTTCATCCGCATCCAGCGTTTCGGCAGCCGCTTTCAACTCGTGCGGCGCCATGGCCTCGATCAGGGATTCGCGGACGGCATCGGAGACTTCGAGCAGAATATCGCCGTCGCGATCTGCCTTGACCAGGTTCCAGACGTAGAGCCGCTCTTCAAGCGGCAGGGCTTCGAGAATGTAGGCAATGTCCGCCGGGTGCAGCGCGTCGAGTTGCGCCCGCAATTCGGCGGCGTGCTCCGGCGTGGGAAGGGCGAGGGCGGGGGGCTCGGAATCGGAATCGCCCGCACCGACGGCTTCTTCTACTGCGCGCGAATGCGCCAGCACCAACTGCACCCTGTGCAGGTGTTGCTGAAGTTCGTCAGGGTGCATGCCCGCGTCTTCGTCAGGGTGAAACGGTTCGTCGGCGTGCGTGTCTTCTTTCAGAGTCATCGCGCGAGGCTGGTTTGGGGGTGAACGCAACCGGAGGCGATCAGGGCCGCCGGACGGTTCCGTGTGGAGGGGACGGAACGCGCGGGGCGGATTCTACTCCCTCCTGTCGGCGCGTGTTCAAGCCACGACGGCCAGGCGCGAGGCGTTTTCTTCCCCTTCAGCCACGGAGGAATCCAGGGCGCGCCGGATGCCGTCCTGCAACTTCGTGAGTTCTTCCATCAGCGCCTCGGAGGATTGTTCGGTCTGTTTCAATTCTTCGACCCGGTTTTCGAGGGTGTCGGTCGCCTGATGGATGCGCCGGACGCTCTCCAGCCGACGCTTGAGCTGCAACTGGTATTCCCGTACCTGAATTTCGAGCGGGGCCATCACTGCCCGCAGCCATTGCTCGACATCGTGATTGACAACCTCGAAAATGCGCCGTACTTGAACTGCCACCGTTTCGAAAAACTTTTTCATCAGTACGTGCTTTTCGGTCGTCACCAGCATCAGGGGGGTGCCGAGGTGGCGATAGCAAACGCTCTCCAAGTGGTTGAGTTCCGCTTCGCAACGCTGCACCGAGAATTTTTCGGGCGGGGTGAGCTTGAGCCCGTGTTCGACGCTGAAGCGTTTGTACATGGCGTCGAGCATGCGGTAGATCTCGGAGATGTCCGACTCGGCCTCGCTGATATGGGCGCGCATGCGCTGGAAGAAATCCTTCATCCGCTCGCGCAGCCCCAGTGAAAAACGCGCTTCGAGCATGGCATCGCGGGTTTTGCGGGTTTCGGTGCGCAGGGTGTCCATTCCCAGGTGCGAGAGCAAACGGTTGGAGAGCCCGGTAAAAACCGAACGCACGGCATAATATTTTTTGAGCCCCTGCTCAAATTCGTCCTTCTCGACGCGGATCTTGTACATCATGTATTCGACGACACCGCGATTCTTGCCGTGCAGGCTGTCCAGTTCCTGAAGCTGCCCCTTCACCCCCGCGATCCGTGCCTGGAGCAGCACTTCGGCTTGATGAATCAGGTCGCGGGTCTCTCCCAGGGTGTTGTCGCGGACGATTTCCTGTTTGGAAGGCAGCAGGTCTTCCGACAGCACCCGCTCCAGAATCAGTAGGCGGCTCTTTTCAAGCAGTTCCCGGTCATGATTGACGCGGGCGACCAGCCCTTTTTGCGCTGAAGCCGGGAAAATCGAATCCGTGCCGATTTCGAGCGTTTCGCTGACCGACTTTACCTGCCGGTCGATTTCGCTGTTGATGCTGGCCTCGTCGCGCAAGCCGTCCCATAGCCCGTCGATCTTGTTGAGCACGACCAAGCGGCCTTTTTCCCGTGCGCCGGTACTGACGAAATCGCGCCATACCGTCATGTCGCTTAAGGTTACGCCCGTATCGGCGGCGAGGATGAACAGCACGGCGTGGGCGTTGGGCAG
>JGI24705J35276_12238008_pt1 | contig 14996 bp, 10 predicted proteins | sample TergutNt197P4_FD_35276 | JGI IMG/M metagenome (IMG submission 35276) | reverse complement strand
GAATTACCTTTTTGATAGACCATCATTTTAGAATTAACAATCAACTAAAACAGATTTTTTAAACGTCCATTGTCAAATCAAAATAATATGCTTTCTTTGTACCACGTTTAGAAGCAATTCAAAAGAACATTCTGAAAGAACGTATTTTTAATAAACTATTGATTATTCGCAAAGATATAACTTTTTTTTATTTCTTTGTCCCCTGCATTAAGGAACGATATTAGAGAGAACTAATAAGATAAAATAAAAATGGAAAAACCGTATGTAATTGGAATTGACTTAGGTGGTACAAACACCATATTTGGTATTGTAGATGCAAGAGGGGCTATTTTGCACAGTGGCTCAATCAAAACGGGCGCTTATCCTGAGATTGAAGCGTATGTAAATGCTTTGACTGACGGATTGCATGATTTGACAGAAAAAGTAGGTGGATACGAACTGATTAAGGGTATTGGTATTGGAGCGCCTATGGGTAATTATTTCAGTGGATGTATCGAAAATGCGGTGAATCTTCCCTGGAAAGGAATCATTCCGTTGGCTCAATTGATCAGTGATAAAACAGGAGGCGTTCCTGTCACCGTGACGAACGATGCAAATGCTGCCGCCATGGGTGAAATGGCTTACGGGGCTGCACGCGGAATGAAAGACTTTATTGTGATCGCGCTGGGCACAGGTGTGGGTAGCGGTATCGTGATTGGCGGTAATTTGGTTTATGGACATGATGGTTTTGCCGGAGAGTTAGGTCATGTGATTATGCGACGTGAAAACGGAAGGATGTGCGGATGCGGCCGTCTCGGATGTTTAGAGGCATACACCTCAGCCACAGGAGTAGCACGAACGGCGAAAGAATTATTGACGACACGAGCGGACGCCAGTTTACTTCGAAATTTAGCCCTTGATTCAATTACCTCTAAAGACGTTTATGAAGCTGCTATACAGGGTGATAAGCTGTCAGTTGAAATTTTTGAGATAACCGGAGAAATTTTGGGCGAAGCATTCGCTGATTTTATTGCCTTTTCCAGTCCTGAAGCCATTATATTATTTGGAGGATTGACGAAAGCGGGCGACTTGATTCTGAATCCAATACGACGTTCGATGGATGCCCATGTATTGAGTTCGTATGCCGGTAAGATTAAATTGTTGGTATCCCAACTAAAGGAAAGTGATGCAGCTATCTTAGGCGCAAGTGCATTAGGGTGGCAAACTAAAGTGTAATTGCCAAAATATGAACAAAATAAATAGTATAGAAAATTTAAGAAAATTCCTGAACGACACTCACGGTAAACTGCGGATTTTAGAGCATCAGATTCCTTTAGAAAAACAGATGGAATATTTCTTCTATACCAGTAGTATGCTTAATTTGCTTCCGGAAGATGCCATGATGGATCTTGAACAATTCGCAACGGTGTTACTCAATCCAACCTCATCATTAGCTGATAAACAGAAAATTCTTTCTGCATTAGCTATTTCAAAAGAAGCAAGGGCCTACAGGATTTTACAGGAATATTTACAAGCACCTGATTCAGAATTAACAGATTGGGCACAATTGGCATTAATGGAGAGTCATGCTATGCTGGAATCGGAATTTACCAATGAAAAACAGGTCTTCATTGCTACCGGATTGGGAGGTAAAGGAAAAATGCTTCGATATTATGTATTATTGTTGTCTTCCTCCGGAAATCAGTTTTTAGATTACCAGCTACAAGTGATTGAAAAAGAATTGACGTATGCTTTGAAACAGAATGAAGGTGAAATTGAAGAGTTTACCATTAAAGAGAATTATATAGAGTTAAGTATTTTATTGCCCATTCAAACAAATATTGGACGATTAATTGAAAATGTAGTATCCGAGTGTAACCAATATGGTCATTTCATTGCCAAGACTTTCACCATTACCAATGTGAAAAAATTGACCGAGAACGAAATTGCAAAAATCATCAAAGAGTATGAAGATAATCGAACAGGCTCTTAAATTTGGCATAGTGGGTCTGGGCAATACATTGCTTACCCTTATTATAATTTGGGTAATGACGGAATGGTTGGGATATCCTGCTATTCCTGCAAATATCTCGGGATATGCGGTTGGGATTATAAGCAGTTATTTTTTTAATAGACAGTGGACGTTTAAAAGCTCGGTTGGATGGAAGAAAAGTGCAATCCGTTTTTTTATGGTTTGCGCTATCTGCTACTTTATACAGTTTATCGTATTAGTTACATTAAACCGTTATTATCCTGAAAACCCGCCTCTGTATGCTTTTTTTAAGCCTGTATTGGCTGTCCTTAAAATAAGCCCTTCCTATTACATTCATATTTTTGCGATGGTTTTTTATACATTATTGAATTTTGTATTCAATAAATTTTATACATTCAAAGCCTGACGTCCGGTATGGAGAAAATAACTGTAATCATTCCGTGTTACAATGAAGAAGCATCGCTCGCAGAATGTCATCCGAGAACAAAAAAAGTCCTGGATTCAATCAAAAATTTTTCGACTGAAATAATCTATGTAAATGATGGAAGTCGCGATAAGACGCGGGAAATTTTAAATAATATCGCTGCCAAAGACAAAACAATTAAAGTCCTTCATTTTTCCAGAAATTTTGGACATCAGGCAGCTGTTTCGGCCGGAATTAAATTTTGTGATGCCGACCTGGCAATTATTATGGATGCCGACCTGCAAGATCCACCTGAACTTATTCCGGAAATCATTGACTTATGCAAAAAAGAAAATGCCAATTGTGTATATTGTGTCAGAAAATACAGAGAAAAAGAAAGCCGGTTTAAAAAACAAACATCCAAAATATTTTACCGCACAATGAATAAGATGAGTGAAGTTGAATTTCCGGTGGATACAGGCGATTTTCGTTTGATTGACCGGAAAATCATGGATGTATTTAATAAATTGCCCGAACATGGGAAATATATACGCGGGTTAGTCAGTTGGATAGGGTTCAAACAGATTCCTTTTTATTATGAACGAAAAGCACGTTTTGCCGGTGAAACAAAATACCCTCTACGCAAGATGATTGGATTTGCTTCGACTGCTTTGCTGTATTTTTCTAAAAAACCTTTACAAATAGTGATAGGGATTGGTTTTTTTGCGGTTATAATTGGCATTTTGTTAGCGATTTGGGTAATGCTCGGTAAATTTTTTGGATTCAGTAACGCGGAAACAGGCTGGACTTCAATCATTACCATTGTTGTTTTCTTTGGAGGTGTTCAACTGATTACCATTGGCGTTTTAGGACAATATATCGGCGTACTTTTCGATGAAATCAAAAATCGCCCGGAATATATTGTAGATGAGATGCAGAACTTAGCATAAACATTGACAACTGTCAATGTTTATGCTAAGTGCAATAGACTTCTAACGCTTTTGCTACCGAGCCGTGTATCATTAAAAGCATAGACGCCTGCTCTTTGCCGATACCTAATTCATCAATCAACATGCGTGTCCCACGGGTAATCAATTTTTGATTGGTGAGTTGCATGTTTACCATTTTATTCCCTTTTACACGCCCTAACTTGATCATTAAGGAAGTAGATATCATATTGAGAATCATTTTTTGACCGGTGCCGGATTTCATCCGTGAACTGCCGGTCACATATTCAGGGCCGACAACAATCTCTATCGGAATATCCGATTCTGCTGAAATCGGTGCATCCGGATTGCTTGTGATCGAAGCAGTTAGTATGCCTTCTGCGCGTGCAGCCCGCAATGCCCCCACTACATAAGGAGTTGTCCCTGATGCAGCAATCCCCACTATCGTATCATTCCGGTTAATTTGATAGGCCTGTAAATCTTTCCAGCCCTGTGTGGTATCGTCTTCCGCATTTTCAACAGGCGACCGTAGGGCAACATCTCCTCCGGCAATAATACCGACAATACAATGAGGCGGATATCCGAAAGTCGGAGGTATCTCGGAAGCATCGAGTACCCCCAACCGTCCGCTTGTTCCGGCGCCAATATAAAACAGCCGTCCGCCTTTTTGCATACGCGGAATAATTGCATTAACGAGTTTCTCAATCTGAGGAAGCGCTTCCCTTACTGTCAATGCGACTTTTTGGTCTTCCGTATTGATTTCCTCCAATAATTCCCTGACTGACTTATTCTCCAGGTTGTCATAGTTGGACGACGATTCCGTTATTTTTATAAAATTGCTCATAAGCAAAGAGCATTTAAAGTGAATGAAAAGCGACTAACCCCGGCAAAGGAGATTGTACTATTGTACCTAATCGGATGCCGGTTATAGAAGCCGCCTCAGTTAAAATTTCCTTGTAATACAGGGCAATGGAGCCGGTAAAATGTACTGGCCAGATTTTGTAATCGTAATTATATACATTTCGCGTGATAAAGGATTTGAAACTGTTCAATACTAATGTATGCATCATTGGTTCATGTATATTTTCTGCTAAAAAAGGAGACAGGCCTGCCAAAAAACGATTGGGGAAAGGTTGGCGATAAACGCGATCAATAATTTGCGCAGGCGTCAGGTCGTATTGATTCAAAAACTTTTCTTTCAACTCGTCCGGTAACACTCCTTTTAACAAATCGCCCACTAATATCTTACCCAACACAGCCCCGCTTCCTTCGTCACCTAAGATATAGCCAAGCGGAGAGACATTTTGTACAATATTTTGTCCATCGTAGAAACATGAATTAGACCCTGTTCCCAAGATACAAGTTATGCCGGCTTCGTGGCAGCATACACTCCTTGCAGCGGCCAATAAGTCCGTATAAACCTCAACGACCTCTGCGTGTATCAGGCTTGCAATCGCTTTTTTGACGACCTCCACCTTCTCAAACGCACAACCGGCACCATAAAAATAGACTGCCTGAATGTCCTTGCTGTCAATAACTAATTGGGGAAATAGCTCTTCACGTAATCTGTCGCTTATCTCTTCTTCCGACTGAAAATATGGATTGATACCCGAAGTCTGAAGCAATTGTAACCGGTTGCCCGTTTCGGCTACGCACCAGCTTGTTTTGGTCGAACCACTGTCCGCAATAAGTATCATTTTATTTCAAATATGTATCCAACCAATTGAAAAATTCACGATTCCAGACGATCGAATTTTGAGGTTTAAAAACCTGATGCGCTTCATTTTCAAACACTACCAAACGCGATGGAATATTGCGCAAACGAGCGGCAGTAAAGGCTTCCAGACTTTGTGTATAGGGTACCCTGAAATCATTTATTCCCGTTATAATCAAAATAGGTGTATCCCATTTCGTCACAAATTTATGTGGCGAATTGGCATACGACCGTTTGGCAGTCGGATTTTCATCCCAATAGGTTCCGCCGTAATCATTATTCGGGAAAAAGAGTTCTTCGGTAGCGCCATACATGCTTTCGAAGTTAAATATCCCGCAATGTGCAATAAATGCTTTGAATCGTTTATTGTGGTTTCCGGCTAAGAAAAATGCCGAATAACCGCCATAACTTGCTCCTACACAACCCAAACGGGTTTTGTCGCACCAAGGTTCCTTTGCCACATCATCTATAGCGCTCAGATAGTCTCGTATATTTTGTCCACTGTAATCGCCTGAAATCTGATCAAGCCATTCCTGTCCGAACGATGGCAGGCCGCGCCGGTTGGGCGCCACAACGATATATCCCTGTGCAGCCATTAACTGAAAATTCCAACGGTAGCTCCATGATTGACTGACAACGCTTTGAGGCCCTCCCTGGCAAAATAGTAAGGTCGGATATTTCTTGTCAGGATCAAAATCAGGTGGTAGAATAACCCATGTCAACATCTGTTTGCCATCAGTAGTTTTGACCATGCGTTTTTGAACATCCCCCAAGGGAATGTTTTCATAGATATCTTTATTAACGTAAGTGACTGGCGTCAATCGTCCATTATTTATATCAATATCAAATAATTCGGTGGCCATTGAGATTTGGGTTACTTCGGCTACGAATTTAAGTCCATTCACAGAAAATGCTTTGATATCATGATCGCCCCGGGTGATTACCGTTACATTGCCCATTAGATCAACCTTGCAGAGTTGAAGGGTTGCTTCAATCGGAGCGATAAAATAAATCTCATTTCCGTACCAAACGATATTGGATGCATTATAATCAAATCCGGAGGTCAGGTCTTTCATCGAATTGTCAACGCTGTTCCAGACAAAAAGGCGCTCTTTATCCGATTCGTTGCCAGCGCGACGCATTGAGCCGAATGCAATGAGTTTGTCATCGGGACTCCATACCGGATATTTTTCATATCCGGGCATATTGCCCGATTCCATCGAGTTGTTTTTACAAATATTCGTAGTTCGACCGGTTGCCAAATCATAAATGAAAATGTCACTGTCTGTCGAAACGGCATACGCTGTGCCGGTTTGTTTCTTACACGTATAAGCTAACCGAGTTCCTGCATTGTTCCATGCGATTTCGGCTAAATCAAAATAAGGCGACAATGGAGCGTCCCATGGTTCGCCTTCCATAATGTCTTTTCCGGCGACTACCTTTCCGTCTTTCAAATCAGCAATAAAGATATGTGAAAAATGGCCTTCTTCCCAATGATCCCAATGACGTACCATCAAATCATCGTAAATCTTAGCCTTTGATTTATCCATATCTGTATAGATTTCTGCCGAATTTCGCTTTTCAACCTGCACAGTCTGGAGATAGAAAATTTTGCTTTCATCCTTTGTAAGCCCGAACCCATCAATACCCTCATTGATAAAAGAGTGTTGGGTAAGGGCGCTGCCATCGCGCCGAATACTCCATAGCTGACTATCTCCACTGCGTGTGCTCAGAAAATACAACTTGTCCCCGTCTGTACTCCATTGCAGGTTGCTTTCATTGCCTGCATTGTCTGTTAATTGGAGTGGCTCAAAGCTGCCGAAAGCCTGAAGGTAAATATTTGTAACGCCCCTGTTTTCTTCCATATTGTAGTATGTTACGGTATAGGCAACCCTGTCGCCGGTAGGTGATACCGTACTGTTACCCACACGTCCCATTTTCCACATTACCTCTGGGGTAAATACTTTGCGGGCAATTTCCGCCTCTGAAAGCGCATTGTTGATTTCAATGGCTTTCGTTTCTTTGTTCGTCTGGTTTTCTTTCTGCATACAACCTGACATAATTACTGCTGATGTTATCAACATAGCGATTGACATTCGTTTCATAATGATTTTATATTAATATTCATGATTTCAAATAGCTGTTCGACTGTTTCGGCGCGAAGCATGGCGATACGGGTTGTTTTGAAGTCGGGTATTCCTTTGAAAAGAGGCGTAGCGGCTAAATGGCGACGAATATGCAGGATGCCCCGATGTTCATCCAATCGTTCGACGCTTTGCAGAATCTGTTGTTTTAGGACATCTAAATACCAATCAAAAGACTCAAATGGCATTTTTTCGCCTGTTGAAAGAAAATGTTTGACTTCCTTGAAGAGCCATGGACGTCCAATGCTTCCCCGTCCGATCATCACACCGTCAACTCCATATCGGTCAAAACACTCCTTGCATTTTTCAGGTGAAGTGATATCGCCGTTCCCGATAATGGGAATCCGGATGCGCGGATTGTTCTTTACTTGCCCTATCAATGTCCAGTCGGCTTCTCCTGTGTACATCTGTGAGCGTGTACGACCATGAATGGTCAGGGCTGCAATCCCGCAATCCTGCAATTGTTCGGCCAATTCCGAAATGATCAAATTGTTGGCGTCCCATCCTAAGCGTGTTTTAACGGTTACCGGAATTCGTACCACTTTTACTATTTCGCGTGTGATTTGTAGCATTTGCGGGATATTGCGTAACATGCCAGCACCTGCTCCCTTATTGGCCACTTTTTTGACGGGACAACCAAAATTCAGGTCTATGAAATCGGGATTGGCTTCTTCACAAAGACGGGCTGCTTCGACCATAGCCTCAACTTCTTTTCCATAGAGCTGAATGGCGATAGGTCGCTCTGAAGGATCAATTGTCAATTTGGCTTTCGTTTTATTCACATGACGTACAAGTGCATCACTTGAAATAAATTCGGTATAGACCACGTCCGCTCCGAATCGCTTACACATCCGACGAAAAGAAATATCAGTGACGTCCTCCATCGGTGCTAACAAAACCGGTTGCTCTTTTAAGTCTATTGCTCCTATTTTCATCAATCACATTCGAAACGTGCTACAAATGTATTAATTTTTTAGATTATGGTTTTACAAGGAATACATTTTTTAAGTTCTTTCTTTGGCCATCAGGGTGATAAAGTTCGACATAGAAAATATAAAGACCTGCACGCAGACGGCTTCCGTCCACTCCGTATCCGTCCCAGTGAACTTCACCTTCAAAGCCCAATAACTGATTGTTACTGATATTGGCCACTTTTTTGCCTTCAAGTGCATAGACTTCCATACGACACCGGTATCCGTTTTTATCCATCCGGTAAGAAATGGTATAATGTCCAAAACCATCCATGTACGCAGGACTGCTTACATGAATTGTTTCGTTGGTATCGGAATCCCTGTGTTGTGAATTTTTATAACCCGGCGTCCCGTAACCTACTGTTGAAGTAGCCGAAGTCCAGTTGGCCTGGTTTTGAGTATCTACATCCGGGTTTATTCTCTCAAGCGCTACCCCTTTGAGATTGCGCATAAACTGATCATGCCATTTGGATGTATAACTGACTTCGTCTATAACGATTTCTTCAGTTGTCCTGAACAAAACCAATGTTGCTCCGGAATTATTTAGTGTTGGCAGGCGTACTTCATAGATTTGTTGAGGCGTCGGGGTATAATAAAAATCCAGTACGCCGGCTCGATTTGTTGTAAGTACCACATATTCGCCTGGTTGAAAGGACTCTTTGATAGATGAAAGGGCATACCGTGTTCCCAAGGTACCGTCGGCTCTGCGGGTGGAAATGGATAATCCGGATAAATAGATTGTCCGGTTGGAACGATTGTACAGTTCGATGTATTCGCTGCCTCCAATAAATTCCTCAGGTAATAATTCGTTGAAAATCCATTCTTTTTCACTGATAAAGAGAGATGCCTCATTCGGGTCTTCAGGGTTGCTTCTAAACGAATTGATTGATCCGGGTGTTCCGCCGCGCAGATTATATGAGAGATACAGGCTGCCATCCGAATCGCGTTCATACGCCCAGGCTTGCTGAACGGCAGGGTATGAGATGGAGTCTATTAGAGTCCCTTTCTGATTTGTTAATCCCAAATGTCTGCCTGTGTTGGCAAGGGTAGCCGGAAATGTAGTGAGAGGTATGGCGATCCCACCGTCGTCAATATGGATTTCTTTACCGGTTCTGTATAAAACAGCATAACTGTCGGCGGGCAGCACAATATCAGGCAATACGATGTTCACTCTTTCATCGTAGATGAATGTCCAACCCTTAAGGTTAATAATGACCATAGAAGCATTATATAGTTCTATGTATTCTGTTTCAGGAAACGCTGTTAACCCTCTTGGGTCGGCCATAATTTCATTAATCCACACATCGCCGTATTTAGCGTCATCAGGCTCAATCACCGGTTCTTTGGGCGAATTAACCGAACCGGGTGTTCCACCGCGTGAGTCCGTTGTTAAATACCAGTTGCCTGCCGCGTCGCGTTCCCAAGATTGAGCGGATTTGGCGGCTTTATAAGTTATTGAGTCAATCAGGACATCCAAAGAATTGGTTAGTTCAAGTTTTCTTCCTGCATTAGCAAGAGTTGCAGGGAAGGCGGCTAAGGGAACAGCGTTTCCACCGTCATCTATGTGAATTTCTTTGCTTGATCTATATAGCACAGCATATCCTCCGGCTGGCAAGATAACATCCGGTAATACGATATTGACTCTTTCATCATAGATTAATGTCCAGCCTTTAAGGTCAATATTGTCATTAGATACATTATATAATTCTATATATTCCGTTTCGGGGAACGCCGTTAAGCCTCGTGGATCTGCCATTACTTCGTTGATTATCACATCGCCGTATTGCGAATAGTCCGGTTCTTTGGGAAGTGTTTTGAGCGAATTTACGGAACCTGGGGTGCCTCCTCGCGGATCGTTCGAAAGATAATAATCCCCTTCCCGATCTCGCTCCCACGAACGTCCGGCAACGTTTGCCGAGTTGCGATAGGTTATTGAATCTATCAGGATGTCTCTCGAATTTCGCAGCTCCACAAATCTTCCGGCATTGGCAAGCGTAGCTGGGAAGTTGGCGACAGGAACAGCAATCCCGCCCTTGTCTATTACCACTTCTCTCCAGTCCCTATATAAAACGGCATAGCCGCCAACAGGCAATATAACACCGGGCAATGTGACGATGGTACTTGAAGTTTCGTTAGCATGGTATATAAACATCCAGCCTCTCAGATTGATGGAAGACACGGACGTATTATATAATTCGACATATTCGTTTTCGGGTAAAGCAGCTCCACCCGGATTAACCATGATTTCATTGATCCATACATCACCATACCGGGAAACATCTAATGAATTAACCGAGCCGGGCGTACCTCCGCGCGGATCGTTAGAAAGATAAAAATTGCCTTCCCAATCACGTTCCCACGAACATCCGGATATATTGGTTGAATTTTTATACGTTATAGAATCAATAAGGATGTTTCTTGAATTTTTTAATTCCAATAATCTTCCGGCATTGGCAAGCGTAGCGGGGAAGTTGGCAACAGAGATCGCAATCCCTCCCTTATCAATCAGTATATCTTTCCCGTCACGATACAATACGGCATATCCGCCCACAGGCAAAATGATGCCGGATAGTGTGACGACGGTTCTTGAATCGTATATAAATGTCCAACCTCTCAGATTCAGGGAATAATCGGAGGCATTATACAGTTCAACGTATTCTGTTTCAGGCAAAACAATGCCACCGGCAGGATTAACCATGATTTCGTTGATCCATACATCGCCAAACCGTGAATCATCTGAAGAATTCATTGAACCGGGCGTACCTCCGCGTGTATCGTTGGATGGATAAAAATTACCGTATCTGTCACGTTCCCATGAACATCCTGCAAGAGCGGTTGAGTTTTTGTAGCTTACCGAATCAATTAAGACGTTTCTTGAATTTCGCAGTTCTACAAAACGTCCGGTATTGGCAAGCGTAGCAGGGAAATTGGCAACCGGAATAGCAATCCCTCCCTTGTCAATCAATATATCTTTACCGTCACGATATACAACGGCATAGCCACCGACCGGTAAAATGATGCCGGGCAATGTGACGACTGTGCTTGAAGTTTCGCTTGCATGGTAGATAAATGTCCAGCCTCTCAGGTTTTGGGCATACGTTGAAGTATTATACAGTTCGACGTATTCGGTTTCAGGCAAAGCGGCTGCCCCAACAGGGTTGACCATAATTTCATTGATCCGCACATTGCCAAATCGGGAGTCATCAATCGAATTGGCCGAGCCGGGAGTTCCGCCTCGCGGATCGTTGGATGGATAAAAATTTCCATCAATGTCCCGTTCCCACGAACATCCGCGAATTGTTGTGGCGTCCTTGTAAGTTACTGAATCAATCAACATATCTCTTGTATTTCTCAGTTCCAACAATCGTCCTGTATTGGCGAGTGTGGACGGGAAGTTGGCGACAGGAACCGGAATACCTCCTGCATCAATGTTGATATTTCTATCAGTCCTGTACAACACGGCATAACCTCCGACAGGTAGGATCACACCAGGCAATGTGACCTCAGTTCTTGCATCATAAATAAATGTCAAACCTTTCAGATTTATGTCAGATGAAGAGGTGTTAAACAATTCAACATACTCTGTTTCCGACACAGTCGAGCCGTTTGGGATTACCATGATTTCATTGATCAAAATATCACCAAAACGAACATTATCAGAAGAATTGGCTGATCCTGGCGTGCCGCCTCGTATGTCGGCCGAAGGATAAAAATGGTCATCTACGTCGCGTTCCCAAGAACAACCCTGCAAAGCGGAAGAGTTAGGATAGTTTGCTGCATCAATCAAGACACCTTTCGGATTTTTGATTTCTAACAGCCGTCCTGTGTTGGCGAGTGTGGACGGGAAATTTGCGGCAGGGATTGCAATCCCTCCTGCATCAATATCTAAACGTTTCCCTGTCCGGAACAAAACGGCATAACTACCGGCAGGTAATAGAACATCAGGCAGTGTGACAATGGTACTTGAGGTTTCTGTTGCATGGTAGATAAATGACCATCCTCTTAAATTTATTTCTGCGGTTGACGCGTTATACAATTCGACATATTCCGCATCGCCAAAAATTAACGAATTACCCGGATTGACCATGATTTCATTGATCCATATATCTCCAAACCGAACATTATCAGAAGAATTAGCTGATCCAGGTGTGCCCCCTCTCGGATCGGAGGATGGATAATAATTTCCATCCCCGTCGCGCTCCCATGAACTTCCGGCTAAGGATGTGGAGTTAGTATATGTCACGGCATCTATCAAAATGCCTTTTGAGTTTTTTATTTCTATTAATCGTCCTGTGTTGGCGAGTGTGGACGGGAAATTTGCGACAGGGATTGCAATCCCTCCTGCATCAATATCCAAATGCTTCCCTTCTCTGTACAAAACAGCATACCCACCGGCAGGTATGTTTACGTATGGTAATGTGACTACGGTACTTGATGTTTCGCTCGCATGATAAATGAATGTCCAGTTTTTCAGGTTTATTTCGGAAGACGAAGCATTGTACAGTTCGACGTATTCCGCGTCGCCGAAAACCAAGGAAGGCCCCGGATTGACCATAATTTCATTGATCCATATATCGCCAAACCGAACATTGTCAGCGGAATTAACAGAGCCGGGCGTACCTCCGCGCGGATCGTTCGAGAGAAAATAATTCCCATCACTGTCGCGTTCCCATGAGCTCCCGGCAAAAGAGGTTGAATTTGGATAGGTTACGGTAGCAATTAAAATGTTTTGCGGACTTTTCACTTCCAATAATCGTCCTGCATTGGCAAGTGTTGAGGGAAAGTTGGTTACAGGAATGGCCATCCCCCCTGCATCTACATTGAGCGTCTTATTGGCTCTATAGACAACAGTATATCCTCCGGCAGGTAATAAGATTTCGGGTAATATGATAACCGTGCTTGACGTTTCGCTCGCATGATAGATCAATGTCCAGCTTTTCAGGTTTATTTCGGAAGACGTTGCATTATACAATTCGATATATTCCGCGTCGCCGAAGACTAACGAACTACCCGGATTGACCATAATTTCATTGATCCATATATCGCCAAAACTGAAGTCATCTATTACTGGAGACGGTTCTCTCGGCGAATTGACCGAACCTGGCGTACCGCCACGCAGATCGTTCGAAAGGTATAGATTCCCTTCCTCATCGCGTTCCCACGAACGGGCAGGCATAGGCGCAGGACAGGTAATAGCATCGCTTTCTTCTCCGTCGGGTGTTTCAATTTTTAAATTTGTCAGTATAGACGGAAAAGAAGACAATGGCACTGCCAACCCTCCCTCATCAACATGAATGACATTTCCGCCTTCATAAAGCACGGCATACTGACCTGCAGCCAAAACTACTTCGGGCAAAACGATTGTCCTGTCGTCAGCAATCAATTGCCAGTCTTCTAAGTTTATAGATGCATCGGAGGCATTGAAAATTTCAATATATTTCGTTTCCGGAAAAGCCATTGACCCTTCCGGATTTTCCATAATTTCCGTAATCAAAATACATCCTTGCGAAAATTCAGCGGCCAATAATCTGAAGCCAAACAAGGAAATAAAGCCGAGAAGAAAGATAAATCGTTTTTTTTTCATATTTTTGCATGGTTTTTGTGTTAGGAATTTCAGGCGAAAGATAATAATATTATTTGAATATAACAAATTTAATGTGTTAAAAATGAAAATTGCAATTGTTGGAGTAAGTGGCGCCGTAGGACAGGAGTTTCTGCGGGTTCTCGAAGAGCGAAATTTCCCTTTGGATGAGTTGGTTTTGTTTGGCTCATCGCGTAGTGCCGGATCTGTTTATCCCTGGAGAGGTAAACAGTTTACGGTAAAAGAGCTGAAACATAATGATGATTTTCAAGGGATTGATATCGCCTTTGCTTCGGCCGGGGCGAAGACCTCTATTGAATATGCCGGAACAATTACAAAACATGGGGCAGTAATGATTGACAACTCAAGCGCTTTCCGTATGGAAACAGACGTGCCGTTGGTTGTGCCGGAAGTTAATGCGGAAGATGCTTTAGGTCGTCCGCGTGGGATCATTGCCAATCCGAATTGCTCGACGATTCAAATGGTAGTCGCGCTAAAGGCGATCGAAAATATTTCTCATATCAAAAGAGCGTATGTTTCTACTTATCAGGCATCGAGTGGCGCCGGAGCAACTGCGATGACGGAATTGATCACACAGTACGCACAAATCGTGAAGGGCGAAGAACCGACCGTAGAAAAATTTGCCTATCAGTTGGCCTACAACCTGATACCTCATATAGATGTGTTTACGGACAACGGATACACCAAAGAAGAGATGAAGATGTATCACGAAACACGTAAGATCATGCATTCGGATATCGAAGTATGCGCAACTTGTGTGCGTGTACCTGTTTTACGCGCTCACAGCGAGGCTGTATGGGTTGAAACCGAACAGCCTGTCAGCGTTGAAGAAGCCCGAAAAGCGTTTTCAGAAATGAACGGTATCGTATTACAGGATAATCCTGCCCAAAAAGAATATCCGATGCCGCTATTTATTGCCGGTAAAGATCCGGTGTATGTAGGTCGTATCCGTAAAGACCTGACTAATCCGAACGGATTGACTTTCTGGGTTGTCAGTGATCAGATTAAAAAAGGCGCAGCGCTCAATGCGGTTCAGATTGCTGAATATTTGATCAAAGTCGGAAACATTGTATAAGTTAAAACGGGGCAAGTCCCCGTTTTAACTTTATGATTACTAAAGATCAATAATCCTCGAGACGAAGCCTTCCTTCCGCAAACAGATATAAATTCATTAAATTAATTTCAAAATTCGACCATTCAAAATTAGATTGATCCTTTCGGGGATCAACAAATGGACGCACAT
>JGI24705J35276_12238009_pt1 | contig 15006 bp, 13 predicted proteins | sample TergutNt197P4_FD_35276 | JGI IMG/M metagenome (IMG submission 35276) | reverse complement strand
GCCCGCGTGAGGAACGAGGAATTCATTTCCGAGTTCCGCCGGGGTATGGGGCAGAGCCCCATCTGGGTTGCGGGCATCGCCCGCGATAGGTTATAATAACAGTATCAAGATAGAGAGAGCTAGGGGAAAGAATATGAAGAAACAGTTTGAAGGTAAAATGATACTAAGCCGGATAACAGCGAAATTGGTTCCGTCCGACCACACTTATCCTGACGCTGTATGCGATGTGATAATGACCGAGGACGCTTTGTACGTGCTTGAAGACAATTTTGACGGCACTTCAACCTATCATTTCAAAATGCCTATGGGAAAAATCAAATCGGTAGAAAAATATCAACACGAAAGCCGCCGCTCAGGCACAAAAGAAGGGTACGCCCCGAGCCAGTTAGCTTCAATATTGTTTGCCTTAGCATAAAAAGCATGGTCAACGCATTCAAAAAACACAAGCTCAAAACTTGAGACCGCCAAAAACGCCAAGCGGCATGATGCGCTTGGCGTTTTCAAAACATTGCGGCTTAGTTTCGGAATGCCTGCCAGACTCAAACGGCTTCCTTTTTGTGCACCGCGTAGAAAATCGCACCGAGGATTGCGGATACGATCGCTATGATGCCGATTCCGTTGAAATACATCTGCAGGATGCCAGGTATCCCGTATACTTCCTCGAACCACTCCGGATCGTCGTACCACGGCAGGAACAGGTACCCGACTGCGCAGAGCACGGCCACCAGGAAGAACAGGAACGATATTTTCTTTTTGTCGCCGGGGTTCATCGCTTTTGCCCCTTTCTTGCTCTGGTACGATTTTTTAAGCAGCCAGTACAAAAGCGGGCCGAAGAAGACAATTGCCGTGCCGAACAGGAAGTAGTCCGTACCGTTCAGGTACATGAAAACGACGCAAATGACCAGGACCATGACGCACATCGCGTTGAACAGCCAATTCGGCATGCCGGACTTGAAGGGCCTGCCGGCATACGGCTCTTTGTTTCTTAAGACCAGGACTGACAACATGATGCCGCCAACCATAAGGAAAGAGGCTTCTACAGTAAGCATCACGATTACCGCGAAATCAAATGTGCTGAAAATAATGCAGGCAATGATGATGGACAGCAGAGCCACATCAGGGACGCCTGTCTTTTTACTGCACCTTGAAAACACTTTCGGCGCGAGTTTGTCCATCGACATGACGAAAATCGTCCTGCTCGTCGTTCCAAGGTATGAGTTGAAGATGGATATGTGGCCGATAACCGCTATGCCGACAAATATCACGCCAAACACCGGCGCGGCGGCGTTGCCCACGTCCACCCATGATACGCCGTCTGTCCCCCATTCTTCCCAACGGCCGACGGCGGCGACGCCTGCGACAACCGAGGGGATGTACGTACACATGATGAGAGGCATCGCGATCATCAGCGCTTTTGGTATGACCTGCGGGTTTTCCAGCTCGCCGGCCACGTTTCCGATCATCGAGTAGCCGCCGTACATCCACATGCCGATGACAAACGCGTAGCCCGCGCTCATCAGGACTGCGTCTTCGTCCGCGACGAACGGCTCAATCGGGTTGTACTGCCAGTGTGTAAGGCCGATAGCGATGATGCCTAGGAAAGCGATGAATATGATGATCGACATCGCTGTGCTGACAACTGAGACATCCTTGACGCCACGCCAGTTGACATAGCCAAAAATCGCGATCAGCGCCATTTTAAAAGCAAAAATGCCGGCTGTGGACCAGCCTAGAGGCGTCCCGACGTAGTTCCCGGCCAAAACGATCATCGTGGGGACAAAGAGGTAGTTGATGATAATCATCCAGTAGCCCATCTGAAAACCCCAGAATTCACCGAATGCCCGTTGCATCCAGACGTAACAACCGCCTTCTTCAGGTATGGCAGACCCCAGCTCCGCGCAGGCGATCGCCTGCGGGTACGCCCAAATGAACGGCAGGACGCACAGCGCGAGCACTGTCATCCCAGGCCCGGAGAGCGATATCATTTCTTCCACGCCGTAAGCGCCCGCGCAGCACATCGTGTAAATAATCCCGACAATGCCCAGAACGCCTACTTTCTGTTTTTTTAACCCTTCCATGTTTTCTAGTTCAGCCATTTCATCACCTCCGTAGCTGCTGCTGGGTAACGCAGTGAATCATGCCGCCGTATGGGAACAGCGGGCAAACATCTATCCCGGCTATTCTGCGGCCCGGGAACTGGCCCTCTATGATTTGCAGCCCGACTGCGTCGTTCTCGTCCCCATAGGTCGGGACGAGGACCACCTCGTTTCCTATGTAGTAGTTCAAGTACGACCCTTTGTAGTCAAGGCCCTTAACGTTTAGCCGCGTGAGCGGGACAGGGACGAGCCTGAACGGGTTCCCGTCGATGTCACGGCAGTTTCGGAGCTCGTTGTAATGCATGTCGTAGGTTTTTAGCATATGTGGCTCGGATTCGCCGTAGGGGTCCGCTTCATACAGGATAGTGTTGCTGCCGGTAAACCGCGCAGCCCCGTCGATATGGAAATCGGTCATTTCCCCGCCGGGGTCGTCCCCCGATAGCCCAGTTATCCACACAAAATTTGTCACGCCGAAATACTTCGCGATCTCGGCTTCTATTTCTGCCTGGCTCTTTCCGGGGTTGCGGTTGTCGTTGATGATCGATGTCTTGGCTGCCATGAACGACCCTCTGCCATCGACCTCGATGCCGCCGCCTTCCAAGCGGATTCCCGGCACCACCCGCAGCAGGTTCGTGTGCTCGCTGATATAAGCAGACACTTGGGCGTCGAACTCGTGCGGCATGCGCCCACCCCATCCGTTGAAACTCCAATCAGTGATGACCTGGTTGCCCTGGTCGTCCCAGACGAATATAGGCCCGTTGTCGCGCACCCACACGTCATCGATCCGCTTCACCAGAAAATCAACTCTGTTAAAATCTATGTTCTCCTCAGACAATTTTTCGGTGACGTGATCTTTTTCTGCGTTGTTGTCGACGATGATGTGGACGTTTTCGCCAATATGCAGTTCTTTCGTCATTTGAATCCAGATTCCTTCGACCTGTTCCCTGTAATCGCGGCCCTCGCTGTAGTCAGGCAGTATGGTCCCGTTGTGCGGCCATTGCAGCCAGGTCCCTTCATGAGGTTCCCATTCTGCCGGTATCCGGTACTTCATAGTTTACTCACTTCCTTTCAACAATTCTACGGCTTGTACCGTTTTAGTATGCTTTTGGCTTTGTTTTCATAGTCGCGCACTTTTTCTTGATCGGGCACCCGCAAGCGATGATGCAAAAACCATGCAAGCAGCCCCCTCTGGGCGTGCAGCCGGTTTTCCGCTTCCTGAAAAACAATCGACCTAGTGGGGTGATCCATAACTTCGCTTGTAATTTCAACGTTTCTTTTCGCAGGAAGGCAATGCAGGGCCTTGCAGTGGTCCGGCGTGCGCGAAAGCAGTTCCATGTTGATCTGGTATTTGGGAGAAAAAGCGGCAAGCCGTTCCGCTTCCTGGTCTTCATATCCGTAGTAGGTCCAGACGTCAGGCACGATGAAGTCGGCGTCTTTTATGGCGTTGTCCACATCGTCGGTTACAGTCAGGGAACCTCCGCTTTCCTTCATTTTGTTCCTGATATTCTCCTGTTCCTTTTCCGACAGCGAGTACTTCGGCGGAGAGGCGATCGTGTAGCGCAGCCCGAGAGCCGCGCACATATGCCCGGTTTCGATCGAGATGATGCCGTATTCGGAAGAGTCGCCCACAAAAACCACATGAATGTCGTCGAATTTCTTCCCCTCCGGCAAGTGTTCGCGCATAGTCATGAAATCCGCGATGCCCTGCGTCGGGTGGTTGTAATCGGACATGGCGTTGAATATGGGGACTGTGGAGTAGCTTGCCAGCGTTTCAATTAACTTAAAATCCATGGTCCTTATCATGATGCCGTGGCACATGCTTGAGAGGACCCGGGCAGTGTCCTGAATCGCTTCGTGGCTTCCGAAATGGATTTCGCCCGGTTTCAGCGAAATGGCGTGCCCGCCCAAATCCGTCATAGCCGTTTCAAAGGAGACCCGCGTCCGCGTGGACGGGTCGTCAAAAATCATCGCCAGCGTAGCGCCTTTTAGGAGCGGAGGCACCGAGCCATCGTAATCCGCTTTTTTCAGGAGATCCGCCAGTTCAAAGATGTTAAGGAGGTCTTCTTTTGAGAAGTCCATCGTGTCAAGAAAGTGTCTTACCTTGCCACAGTGCCGTTGAATTTGATTGTTCATGCTTCGCTCACCTCATTTCTGTTTTTTGATACCGTGTAAAACACGACCGCGAGGACTGCGCTGACGGCAGCGAGAATCCCGATGCAGGTGACCAGCGTACCCAAAACGCTCTCTGAACCGTACCGCCACTCAAAATAGGACGGGTCGTCATAAAACGGGAAGAAGAAAAACCCGCCGGCGGCAATCAGCGCGATGATGGCGAACAAAATGGAGAAAGGTTTTAAATCCTTTCGGGCCAGCAGATGCCCTCCTCCGATCGACTTTTTGGAAAGCCAGTAAACCAGCGGGCCTGTTGCAGCAGCCAAAGCGCCGAAGAAGAAATAGTCTGTGCCGTTCAAGTACAGGAACAGTACTTCAACGCACAAAAACATGACGCACATCGCTGTAAACAAACTGTTCGACATGCCGACTTTAAAGGGTCTTGGCATGTCTGGCTCCTTGTGCCGCAAATAGATGGCGGCGGCCATAAAAGCGCCTTTTTCCAGGAACCCTACCGTCACCGTGAGAGTCGCGATAAATGAAAACTCAAACATACTGAGGATAACGCTGACCACGACAATGGAAAGCAGCGCGACTTCCGGCACGCCGGTTTTTTTATTGTACTGCCTGAATATTTTCGGGGCGAGGTTGTCCTCGGCCATAACGAAGATCGTCCGGGCGGATGTCCCTAGGTAAGAATTGAAGATTGAAATCAACCCAAGGAAGCCAACGCCGACAAAGATTGCGCCCCAAACGGGCCCCCCTTGGCCGGCAATCTGGATCCAGGACACCCCGTCGGTTCCCCATTCTTCCCAATGCCCGTACGAAGCAAGCCCGGCGACGGTTGTGGGGATATATGTAAGTATAATAACGGGCATGGCTACCATCAGCGCCTTTGGTATGACCTGCGGGTTTTCGAGTTCGCCCGCCACGTTTCCCATCTGAGTGTAGCCGGCGTACATCCACATGCCTATTGCGAACGCGTAGCTTGCGCTCATCATGACGCCTTGGCCTTCCGGAACGAACGGTTCGACCGGGTTGTACTGCCATTTTGAAAAACCGATTACGATGATGCACATAAATGCGATAAATATTATGATTGCCATAATGGTGCTGAGTATTGCGACGTCCTTGAGGCCGCGCCAGTTGATGTAGCCGAACACAAGGATAATGAGTATTTTGTATACGACGATGCCGGCCTGCGGCCATCCGAAATAAGTCCCCATGTAATCTCCGCCCATCAGAACCAGAGTCGGAACGAACAGGTAATTAACCAAGATGAGCCAGTAGCCTCCGAGAAAGCCCCAGAATTCACCGAACGCTCTTTGAATCCATTTGTAGATGCCGCCTTCTTCCGGGATAGCCGACCCGAGTTCAGCGCACACCAGCGCCTGCGGGTAAGCCCAGATAAAGGGCAAGACGCAAAGCGCCAGTATTGTCATGCCGGGCCCGCCGTAAGGTATCATGTCTTCAATGCCGTAGGCGCCTGCGCAGCAGAAAGTGTAGATTGTCCCTGCAACGGCAAACACGCCTAATTTGTGTTTTTTCAACACTTTTTTTTCTTCCATTTTTTTCACCTCCTTTTGTCATTGGTTTTTTCCAGCAGGGCTTGGAGCCTGCGGCAGAAGCCGCAAGCCCCAAGCCGCAAGCCCCAAGCCGGAGCGTGCCTGGGTGTCTGTTTCATATCGACGAGTTTTCGAGGCTTATCTTATTTTTCAGGTGCGCCCAAGGTGAAAAGCGCTCACTGGTTTTCGAATACAAATTTTCCGCCCACCATAGTAGCCATGACTTTCACCTCGGAAATGTCTTTGGGGGCGACTTTGAACAAGTCTTTTTCGAGTATTACCAGGTCTGCGAATTTGCCGGCTTCCAGCGTACCGAATTTATCCTCTTGGCACATCTGGTAGGCGCCGTTTCTCGTATACATTTCTAGCATGCTCATCAGGCTTACTGCTTGCGACGCGCCGTGGGTCGTCTTGGGGTCGTCCTGGCTTCCGAAGAGCGCGGCGGGCCTGACCACGCGCTCTGAGAAACCGGCAAGGTTAAACAGCGCTTCAGGGATGGTGTAGGGCGTGTCCGAATAAGGGCTTGTCCTGGTCATGCCGACTTCAATGCCGGAAAGCGGCGCGAAATCGAGGGAAACGTCGTAATCCGATGAAGCGGTCATGATGATCCCTTTTTCAACCATGTCTTTTATCGGGTAGACCCTGTCTACGCGTTCTTGCCCAAGCGTCTTCAGTTCCAGCGGCGAGAACCACGGGTTGCTGAACATCCAAATCGGCTGGAGGTTCACTATGATCCCGTATTCGCGTATGTTGTCCATGTCGGATGCATCCACATAGGGGGCATGGGCAATGATGTGGCGTATCTGGCCCTTGGTGCCATTTGCGTCCTGCGCCTCCATAACCGCTTCAACCGCCAGCTTCACAGCAGCGTCTCCGAGGCAATGCATGTGTACTGCATAGCCGGCTGCGTCAATCAGCGCGACCATGTCTTTGATCTTTTGATCGCCCCACATGCTGTACCCCCTGTAATCCGGGTCAGCAATCTGCTCATAGAGGTTCGCGGTTTCGGCGTAGGGCTCGAGCATATAGGCAGTGCCGCCTTCGGTGACGCCGTCGATGTAGAGTTTTACCGCAGTAGCGGAAACCCAGTCAGACATGTTGTTCTGCTGAATGAGCGTATTTTTTCTGGCGACGCCCGTTTCCCAGCCGTCGGTGTTGGTCAGCGCGGTGTTAACCAATTGGGCAGCCGTGCGCGTGTGGTTTGACGCAGAGTCGTGGTCGATAAAGCTCGGTATGTTTACCCGCAGCGTTAGAGTCCCGTTCCTGACAAAGTCGCGGAATTCGGTGCCGACGCGGAGCCAGTTTCCTGATGCGTCAGAAAAGCCGGTGATGCCGTAGCTGTTTGCCTCTTTCTGATAATTAAACCACGCAGTATTGAAATACGACTGAGTGTTGTAGGTCAGGTCAACTGTGTAGGCCTGGTTTGCGTTGTTCCTGATTCCGGTTACGCTGGGGTTTCGGCTGTTGCCGTCCTTTATGTAACCAAGGCCGATCGTCATGCCGTCCACGAAGTAACCAGTCGGCCAGCCGTCTGCGTCCAGATGGGCGTAATAACCGCTCGTGCGAGGCATGTTCTGTGTTATGTCGTTTGCCCTCACCTCGTTTGCGCGTTCCATCGCCTTAGAGTTCACGACCCATGAATGCCAAGCTATGTCCTGGCAGAATATGGGCTTCGCGGTCGCGCCGGTATCGAATTGGTCCAGCCACTCTTTGTCAGGGAACCCCGCTTTGTAATCCGCGAAAATCGAGACGTTCAGATGATTGAACCAGTAGCCGGTTGCATTGGGGTTCGCATATATGTAGTTCTGAATATGCTCGGTCACCGCTGCCAGCGTTGGCTCAACATAGAAAAGCGAAGGAACGTTGCTGGCGTACATGCCCGGCGCGTGGCCATGGCTGTCGATGAACCCCGGCAGCACCATCTGCCCGGCAAGGTTCCTGACTTGTGTGCCCTCGCCTATGAACAACGTCGCGGAGACGTCGTTGCCGACGTAAACGATTTTGTCGCCTGATACCGCAACTGCTGTAGCGAATGAACGGTTGTCGTCCATCGTCTGAACAACGCCGTTATAGAGAACCAAGTCGGCTGCCGGGTTCATGACCACTGTCTTGCCGAACTTGACGCTGTTGACGCCGTTCTTGCCGCTGCCGTCGCCAAAACGATACACGGTCTTCGTACCGTCAAATTCAATAACCTCGGTGTAGTAAGAACTGCCTACCTTGTACGCAATTTCGACGGTTCCGACAAACGCATCGCAAACTTCGACAAACCAGCCATCCTTGGCGTCGGTTCGGAGCGTCACATAGTCCGTTACCCGCGTAACCGCGTTGTTCGCTGTATAGTCTTTGCCATAGCTGTCGAAGACCTTCTTGTCAACTGTGGCTACGCCAGAAGCGGAAGCTATCGGCATAGTAAAAGCAAATAACAGCGCGAGTGCTACAATAATTGATAATACCTTTCTCATTTCTAACCTCCTCGTTTCGTTAATCCTCTCGAAAACTCTAACGCGGGCTACCGCCCGCGTTAGTAACTTACGGACACATTAATTCTTGTTTCTTGTTCACGATCTTAGTCCGTAAGTTACTAATAATAAAACCGTTATAATGGTTGCTGCTGTGTGACGCAGTGGATCATTCCGCCATAGGGGTACAGTGCTCTGACGTTGATTCCAACGACCCGCCTGCCCGGGAACTGCCCTTCTACAATCCGAAGCCCCAGTGCGTCGTTTTCGTCGCCATAGACCGGAACCAAGACGACTTCATTTCCCACAAGGTAATTCAGGTACGACCCCTTTCCGGTGCGCGTCCCGCCTTCGGCAGACCCAAGAATTGTGCCTTTTGTGACCGGGACCGGGATCAGCTTGTATTTGCCGCCGTTGATATTGGTAGCGTTCCTAAGCTCTTGGTAGTGTTTTTCCAGTGCCGCCAAGTAGAATTCCTCGTCATTGCCTGCGGCATTGTATTTGTACATGATTGTTTCTGCGCCTGCAAACCGCGCGGCGCCGTCAATGTGCCAATCGGTATCTTCGTTGTTGTTGTCTTCGCCGCGAAGCCCCGCGATCCAGACAAAGTTCGTCACGCCGAAATATTCGCTCAGCGCCGACTCTATTTCGGCTTGGTTCATGCCTGGGTTGCGGTTTTCGTTGATGATGGAAGTCTTTGACGCCATAAGGGTGCCATGCCCGTCGAATTCCACCCCGCCGCCTTCTAGGCAAATGGGCGCCTTAACGAGCGGGGCGCCGATCGCGTCAGCAATGAATTTCGCTATCAGCCGGTCCTTACCGTGGCGGTATTTATTCCCCCAACCATTGAAATTCCAATCCAAAGCAACAATTTTCCCTTGATCGCCCTTAACAAAAATGGGCCCGTTGTCCCGAACCCATACATCGTCTGTCTCCTGTATAAAAAAGTCGACCTGCCCATAGTCGATCGGACAGCCTGACAGGCAATCCAAAACACGCTGCTTTTCCGTGTCGCTATAGACGATAATATGCACTTTTTCCCCGATATGCAGCTCTTTGACCATCGCTACCCATATATGCTCAATCTTTGCACGGTAACCTTTTCCCCATGGCGATTCCTCATGCGGCCACTGGAGCCACGTGCCTTCATGCGGTTCCCATTCGGCAGGCATGCGGAAGCTGTGTTTGTAGCGGTGTTTGACGTTCATTGTGTGCGCTCTCCTTCCTTCAGGTTGTGTGGCATTATAACACGAACAAGGGGAGCTTGTAAATTGAACGAAAGATTGATATTTCAGACAGTTAATAGAACATTAGGAGTATATGGATTCCTTAACGCAATCAAGGAGCAGCGAGAACAGCTGGTTTTTGTTTGAAATGCCTGCTTTTGCAAATATGTGGTTCATGTGCTTCTTAGCGGTGGACAGAGAAATGCCCAGCTCCTTTGAGGTCTGATCGACGCCAAGCCCTTTCAAAAAGCAGTCCAGCAGTTCTTTTTCCCTAATTGACAAATGAAACCGCGCCGCGAAAATCTGAGCGGTGTTTGACAGCACTTGCTGGAAACACTGATCCGGCTGCTCATTTATCCTGCTTGCACTGCTGAAACTGAAAAGAATGCTTTCAAGGTGGGGTTTGAAGAATTCAAGCACTCCCAGTTCGTCATCAGAAAAATCATTGTAAATATCTGTCCTGAAGAGATGCGCCGAGCCGAGCAAATATGAGTCCTTGATCAGTATGACGCCGCACCCAAAAGCAATTTTTTCAGGCAGTAGGTATTCTTTGTAAAATTCCGTTTCGTGCCGTATGGAATCCTCGAGGATTTTGCTGGCGCTGTAAACAATAGAAGTTGAATATGTATAAAACCATTTTACGTAGTCTTTTTCAGCGAAGTACTCGTACTTGTCGATAAAATCCTGTGACATGTCGAGCGAAACTGTGTTGGAAACGCGGCTGCGAGATTTGTCCGGGTACAGCCAGAACGAAGCCTGGTCGAAAGGCACAATGAGCCGCAGCTCGTTCAGAAACAGCATGCGGACGTCTTCCTTGCCTGCCTTTTTGTAAAGGTCCAAAAGGACGTAATTCATCATATTCAGTTTTTCTGTGTCGCTATTCATAATGATGCCCCTTTTGTTAACTAATAATATCACAGTCCGCATTTGCTGTGAAGCCCAAAGTTGCCAAAGCTGTTTGAAAACTTTACTTTTTCAAAGCAAGATACAAGTTTTGGGCAGAAAACGACAGGGCATAATCAGTATAAGAGTGCTGCAATCATCTGGGAGTATTTCCGCTGAAGCGGCAATTCGTCATCCACTCGAAGACGGCGGCGCTGGGCGATCTCGGGTTGCCCAGTGTTGGGATTGAAACCGGCTTTTTCGTATTCCTCCCAATATACGCCAGTGCCCCGCTTCTGCCAAGATGGGAGCTTGTCGAAATTGACGCCGTGCGAGAACAGCAATTCGTTTTTGCAAGAAACAGACTCGCCCTTAAGTTGCGCGGTTGCTTTTGTTGCCGAAAACCCGTCCATGCGAAGAAGCCAGTAGCAATACGCGTTTAAGCTGTTGCGGTGGGCGTCTTCCTGCCGCCAGTGAAAATAATCCTGAACCAGTTCCAGAGTAGGCAGAGGTATCAGCCGGCAATCAAAGGCGGCGATTGTGCCAAGGGCATTGGTAAAAGCGGCACTGGCCTCGCCGGCAAGAATTGAATTGTATTTTCGAACCTTGCGGTTGAATGCGGTTTCGTCCCTGTGGAACAGCAGGGAGATTTCGTCGCTCTCGGTATACCCATAAATTGTGCGAAAACCGCAATCCATGAGATGTTTCACTGTGATGATCATATAATTGTGGAAACGCTCGTCAAAAGGCACTTCAAATTTGCAGATTTCTTTCGTCAGCCGAGTAAAGTTGCGCCCGTCAATCCTGGCAACGACATAGATCTCCGGCAGTATGACCTGATCAAGTGACCGTTCATACACCCGCATTTTTTGATCTAGTTCATCAAAAGTCATTTTAGTCCTCCTTCCAAAGCTCAGTGACAAAACCGCTGCCTTCAATTCTGACGAAAAATATTTCATCGAAACCTTCTTTTGTTTCAGGCAGCTCAAGCTTGCTGGATATAGCCGCTAAAGCCACCTCCGGGACTTTTCCTTTGCCGTTGCGCTTTGCGTTTCTAGCTATGCAGTCGCTCAACTTGCTTTGAAAAAAATATGCGACTACACGGTAGCCCGCAGCCTTTGCCGCTGGAAAATATCGTTGGCGGTCTTCTTTGGTTGGGTTGGTGTTGTCCACAACAAAGGACTTTCCCTCGGCAATGCAGGATTCAACAGCGCTATGCTCCCTTTTGCGAGTGTGCAAGGTGTCAAGATTGATGTGTTCGCACACGCCTTCAAAATAACAGTGAAAGAAAGTGCTTTTTCCGCTGGCCGGGATGCCGATGAATATCACAGCTGTCTTGCCGGAGGAATCGCCGGAGGAATCATGGTCAGGCATTGGAATCTCCTTATTGCAATGCTTTGCTTAAGAGTTGGCCGTCAAGCAAAAAACGATAGTTAGCCACTATTTCGTCTAGCGTGAATTGCGGCTTGACATCTTGGACAGATGCGCAGATGTCTTCCTCTAGCATTCCCCAGTCGTTTTTTTCGTGCATAAGCGCAATATATACAATGGTTGAAAGCAATTCCAGTTCCTTTGCCGTTTTTCCTGAAAATGCATGCACGATGACATTGATCTGCGCTTGATACGCACCGATTACCGGGCTTTCCGATAATAACGCTTCACCCTTGGCATCGCAGGTAATGCTGTATCCGTATACCCCTGATGGAAAAGTTACGCCCAAAACGCGGATGTACCCGTTTTGGCTTGCATGGTCGATTTCACTCATGGCTTCGGAAGAATACGGGCCATATGTGTAAATTTCAAAGGAATAGCCCAGCGGCACCTTTTCAACCGTTTGCAGTAAATATAAATATTTCATCATGGCCGTTTTGCCAATGTTCGGCTCCCTTGCTATTCTAGCAATGAACAATACTCTGTCTTGCATATCCATTTCAGCACCTCTTATTATATTTCTCTTTCAACATACAGCCTCTTTAACTTTGGGGCAGAAACCATTGCTTTAACAATGTTGGATTCATCACTCAATGACTTAATACTGCTGTCCGCTTCAAAGAATACCTGAATGTCTTTATCAAACTTGTACCAATTAGTTGTTGCCTTGTCATCCAAAAAGATTTTTTTCGCACTGGTTTCAAGACTTTTTGTACGCTCAGCAATTTGCTTCTCTTCTTTTTTTGTCGGTGACATCCCCGTTTCAAACACGCATTTGTAGTGGTTTCTGTTGATGATAATGCTGCCGTGTTCGCCTCCATGCCCGGATGACAGCTCACCAAACATTAGCCAATCATCAAACTTGAGATATCGGTCGATGTCAGATGGTGTAGGATAGCAACCATCTTTTGCCCCCATGCTTCGCAAAATCTCTTTGCCTGCCTGATTTAAATGGTAATCGTATATTCGGCGCGTCTTGTGAAAATACACTTGGCAGAACATTTGATAGCGGGCAATAACAAGGCTTTCGGCAATGTGCCATCCACCGTCACGGATGGCAACTATGGGAGAGTCCGTCTCAGAAATCCCTAATACCATGCACCTTGTCAAGCGGCTTTTGTCATAAATGCCATAGTTGACACCGAGGTGTATCGAGTCGCGCAACAGATAGTCTGCTCTGTCTGAGTCAAGTTGGCCGGAAATCAATCCCTTCCACAGTACAGAAAGAGCCGTCGGCTTTACGGAGGAGTCCCCAAGCAAAGCGGTCACTTCTTCAACACTGATCCTATAGTTGTTGTTAACAGGATGATTTTCAATGATGTCATTAAAGCATTTCTTTATAACTGCTATGCTGTAATCTTCGTGCTTAAACCGTTGGCCTGAATCCTGATCACTTTTCGCCAACGCTGAATGCCAGCCTCAATCATGTTCAAATTGTTTTTTAGTATACCCGCCGATTTCTCAGTAATGCAATCGTACATATCCGTTGCCATCTGCATAACGCCTAAAGAATGCTCAAAGCGTGTATGTTCAGCACCAGGATAGACCATATTTGTCAACGCAAGCTGCTTTATCCTGCGAAGCCGTTGAAATGCCGGATGATTTATAATCTCACGCTCTTGATTGTCAAATTTAACAAAACCAAACACGACATCTCGCATTTCATACACGCGATCCGCATCAGCCATCGCAAACCCTCCTTAAATAAAACACGCTCATGTTCGAAATGGACTGTGGCACAAAATGGTGTCCATTTGCTTAGGACAATTATAGAACTAATGTTCGTCGATGTCAAGAACTTTTTTTAAAATATCCAAAACGCTATTGCAAAAGGCGGCCGTTTGATATAGACTAATTTAGTAACTTACGGACAAAAATCGCAAACAAAAAACAAGAATTTTTGTGTCCGTAAGTTACTAGCCACCGCGTGTGTACGCGGTGCGCGGGCATCGCACGCGTAAGGAACGAGGAATTCATTTCCGAGTTCTGCCGGGGTATGGGGCAGAGCCCCATCTTGGTTGCGGGCGATAGCCCGCGACAAAAAATTGAATAAGGTCATTCGCAAACCGCTGCACGCGTGGCGGTTACATGGAACGGGGTGAGATTCCCCACGAACGGGTCACTGTGATGCCGAGCTTTTTTACAGAGCTGTCGGACAAGTCAGACACATGGCGAAGGTTGCCAACTACTTCCTCGAACGAGTAGCTGTTATTAGATGACGAACGCACTGAATCCGAGGGGTAAGCGGATTAAGTGCGTTGTTTGTTTGCAGGGCATTCGCGCTTAATCATTTAATGAAAGGGTGATGAATGATGCAAAAAAGAAGAACAAGGGCAAAGCTGCTGTCAATTGCTGTAGCGCTGGTTATGGCGCTGGGGCTGCTGCCCTCCGCAGCATTTGCGGCAGGCACGGATGACAAGGGCGAAACGATCAGCGTCTACGTTGATTTTGAAGGCTACAATTTAGGGCAGGGTTACTACATACAGCCAACTATGCTGACGCTGCCGGCAGGAGCCACTGCGGCAGACGCCGCTTACGCCCTGCTGTCCCAAGAGGGGTACGAATTCAAGGGCAGCGCAAGCTTCCTCACGAGCGTAAAGTTCGGCTGGCGGGAAGTTGCAGTCCCAACCTACATACTGGAAGACGAACTGTGGCAAACGGTCTACGACGGCGAGCTGGACGAGGCGGCGGAAGAAGGCTGGATAGGCTCGTATGACTACAGCTTGATGGCCGGATGGATGTACACGGTCAACCATGCGATGGGCGATGCATTGAGCGAGCAGCTGCTGGCAGACGGCGACGTGGTGCGCTGCCAGTTCAGCCTCTGGGGCTACGGCCTTGATTTGGGCGTAGAGTCGGATTGGGGCACCGGAACCCCTTACTACGCCCATGCTGACAAAACCGGGCTGATCCGCGCGATGTTTGTGGAAGGGGCAGGCGAGGCCGCGAAGAAATCCGCGCTTGACGTTGTCATCAATCCGCTGTCGACGCCCGCACAGGTGGCCAGTGCGCTTGCAGCACTGCAGAATGGCGGGGCAAAACGCCCGGCGACGCTTGCATCCCTGAGCGCGGAAACAATAAACCAGCCGCTTATCAACGGCTACCCAGGCGGAACGCTCTGGAAAGCAGGCGCTGCTCCAGATACGCTGGGCACAAGGGGTTTCGCAACAGCGGCCAAAGATTACCGCGTATTCTACCTACCTGAAATCACGGCGACCAGCCTTTCCTGCGC
>JGI24705J35276_12238011_pt1 | contig 15041 bp, 12 predicted proteins | sample TergutNt197P4_FD_35276 | JGI IMG/M metagenome (IMG submission 35276) | reverse complement strand
CCGTTCAGATACCCGCGGATCGTTCTGACAACCTCTTTCGCCTCTTCCTCCCTCGAGCCGGCGGAGACGAACTCTATGCGGGTATCGCTTCCTATGTCATCCCTCTGCGCGGATATCCTGGTTATGTTCCCGTCAAGCTCTTCCTTCTTCACGTCATCATTCTTCGTTGCCGGTATGTACAGCGACTCATAGGCAGCGTCGATGATGAGCTGCGAGCTTCTGTAGTTCATATTGAGCGACATCCTCTTGACCTCTTCAGGTATCTGGAACGGTACCCTGACAGCATCGTCGTTCAGCCTGCCTCTCAGCATGACCGCCCTTTCCCTGAAATGGGTTATGTTATCAATCGAGACATATCTGAAACCGTATATCCCCTGCTTCCAATCCCCCACTACGCACAGGTTCGGCTTCTTCAGGAGCATCAGCGCGATCATCAGCTGGTTCTCGTTCGTATCTTGGAACTCGTCGATCATCAGATACTTCACCCCCATCCTTTCCCTGACGCTCTTATCGCTGTACAGCACAATGAATGCGAAAGAGGCGACGAGCCCGTAGGTCAGGCGGTCGTCGTTCACGCAGCTCCTGATGTATTCGTAATAGGCATCGTGGATAAGTGCCAGAAGGCTGCTTCTGTCTTCATAGGCGGCATCTCTTATCATCTCATCCGGGAGAGGCTCCATCCTCGATATGCCGAGACAGGCGAATGGCCGGTTCGTCGGCTGTTTCTCGCACAGGGTGTCCGCAAGGTCGTGAATGCCGGTCGGGCTGGCCTTTTCATTCATGGCGGAAAGTATCATCCGGACCTTCTCCGGGTCGCCGTTGAGGGCTTTTCCGTCATCCCCGCCGAACCACCCCTTCCTGAGAGGGAGGATCCCTCTCGACATAAGTCTGTTGATGATCCCGTACAGCTCCGGAACGTTCTGCGAAGCTATCACTCCCCGGATACCGTACTCCTCCGGACGGGAGGAGATGAAACGATCGAAGAAATCCCTGAAATATTCGAGGTTCAGCGTTTCCACATCTACAAGAGAGGCGCCTCTCGTGAGCATCTCCTCCATCCTGAAGAACCGGCTTACCGCCTCCGGGGATTCCATAACCACCGAATAGCAGAACGAATCGAAGGTGCTTGTCTGGATGAACTTCGAGGCGGTGGAGAACTCCTTTCCTGCCATGCTCATGCTGCCTCTTATCCTCTCTTCCATCTCGCTTGCCGCATTCTTCGTGAATGTCAGAAGAAGGACATCCTTGGTATCCACATCCTCAATTCTGAGTATGTTGAGAAACCTCTCCACGATCGTGTGCGTCTTGCCGGTGCCGGGCCCGGCATCCACCACGATCATCCCTTCAAGGTCCTCCGCGATGGCCTTCTGAGAGGGATTGAGGTCACTCATCCGCACCATCTCCTTCCGTTTCTACGAGGTCTTTCGTACAAGCTTTGAAGAAACCGCACCTGCTGCAGTCCTTTCTCGGAGATGCCGGGAAGCTCGAATACATCTGCTGAGAAGCGGCTTCGTGGTCCGCATCGATCTGCGAAAGGAATCTCTCGAGGGTGTCCGAGGGGACGACCACTTCGTCTTTATCGTTATACAGGCCGGCAGATATTATTTCGGAGAGCTTTTTCAGTACTTTTGACACTTTTTCGGGGTTCTTGTTGGTGCTTTTCATACCGAGCGCGCTGAGAATGGAGGAGATAAGTCCCTTATCATCCTTCCAGGAAGCAGGTTCGGTCCCCGAACCGAATGCCAGATCCGCCAGCGTGCCCCATCCGCCGGTGATCTCGTCATAGGACCTTCCGAATCCGTCCCTGACCTGAGAGTCCGGGTCAGACAGGAATTCCCTCATGGTCTCTCGGATAAGGACCACTTCGCGGATGTTCTCCTTTATTCTGAAATTCTCATCGGTGACGGAGCGGACATCATTGTCCGCAACGTATACCAGGCTGAACCTGTGCGGAGGAGGCGAGTTATCCTTCAGCAGGGAAAGGTATATCAGCGGCTGGAACTCGTAATAGTGTTCCTCTCTGTTCATGCACATGCGGTCTTTCACCTCATCGAGGGAGGCCGCCTTTCCCGTCTTGTAATCGATTATCCTGCTTCCGACCACAAGGTCGAAGGTACCGGAAAGAGGATGCGCGCGGGATTCGAAGCGCGTCTCGGTGATGCTGCTGTATTCGGAGCAGCCATGCATGTCCATGAACATGTTCTTGTATTCTCTTTTCGAATAGTCGCGGTCGAGAGGGACGCTTCCGATCCCGAGGGAATCGATGAAGCGTTTGATGTTCGTCATGCACACCTTGATCTTGCTGCCGTCTATCTCCTCCATCTGCTGGTTCGAGAGGCCGGAATATCTCTCACGTATCATTTCCGTGTACTCATCCATCTTCCCTTCCACAAGTTCGGGATAGCAAAGATAGAACTCGGCGAACTCGTGGATGATGTTGCCGAATATCGTTTTTTCAGTGTCGGGGATCGAGATGAGTTTTCCGAACATGAAGGCGCGGGGGCAGGCGAAGTAATTGTTGTATGAGGATTTGGAGAACTTCCATTCCCTCTTCTCCGACGGGTCCAGTTGTTCCTCCCCTCTCATGACGGTCTCGCTTTGCACGGGGGGCATCCACTGCCCCTTGATCAGGGCCTTGGGAATATCTTTGAACCCCTCCACCGCGGCGTTCTCCGACGCGCCGTCGCTTTCCCTTATCTGCTCGAACAGCGGGCAGGGGCACGACTCCTTGCCGCCTCTCATGGAGTTCACGGCATACAATCTGGATGTTCCCTGCTGCAGAAGGACGGAGAATCTCTTCATGTTCAGTTCCGCCTCGGTCTCTCTGTCGATGTAGCCCTTCCCTATCTGGGTAACGGACCATTCCGGTCCGAGCCCAAGATATATCACGAAGGGGCGGTCCACGTAGATGGACCTCAGGCAGTCGGCTAGCAGCACGCCTCTTTTTTCGTCATCGGGTATCTCTTCGTTATGACGGAGGTCGTCCACATGGTTCACCGCATAATTCAGCTCGTTGACCAGATTGGAGGTAACCTTTGAATCTTTCAGCCGCATGTCTTCCAGAAGCATCTTTATCTGCGGACGGTGCACATCCCTTGCCACTTTGTCGCAGACCTCTTGGAAAGTGAGGCCTCTGACATTCTTCATCACATCGGCAAGTTCCTTTGTCCTCTGTTTGAGATGACCTTCTATCTTATGGAGAAGATATTCGTCCTCTTTCTGATCGAAATATCCTCCGTAACCGGAGAACAGTTCCCTGACATGCCTCACTCTGACCGTATCGTAAGAAAGCGAAATGGAAAGGAACTGCAGGAAATCCCTCACCTGAGAAAGGTCCTTGACCGATAATGTGTTCTTGAACGGTATCCCCCTGCGGTACAGTGCGGCTCTGACGGCGTCGGCGATGGGACCGGTTGTGTCCAATACGATGGCGGTGTCGTTCGCTCTTTCGGCATCGATCATCCCTATCGCATTCTCGGCAAGCTGCCTGTCGTTCCCCACTTCGTAGATACTTTCTATCTCATATTTCCCGTCGCAGAAAATGTCCACTTCCGTGTGATCGATCGGTATGAAGTGCTTGTCGAGATCGTCAAAGAAATCCATCCCGATGACCGCGACCATTTTCCCTTTGAAGAATTCCCTTTCTTCCGGAATATAGGAGCCCATGAGCTTCTCGGAGGTCCTGAGTCCGAGGAAGGAGTTGTATATCTCCTCGGACGGATCCGAATAGAGGTATTTCCGGACCTCCTTTGTGTACCCTCTTATCCTTCTTATGTTCTCCAACTCGCTGTGTATGTATTTGAAGCCGTACCCGGTCTCGTTGGATATCTCCGATATTATCTTCAGGTCGTCGAGGGCACCGGAGCCGAATATGGGAACGGCCTCGTTACCGGCGATGTGCCTGGGGGTATAGGCGAACCCTCCTATGCGGGGAACGTCTATCCTCGCGTTGAGCGCTGTCGCGAGGGCGGCATCGTTAGTGATGACTAGGTCATATCCTTTGACCTCTTCGTAAAGTTCGTCGATGCTCTTCGCGCGGCGCATACTATGAGCACACAATCAGGGTATTTATAGTTAGGACGGAGGGGCCCGAAAGTGGAGAGGATGCCAACTCTTTGTTTCGCATCCGTTCAGAAAGCGTTGTCAAAAGAACAAATGTTCGACCAAGATCTTAACGCCTATGCCGATCAGAACGATCCCGCCCAATCTGACGGCATTCTTCTGGAAACGCATCCCCAATCTCTTTCCGGCATAAACTCCGACAAAGGAGAGCGCGAACGTCACCACGCCTATCGTAAATGCTGAGATCCAAATGTTCCAGCCGGTCAGCGCTATGTTCACCCCTACAGCAAAGGCATCTATGCTCGTGGCAACGCCGAGGATAAAAAGAGCGCCCAGCGATATGAACAGTCCGTTCGTATCGGGCTCGTCCTCCTTTTCTGCACGGAACGTCTCCGCCAACATCTTACTTCCTATCAAGGCGAGCAGAGCGAAAGCGACCCAATAGGCATAGGATTCTATGTAGCCGCCGAAGACGCTTCCCAAAAAGAAGCCCAAGATCGGCATGATCGCCTGCATGCCGCCGAACATGAGCCCGAACGCCATCGCATGCCCGATCCTCACCTTCTGTATGGTCATCCCATTTGAGATCGCTACCGCGAAAGCATCCGCAGCGAGACCGAAGGCAATAAGGATCAAAGCGACGTAGTCCATTTCCTTCCTCTCATATGCCGCCTGTCATTTAACCACGCCGTGTTCGATACCGCCCGCCGCAGAAGGAACAGTGTGCGCCGGCACCCCGAAATCGTATCCAGCAGGCCGAGTGTACACGGCGGGGCAAATATAAAACATCGATTCTCAAAATTATCTTGAGGACGGATACAGCGAAAGTACAATTATGCCCTCGGCATAACCCGTGCCGTGTCTGAGGAGATATTCGTCATACAGGCGCTTTCAACGGGACCCGATGGCTTCCCTTACGATGAGATAGCGGACATTGCCGTCTGCACGGTGGACTTGGAAAAGAACGTTTACAGGACGGTATACCACAACCTCATCTATTACGACCCAAGGCATCTAGGGAAAAGGAAGCTGGATTATCTTTACGCCACAGGTGGGATATCCCCTGAGGAGATATACGCCGGAGACCCGGAGAGGAAGGTGGCGGAGGAAGTACTGAAGATCATCGGCGGGAAGGAGATAGCGACATTCGAGTCAAAACAGGAGTTCGGAAGATACATGTCATTTGATCCTTGGGACATAACATACCGTTCGACGGTGATGCCGTCCGTCTCATCGAAGATGCCTATCAGCCTCAAATGCAGGGACCCCTCCGATGAACCCGTCACGATAAGAAAAGCATACAGAAGGCTTCTGAAGAACGACCCCGCGCAGGTCGGGACTGGTAGAAGATCCATACATTTGGCACAGATGACCTCTGAACTCATGATCCACATGAGGGGCAAAGGCAAATATTAAAATCTGAGCACCTTGAAGATCGAACCGAATGTGGTCTCGATGAAAGCCCCTATCGCCGCGGAGATGTAGATGAGCAGGAATATCACGAGCACCACGAAGAGCAGGATCGCGGAAAGGAAACCCGAATTCAACATCTTGAGGAACAGCGCCAGGAACCCCCAGAACAGTACCAGGCCGGCTACAAGGAACCAGTATCCCTTTTTGTCTTTCGGGTGAAGGTATATCAGCCCCAGCCCGAGCAGGCCGATGAAGGCTGGGAACACTGCAAGGAACACCGCCGCCGCAGGTATCTTTCCGAAAAGCCCTTTCTTATTGCCGTCCGCAGTACGTTCGCGCACATTCGGCGTCGGCTCCCTGGGTATCTCCCTGAAACATCTTGGGCAAGTCAGGTTGTTCTTCTGAACATATTCGCCGCAGTAAGGGCATTTCTTCTGGGTCATCTCTTCGGTTTCCCGGCCTTGAAGCCTATGGCGGTGGCGGTGGCGATGAGCTTCCCCTCGGAACGGAGCGCTACGTCGACCGTCATGAGGGAGTTGGATTCGTTGACCAGTTTAGCTTCGGCCTCCATCACGTCCCCGAAGCAGGGGCGGTGATAGACGATGTTGCACGAAAGCCCTACTGTGCGGACATCCATGTTGCATATCACGGCGAACGTGTGGTCGACGAGACCGAAGGAGGCTGCGCCATGTACCACGCCGTTGCTGTTGAGGTCCCCCGGGAACACTTTCTTTTTCATCACTACCATTTTTTTGCTCGCACTGATAAGTTCTATCCCGTGTTCCACCGCATAAGGCGCGTTGCACATCTCATAGAGGTTGTCCAAATGTTCATGCATCTCGGGGTCGACCAGTCCGCGCAGGGTCTCCATATCCATATCCGAGGTATATGCGGGGTCGTATTTAATCGGATAATATGGTCAGCGGGATGCCATTTTCGGTACTTTCGGATAATTAGGAGACCTCTCCCGTGATAGTTCATATAGCCTATACGCAATGAGAAAATTGCCCGAAAGCGGAGAGCCCGGCACCAGCTCTCTTACAGCTGGGCACCGGGACCGCCCGGGAGGAGGTGATATAATGGCCAAATCCTGGCGTCTCAGGGTTCGGGTTACCACACACCCGTCTGGCACGGTTGAGATCATTATCGATCTTATCCCGCCTTGAGAAGTGTGATCGGCTGGCCCCCGTATAGGGCTCCCGGGCTCTGCCCGGGTCATACCATCTCCGGAAAAGAGAACGCATTACGCCATATATACGTTTATCTTATCGAAAAACGACGTATGGTCTTTACTATAAAGGACCACTTTCGGCATTTTCGGACAATTCGGAGACCTCCCCCGTGAGAGTTCATATAGCATATTTGCAATGAGAAAATTGCCCGAAAGCGGAGAGCCCGGCACCAGCTCTCTAACAGCTGGGCACCGGGTCCGCCCGGGAGGAGGTGATATAATGGCCAAATCCTGGCGAATCAGGGTTCAGGTTACCAAATGCCTGTCTGGCGAGATCGAGATCGTAATAGATCTTACCCCGCCTTAAGAAATTTGGTCGATTGGCCCCCGTAAGGGGCTCCCGGGCTCTGCCCGGGTCATACCATCTCCGGATAAGGAAATGAGTTACAGCGTATAAACAATTATCTTATCAAAAAAGCGAAAAAAAGAGAGAACGGCAAATAGATTAAAGCAAACACATATGGAGGATAACATGGCAGAGACGATAACGGTGACCCAACTGAACACGAGAGTGAGGTCCATCCTATCGGAATCGAAATCGATAAACGACATCTGGGTCACGGGGGAGCTCTCAAACGTCAAAAAGTATACCTCGGGACATTATTATTTCACGCTGAAGGACAGCACAAGCGAGATCAGAGGTGTGATGTTCAGGCAGTCTAGGTCGAGGATAGACTTCGAACCACAGGAGAACATGAAGGTGACGGCTTTCGGAAGGGTCGACCTGTATGTGGAAAGAGGGTCGTACCAGTTCGTCGTGGAGACGATGCAGCGGTCCGGCGTGGGCGACCTTTACCTGGCCTACGAAGCGCTGAAGAAGAAACTCGAAGCGGAAGGCATCTTTGAGATCTCAAGGAAAAGACCTCTCCCGCAATACCCGAAGGTGATAGGAGTGGTGACATCCCCAACGGGTGCGGTGATACATGATATAATCACAACGACCCGCAGGCTGTTCCCTGCGGACATCCTTCTTTACCCGGCGCAGGTACAGGGGGATGGCGCGGCCGAGTCGATAGTAAAGGGCATAAAAGCTCTCAACAAGGAGAAAGTGGATGTCCTCATAGTGGGAAGGGGAGGAGGGTCGATAGAGGACCTTTGGGCCTTCAACGAAGAGATCGTTGCGAGAGCGATCGTAGCATCCGAGGCACCGGTGATATCCGCTGTCGGGCACGAAACGGATTTCACCATAGCGGATCTCGCGGCGGACGTAAGGGCCCCCACCCCCACCGGGGCTGCGGAGCTTGCGCTAAGGGACCGCAAAGAAGTGAAAAAGCATCTTGAGACCGATATGATAAGGGTGAACAAGGCCTTGTCAAGAACATTGGACAGGATGCACTACCGCTTTAAGATAGTGGATTCCAAACTCTCTCCGAAACGCGCGGAGCAGAGGATATCGTTGCACTCGATGAGGCTGGACGAATTGCATTCCAGGATGAATTCCGCACTGAAGGAAAGAGTGGGCGTGATGCGCAGAAGATTCATCAGACCGGATTCGAGCATGGATGCGATAGTCAGGAGAAAGCTCGAGAACGGCAGAAAGGATCTTCAGAGGTATTCTGAGAGACTTGAAAGCATAAACCCGGTGAAAGTGTTGGACAGAGGCTATTCTCTGATCACCGACGAGAGCGGAAGGACGCTTACGAGCGCGGGGCAGATGAAGGCGGGCGCCGGCATCAGCATAAGGATGAAGGACGGAAAGGCAGAGGCAGAGGTAAAGAAAGTGGAGATGAAACAATGAACGCAGAAGAAATGACATTCGAAGAAAGCCTGAAAATGCTGGAGCAGCTCGTGAACGAACTGGAGAACGGCAATCTGGAATTGGACAAGGCATTGGAGATATACGAAAAAGCGATCCTGCTGAGGGACAGATGCAAAAAGATCTTGGATGAATGCGACCGTAAGGTCCAGAAGATGATAGAGACATCCGAAGGCATCAAAAAAGAGGACTTCGTCATTGAGTGATCCACAGAACAAAATTGTTCTTCTGCGACCACTTAAGCGTATCTCTGTAAAGATCGGTGCCTTTGAAGTATTCAAGACCGAATGCCAGCCGCAGCGCTCCGCTAACCTGGCCGCCGTTGAGGCCCTTGCTGTTGTATGAGCCGAACGCCTCCGACAGACCTATGGCAAGCACACATACGGCATCGTGCCCCCTTGCCGCTATCCACGGGTCGTCGAGGACCTCTTCCTCTTCTGCTATCATATCTGCAAGTTCTTTCTTGCCTATCCCTTTGTTCAGCGATTGGGAGAATACCTCCTCAATCATCTTCCTCACGTCGATGGCGAGGGTATTCTTGTTGATGAAAGCGGTATGATCGATGTTCTTGAAACTCAGGCCCATCTTATCTCTTGCGGATATGAACATGAGGAGCCCCACGGGATACGAGGACCTGGCCACCACATCCCCGACCTTTCCGTATCTCTTTTCAAAATCCTCAAGGAGTTCAGGGTCGGAGTACTCAACGAGGACATCGTCCATCGCCCTAGTGCTCATTATCATCGTTTCCAGATCTCTTTTGTCAGAAAGGAATATTGGCGGGTTGTAGGTCTTGCCGTACAATCTGTCGATATCCGCATCGATGATGCCGATCGTTCTCTTGTCGTTCCTTCGCCCCCAAACCTCGGCCACGGACCATCTGACGTTCTCTTTGGAAAAGGCGGAGACTATCTTCACCTCATCCTTGTCTACGAATTTGCCGAAGAGCCTGCTGTCGGTCACGCCCTCGACCACGATGATGGGCCCTTTATGGTAGGACCTCAGCATGGATATGGTGTTGGCGATATCCGACGATGTCAGATTACCTATCATTTCCCACCTTGAGTTCGACGGTGAGGTCCCAATTATCGTGTATGATCTGGGGGGAATGGGTCGCAATGATCACATGCATGCCGCGCAGCCTCGCTATGTCCGAGAATGTTTTTCCCATAATCTGCTGCCATCCGACATGGAGGGATATCTCAGGTTCGTCGATTATGACCAGCGATCCGTTCTTTGCTTCGAACAAAAGGAGGTAGAATATCACCAGTATCTGCTTCTCCCCGGAGGACAGCTTATCGAGCGGGAGGGCCGCGCCGTTATCCATTCTGACGCTCAGGATATTGCTTTCGTTGATGAAGACATTCTTGTTCACCAGAAAGTCATTCACTATATCCAGATAGACGATTGCTGATTCGGAGAGATCGTAGTTCCTTTTCACATACTCTTCCACGGAGAAAGCGAGGTCTTCGTAATCCTTCCTGTATCTCATGATCTCGAATCTCGACGGAGGGAATCTGTATCCCCCGGGCATACTCGGCTCAATGCCGGCGCGTTTGATAAAGTCCAGTTTCGCCTTGAGGTCCTTGCTCCAGAATTCAAGCTCCGCATCCGTGCACTCCTTTCTGCCAGATTCTGGGACGCTCACGAGACGGTCGTTCTCCATCGCGTTCTTCAGTCTGTCTGTCAGCCTTTCCATGTAAACGTCCAGCGCCAGCCTGAGGGTGTCTCCGCAGGAGACAACGGATCTGTCAGGGGGGATGTAAAGAACATCCAGGATGTTCCTGAGTTCCTCGACGGATATCTCCTCCTCAAGCTCGTTCTTCTGCATCTGTATAAAAAGGGTTCCCTCTTCATTCTCCAAGATGAGCACGGTGTTATCGCTGAATCTCAGGTCCATCCTTTTGAAATTGACGTTCTTCACCTGATCCAAGTTCCCGCTGAGGATATCGGAGACGAGCCCCATAAGGGTGGATTTGCCGTATCCGTTAAGGGAATGGATGAATGTGATATAGCCGCCGCTTAGAACGACGTCATAATCGTATTCGCCGAACAGGCCATATACGGAGAACCCTTTGAGCATCATTTTTATCCTACCTTAATCGGCTTGAATGTATTAATATGAACCCATCAACATCGGTCCAGAGCGTATCGTACGGCACGCCGGGATCCCTGAATGATACGAACTTCATCTTTTTTCCCGGAAGAGGCACTTAATCTTTATCTTCATGAAAGAGATATAAGCGCAGATGGACAAAGAGAAAGTACTGAAAGAGATACAGTCCAGCATAAAGGCGGGTAACACCCGCCTGGCATCCGAGCAGATCATGGCACTGGCGGACTATTTCTCGGACGACGCCTTCACGCAGCTGACCTGCGCTTCGCTTCTGAAGGTCATCGAGGACGAGAAGGGTGCGGAGAGGATCGCAGAATCCATCCCCGGAAAGGTCAAAGACAGGGACAGGCTCGAGGCGGCAAAAGGCCTCCGCGGGATAGGTTTCCCCGCCGAGGCGGAGAAGGTGCTTTCCGACGCCGCAGAGAATGCGGAGGTCATCAGAGAAAGGATGCGTGCGTACTTCGACCAAAGGAAGTACGCCGAGGCCATCGTATCATACGGACAGCTGTCCGAACCGTCGCTGGAGGACGAGATAATAATGGTCGGGTCAGTATCGGCCAACAAGGAACACACCCGCGCCGCCGAGCTGGCAAAAAGTCTTCTCGAAGAAGCGCCGAACGATCCGGGAGTGCAGAGGTGTTACTGCGCCGCATTGTCCGCTGCGGGAAGGTCCAAGGAAGCGGAAAGATTCGTGAAGGATAATCTAAAAAAGAACAGATCGTCGCCGGATGCGGATGCCCTTGCCGCTTATTTTCTGTGGACGGAGGGAAAGACGACAAGCGCGGGCGCATGCGCTTCCAAGGCTATCAAAGGGGACCCCGACAACACCATGGCGATGGAGATACTCGCCTACTGTCTCGTCGAAAAAGGGAAACTCAAGGAAGCGAAGATCGTCGCCGGCGCGATCAATGAGAAGGAACCGGGGAATCCGGCGGTCGTCAGGATACTGGATATGTGCAGGATCGCAAAGTGATCAGGTCCTTCCCTTCTTCGGGGAACGCATGCTCATCCTCACATCGGGGATAAGGTCCCTCCAGAATGTTCTTGTGAAAAGCAGAAGCGCTATCACCACCTCAAGACGGCCGACCCACATCATGAAGGAAAGGAACACCTTTGATATGCCGCTCAGTTCGGGGACGGCGACACCGCCGGTCTCTATACCGACATTGCTGATCGCGGATATGGACAGCCCCAAGGACTCCGATATATCAATGCCGGGTTCCGATACCAGCAGGAATATCGTCGATACCAGAAGGGCGATGATGAACATCAGGACGACGACCATGGCGGAAACGACGGCATCGGAACTCATGGAACGGCCGTCCACCCTGACATCCCTCACCGAACGGGGGTGGAACATCCTATATATGCCGTTGCTGACAAAGGATTTTATGATCAAGAGCCTGTAAATCTTGATCCCTCCGGACGTTGAGCCGGACATGGACCCGAAGAGCATGACCAGCCACATTATTACTACGGCCGCCAACGGCCATGCCGCCTGGTCCGCTATCTCGTATCCCGTGGTCGTCCCGAAGGATACCACAGTGAATAAAGTGTACCAGACGGTATCCCGCAGATCGACCGCAAGGATATCATCCGCATTCATCAGCAATATGGCTATTATCGCCACTGTCGCAGCAAGGAACCATACTATAGTCCAAATAAACTCTTGGCTCTTTCTGTAGGAAGAGAACTCTCTCTTGTTAATGGCGCGGTAGTGCAGATAGAAGTTGGTTCCCCCCAGGAACATAAAAGCAAGCACGATCACCTGTACCGGAAAGGAATATTCCGCCATGTTCCCCCCGCCGGCCATGAAGCCGCCGGTCGATATGGTGGAGAACATCATCGTGATCGATTCAAAGAGTCCGACCCCGCCTATCATCAGAAGGAAGACCTCCACCGCCGACAGGAGGACATATATCGAAATGAAGTTCCTGGCGGCGCTTTTGATCCTCATCGAGAAGTTGTACGCCTCCGATCCGGCCAGCTCATTGTTCACGAAAGCCTTCCCTCCGATCCCCATCATCGGTATCAGGAACAGGAAGATCATGACGACCGCTATACCTCCCGCCCATTGAATGAGCGCTCTCCAGAGGAGTATGCTGTAGGTCATGGAGGGTTCTCCCATGGCCGACAGGCCGGTGGTGGTGAATCCGCTGACACTTTCGAAAAGAGAATCGATGAACGAGAAGCCGTACAGGAAGAAAGGTATCGAACTCACGAAGAAGACCACCCACCATGCGGCGAACATAAGCATCAGCCCGCTGGCGGGTTTGATCATTTCCACGTTCCTGAAAAGTAAGTATTGCAGCGTTCCCAATATCAGAAGGAACGGGACGGGGTAGATGAATATCCATGGGTCCTCCCCATACAGCAAAGCGGTGACAGCCGGTGCGATAAGGGAAACGCCCAGGATGATCTCGATGACGCCGAGGATCTTGACGGAGCTGCTCTCCCATCTGGCGATGTTCTTCACGCGGGCCTTCGCCGAACGGAACATGTTCAGAACTCCAAAGGCGTGTTGTGCCCGAAAAGTTTTGAGAACTTGACAGGGTCCACCATATGCGTGAAAAGGAGCAGTTTGTCCCCTTCCATGAAAACGGTGTCCATGCGGGGGTAGATCATCGTCTCCTCCCTTTTGACGGCGGCGATCCTCACTCCCTCGGGCAGATTGATGTCGCCGAGACGGCCCTTCAACAGGTCCGACCGCTTCTCTACGGTCACACTGAAGAAGAATTCCTGATCTCCCTCTATGGCAACGATGGCATCCTCGTCGAATATCAGGTGTTTGGTTATCTCGTTGTATATCACGTTGTGGTACCCGATTATCGACTCGACCCCTGTGTATCTGAATATCTTTTCGTATTCTTTGTTGGAGTATCTTGAGATTATCTTTCTGGTGCCGAATCTAAGGCCGGCGATGCATGCAAGCAGGTTGCGTTCATCCTTTGAAGAAACGGCTATTATGACATCCGCCCTCTGAACGCTCTCCGACTTCAGGAGCGATATGTCCAGGAAGTTGCCGTTCACCACGGCGACATCGTCGATCTCCCTAGCCGCATTCCTGCTCATCGTCTCGTCCATCTCTATTATCTTTATCATTCTTTTTTTGTTGCTCCGGGCGAGTCTTTTCGCGGTCTCAACACCGACGACGCTCGCGCCGAGGATCACGAATTCCTTGGCCTCCTTTTCGACGCCTATCAATCTGTTGAAGGCTATGATCGATTCGGGGGATCCCAGCACCCTTATCCTGTCCCCCGCCCGTATCTCCGAGGTCTCGTTCCTGAGGATTACGTCATTCCCGCGGTTTATCGCAATGATATTGCATTCCGGAGGCAGTTCGATATCCAAAACGACCTTCCCGACAAGATTGTGTCCATCATCGATCCTGAAGGTCGCTAGGTCGATGTTCATGCTGGAAATGTGATCGTACGTTATCGCATTCTCAAGGATGGCCAGCATCTCTATCTTCTCTGCTGTCAATAGCTCCGGCGAGATCAGGAGATCTACTCCCTCCACGCCCTCCTTCGACGTCTTGATGGTGAAATCCGGATTCCTCAGGCAGGCCACCGTACGGATGGAGGGTTTTATGCGTTTGGCCATGAAACAAATGAAAAGATTGCTGCCGTCATCTGGTATCGCTGAGACGATCACATCCGCATCGATCCTGTTAATGGCAGCCTCTATCACTTTCGGATTGCTGCCGTCCTCATGAAGGACAGAGGCGTTCAGTAACGCTTTCGCGTTTTCTGCTTTTTCGAGGTCCTTCTCCACGATGAGGACCTCGTGAACCCTTGAAAGTGCCTCCGCGGAAGTGAAACCTACAATACCGGCCCCGATGACTATTACTTTCATTGCAATGCCCGCATCAGACCATACGCCTACATGAGATTATATCTTTACTGCTTTGGCGTCTGACCGATCATCCTCATTACCGGGCCTTCCGCACCCTTGAGGACGTCTTCGCTCAGCACTATCTCGCCGGTACCGTTCTCTAAAGAATAGAGGATTGACTCCGGTGAGACCATCTTCATTGTCGTGCAGACGGCATGATCCAAGAAGATGAATGTTTTTCCGGGGTTCTCTTTCTCCAAGCGGTGTTTCATCCCTATCTCTGTTAGGACAATGAACTTTCGTTCCGGAGAAGCTTTTGAAAATTTGATCATCGACTCGGTGGACCCCACGTGGTCCGCGAGAACAAGCACTTCCTCTCTGCATTCGGGATGAGCCATGACGAAAGCGTCAGGATGTTTCTGTTTGGCGTTCCTTACCTGAGCGGCAGTGATCCCGTGGTGCACGGGGCAGAAACCGTTCCAAAGCCGGACCCTCATGCCCGTCTGGGATGCCGCATAGGCGCCAAGATTCATGTCCGGCACCAGGAGCACATCCTTTCCCTCGAAAGAACCCACGATGCTGACGACGTTCGACGAAGTGCAGCAGATATCCATTTCTTTTTTCGCATC
>JGI24705J35276_12238012_pt1 | contig 15043 bp, 14 predicted proteins | sample TergutNt197P4_FD_35276 | JGI IMG/M metagenome (IMG submission 35276) | reverse complement strand
CTCGTCTCGGGCAAGAAGGGCATGTGGGAGGCATGGCCGCTCGCTGTGGTCGGGTCGCTCGCCTATATTGCCGGCCAATTGCCGGTCGGTACCTTTCTCGGTCCGTACCTGCCGGACGTCTCTGGCGCGATCGTGTGCTTTGTCTGCCTGCTGCTCCTGCTCAAGGTCTGGCAGCCCAGGCAGGTGCGAGGTTATGGCGGCGTGCCATTAACGACGCCGTCGGCGGAGACCACCGGCCACGGCCTTTCGGGTCGCGACATCTTTGAGGCTTGGCTGCCAATCGCGGTTCTCGTGGTCGTCGTGGTCGCCTGGACCGGGCCATGGTCAGAGCTGCCCGGCATCGTGCGCTTCCATAGGCAGGTCACGGCGGCATCCTCGATCACTGAGGGAGCGTCGATTTCGGCGGTTTTCAACTGGACGCCGTATGTGGGAGGATCGGCCATCCTCGCATCATGGGTCATTGTGGCACTGCTGCTGCGTGTGAACGGCGGGCAACTCGCCGAGATCTGGAACAGGACCTGGACGCAGATGTGGGGCGCCTTGCTGGTTGGCGTGTTCATCTTCGGCCTGGCCTATGTCTACAATTATTCCGGCATGGCGGCCTCGCTCGCGAAGGCCTTCGCAGAGCTCGGTCCCTTCTTCATCATCGTTGCGCCGATTCTCGGGTTTATCGGGGTCGCCTTGTCGGGCAGCAACACGTCCACCAACGCGATGTTCGGCAAGTTCCAGGCGCTGGTTGGACAAATCCTCGGCTTTCCGCCGTTGCTGCTGCCGTCGATCAACTCGGTTGGTGCAGAGATCGGCAAGCCGGTTGCGCCACAAACTGCTAGCGTCGGCGTTTCGACCTCACGCTTCGTGCGCAACGAAGGCGCTGTCATCCGGCACAATTTCTTCTGGACCCTGTTCATGCTGGGCTACCTGATCCTGATCAGCGTCGCCTGCTATTTCTTCTTCCCGGGCATCGCCAAGCTCTGAGGCGCTCACAGCGTTCCTGAACCAGCGCCGCTTGACATTACGCCAGAATCCCCGCGCGCCCCTTCGGTCGGCGGGGATTTGTCTGGTTGGCTTGCGAAGCTGTTCAAGCCCCTGGACGTCCTGTAGAAGGGCGGTCCAATCCAGACAGTCGGGGGCTGCATGATCTTTCGTAAATATTCCACCGTCGTCGCAGCCGTGCTGTTGTCAGTGCTGGGAAGCGCCGCAAGCGTCCGGGCTGCAGAGGACGGCTTTCCTTTCGGGACAGAGATGACGCTTGAGGCAGTGCCGCAGCCCGGCTCAAAGCGGATTCCGAATATCGAGATTGGCGACCATGGTGAAGTGGTGCTGGAGCTCTGGTGCAAGGGCGCCAAGGGCCAGTTCTCGATCGCTGGCAATACCGTGATCTTTGTCCCCGGACAGATCCAGGATCGCTCCTGCCCGCCGGCCAAGGCGCAGGCCGACGATGAACTGGTTGCCGCGCTCGGCGAGGCCGCGACCTGGAAACGTCAAGGGGATGTCCTCACGTTCATCGGCCCGAAGCCGCTGCGCTTTCGTATCAACGGGAACTGAGTTCAGAGCATACACCAGAGCTGCCACCTCCCGCCAACGGAGGGTAGCCCGACATTGCTGGCAACCACCGTTGCCAGCATCAGACCCCACATCGAACCGATGGATGTGCCAGGCAATTTAGAGCTTGATAGTTAGCCGTCAGCGTCGCGCCAGCAGGATATTGAACTTAGACTGGCGACAGGATCACAAGCGATTCGGAAGGTGCTGAGCGATGACCTATCAAGATCTCAATGCTGAAGAACTGCGCGTTCGACGTAAGCTGGCAGGTGTTCTGTTCTGGGTGGTCGCAACGATCGTCGTTATCTTCTTCGGCGTCAACGCGATCCCTCAACGAGATAAGCCCGACGATTCTGTCGCCCTGGAGCCTGTGGAAGGATCCTCAGCTTCAAATACGGCTGAAGCACTTAAGAAGGACGTTGGCGGAGGAATCATTCAGCCAGATGAACAACGGACCAGGGCAGCGATCGTACCGGCTTCCCAACCAACTGTAACACCGGCACCTGTCAAACCGGCTGACCAGCCAAGTGAGGCGGCCGTCACACCGGCACCTCTCAAACCAGCTAACCAGCCAAGCGAGGCCGCGGTCACACCGGCACCTCTCAAACCAGCTAACCAGCCAAGTGAGGCGGCGGCAATACCGGCACCTCTCAAACCGGCCAACCAGCCAAGCGAGGCCGCGGCCACACCGGCACCTCTCAAACCGGCCAACCAGCCAAGCGAGGCCGCGGCCACACCGGCACCGCTCAAACCGGCTAACCAGCCAAGCGAGGCCGCGGCCACACCGGCACCGCTCAAACCGGCTAACCAGCCAAGCGAGGCGGCGGCCACACCGGCACCGATCAAACCAGCTGGCCAGCCAAGTGAGGCGGCGGTCACACCGGCACCTCTCAAACCAGCTGAAAAGCCAAGCGAGGCGGCGGTCACACCGGCGCCGCTCAAACCGGCCGGCCAGCCAAGCGAGGCGGCGGTCACACCGGCACCTCCTAAAATGACGGGCAAGCATGCCACGGCACCGAAGGAGCGCGCGTTCAAGCGCGAACGTTGCCGACACCAACTGATACAGATGCGAAAGTTCTACAGTGCGCTCTATTCCTATTCGCCGATCCGCGTCGATATTCGGGAGCTTAAGGCCAGACAAGGCAACCTTGACTGAACGGCTGTATTCGCCACTTCGCGCTTGGGTCAAGATCTTGGGTCAAGATCATGTTCCAATCGAGAGACAAGAGCGTGATGTGATCATCACATCACGCTGGGGCGCAGTCATTTCCACATCGACTTGTCGGCGTCCCAACGCTGGCCTTTCAGCGCCGTCGCGAGTGCGTCGATCGTGCCATTGTCGTCGGATTGATCGGTCCCCTCATCGGTGCTGGACTCATCCGACAGGTTGAGTTTGGCGCCAGCGCTTTCGTCGGCAGTCGAGATCGAGGGGCTGCCGATCCAGAGCATCAGGTGGTCCGAGGTGCCCGGCTTGTCGGTGGATACCAGTCCCCAGACCTCGATCGTGTCGGTGAGGCTGAGCGCCGGGTGATCCTGATTTGGACGCTTGAAGATGAGCTTGAGCTTGCCGGTCGCGGAGTCGAAGCTCGATGAGACAGGTTTGGCGGAGAGCGTCCTGGTCAGTACGTTGGAGACGGTGGCGGCGAGCTTGTCCCTGTCGATCTTGTCGCCGGTGCGCCAATCGGCCGCGGCAAAGCGAATGGTGCGGTCGATCTCTACCATGCCTGCGGTCCAGCCGGCCGCTGTAACCCCCGGCATCGATTTGAACTTGGCGAGCAGCGTGGCCGCACGCTCCGGATCGACCGACATGGTAATAGTCTGCTCGCCGGCGCGTAGCGCGTCACAGCCGGCTGAAAGGCTCGCTAGCGCGACCTCAACATCCTGCCCCTTCAGGCCCTTCAAAAAATTGGTCGACTCATCAAGCTTGATCTTAACCGCGATCGCTTCCGGGGAGACTTCCGTAAAATCCTTCGGGGCCGGGTTGATGCCGTCGTCGCTGGCCCGATTGTCCAGAAACTCCCTTTCGCTGATGTCGGCGTTGTCGGTGGAGGTGACCTCGGTCACATGCGAGCCGACGGTGACCTGACCACGGAACTCGAATGTGTCACCGGTCGGCTTGCGGACCAGCTTGACGGTGACCGGCAACTTCTCGCCCTGGCTCTGCGTTGTGCCCGCCAACGTATCGCCGTTGACCGAAAGATTAGCGACGAAGCGGTCCTTTCGGTCGGAATTGCTGGCGACGGGATAGCAGACATCGAGGACCGCAGCTGTGACCGTCTTGCCCTGTCGCGTTTCTTTGAGGATGGCGTCGGCAGTACCTCCCATCAGTCCGTCCACAGAAGTGAAATAGCGGGTCTCGGAGCCGCCTGGAGCCGCGGCCTTCGGCGACAGCTTCATCTCGGCGGAAGCAAAATTCGGCGAAGCCGCATACACGGCTGCCAAAAGGGCTGCCGAGCAGAACAACAGTACGCGCATCGATGAGGTCCTCAGAGATTGAAATCGGGCCACCGTAGTCGCTTTTCGCCCAGCGTTGAATTGGAAAGCGCTGTAGTCAGAACAAAAATGAAGGCCGCCCTGGAGGCGGCCTTGCGTGCTTGGAACAAAAACCCAAGAAGGAGCAGGAGCTAGAAGCCCATACCACCGCCACCGGCCGGCATTGCCGGGGGGGCGTCCTTCTTCGGCAATTCGGCAACCATCGCTTCGGTGGTCACCAGCAGCCCGGCCACCGAAGACGCATCCTGCAGCGCGGTGCGTACCACCTTGGCAGGGTCGATGATGCCCTTTTCGACCATGTCGACATATTGCTCAAGCTGGGCGTCGAAGCCGAAGGTCTCGGACTTGTTCTCAAGGATCTTGCCGACGACGACAGAACCCTCGAGGCCCGCATTCTCGGAGATCTGGCGAACGGGGGCTTCCAGCGCCTTCAGCACGATGTTGATGCCAGCCTGCATGTCGGCATTGTCGCTGGAGAGCCGTCCGACTGCCTTCTTGGCGCGGAGCAGCGCAACGCCGCCGCCGGGCACGATACCTTCCTGCACAGCCGCACGGGTGGCATTGAGCGCATCCTCGACGCGATCCTTCTTCTCCTTGACCTCGATCTCGGTCGCACCGCCGACGCGGATCACCGCGACGCCGCCCGCAAGCTTGGCCAGCCGTTCCTGCAGCTTCTCACGGTCATAATCGGAGGTGGTCTCCTCAATCTGTGCCTTGATCTGCACGACGCGAGCTTCGATATCGGCTTTCTTGCCGGCGCCGTTGACGATCGTGGTGTTCTCCTTGTCGATCACGACCTTCCGGGCGCGGCCGAGCATCTTGATGGTGACGTTCTCCAGCTTGATGCCGAGTTCCTCGGAGATCAGCTGACCTCCAGTCAGGATTGCCAGGTCCTCGAGCATGGCCTTGCGGCGGTCGCCGAAGCCCGGCGCCTTCACGGCCGCGACCTTGAGGCCGCCACGCAGGCGGTTAACCACCAACGTCGCGAGCGCTTCGCCCTCGACGTCCTCGGCGACGATCAGGAGCGGACGGCCGGACTGGACCACTGCTTCCAGCACCGGCAGCATCGCCTGCAGACCGGACAGCTTCTTCTCATGCAGAAGGATGTAGGCGTCCTCGAGCTCGGCGGTCATCTTTTCGGCGTTGGTAACGAAGTAGGGCGACAGGTAGCCGCGGTCGAACTTCATGCCTTCGACGATATCGACCTCAGTCACCAGCGACTTGTTTTCCTCAACGGTGATGACGCCTTCATTGCCGACCTTTTGCATCGCCTGTGCGATCATCTTGCCGATGGAAGCATCGCCATTGGCCGAGATCGTGCCGACCTGGGCAACTTCGGAAGAGGCCGCCACTGGCTTCGCGCGTTTCTCCAGATCCTTGACCACGGACTGCACGGCGAGATCGATGCCGCGCTTGAGGTCCATCGGGTTCATGCCCGCCGCAACCGCCTTGGCGCCTTCCTTGACGATCGCCTGGGCCAGCACGGTGGCGGTGGTGGTGCCGTCGCCCGCAAGGTCGTTGGTCTTGGAGGCGACCTCACGAACCATCTGTGCGCCCATATTTTCGAACTTGTCGTCGAGTTCGATCTCCTTGGCAACGGTAACGCCGTCCTTGGTGATGCGGGGAGCGCCGAAACTCTTCTCGATGACGACGTTGCGCCCCTTGGGGCCGAGCGTCACCTTGACGGCGTTGGCGAGAATGTCGACGCCGCGCAACATACGGTCGCGTGCATCTCCGGCAAATTTAACGTCCTTGGCAGCCATAACAATGCTCCTGGCAAATTGGCATGGATTGGGTGAGTTCGATCGTCAGCTTGTCGTCATCTTGGGGCTTGCCGGGTCAGCGAATCCCAAGCAGGCTTGCGTGAGCCTGGCTACGCATCGCCTCCTGAGGTTGGTCTGTCGCAGGCTTTCATTGAAAAAACCGTGGGACACTTTGCGGCTTGGGCGGGTGAGTTTTGTCCGTTGGCCGGATGCCGCGGGTCTGAAACCTTTACCTGGAGCACTTGCCGATCAAGTGCTCTGGTTCTTCTTGTTTTGCCGCATTTTGTTGCGCCGAACCGGTTCCCACTTCAGCGCAAAATGCTCTAGAACAAATGGATGCCCGGGGAGAATCCGGGCATGACATTCAGCGGCCATTCAGGCAGTCAGTCTTAGGCCATCACGCCCATGATGTCTGACTCCTTCATGATCAGGAGTTCCTCATTGTCGATCTTCACCTCGGTGCCGGACCACTTGCCAAACAGCACGCGGTCACCGACCTTGAGGTCAATAGGAATCAACTTGCCAGCCTCATCACGGCCGCCGGGGCCGACGGCGACGACTTCACCCTGGGACGGCTTTTCTTTCGCGGTGTCCGGAATGATGATGCCGCCCTTGGTCTTTTCCTCGGCATCGATACGTTTGACCACGACACGGTCATGCAGTGGACGAAATTTGGACTTAGCCATGACGTTTCCTTTGGAAGCTCGCTTCGCAAGCAGCGGAAGTGTGGGTGGGGCAGCGCTCCCGTTCAACCTCTTGAAGATCGAACGGCGGGCGCTTAGCAATCGGTCTTTCTGAGTGCTAATATAGTATTTCTGGAAATATGGCTTGACTTTGGTCCTGTCAAGCAAAGGGGTTAAGCCCTTGGTGAGGTGGATGTAGATGGTGTGCGGGAAACTTGTGCGGAGAGCTGGGCGTACTGTACGACATCATTGCTCCGATAGCCTGTTTGTGCCTGGCCGCCAGAGCGGTCCGGCCACTTTCTTTGTGCGGGGGAATTCCATGATCAGTTCAGCTCACGCGCGGACGGTTGCCAATTGGGCGGCCACCTCGGCCCTGGCGCTGTTGCTGGGCGCATGTGTCAGCGGGGGGAGCCAGCAGGCTGCAGTGGCGCCCGAGCCTCAGGCGCCTCCGGAAATTCCGGCGACCATTCGCGCCGACGAGATCGTCGGCCGCTGGGGGGTTGGCTCCTTCACGAACCCCGCTGATCGTGCCCGCACTGAGGTGGCGGCGAAGGGAGCATGCAAGAATCCCTATGTGATCAGCCCCGGTTCCTCTGGCGGCGTGGTCATGCACCTCGCCGATCAGGCGACGCCGCAGGAACTGCGGCTGAAGGGCAGTCAGAGCGGCAAGAACTATATTGGGCCGCCGGGACCGACCCCGGGAGAGCAGGACCGCGAAATCGTCGCCTTTGACGGCCGCGTGATGATCACCCGCTACGTCGACAAGGACGCCGCCACCCGCTACGGCAACATGATTTACGTCCGCTGCGCCCCGCACGCGTGACCGCCTCTCATCCTCCGGTTCCGGTTCGCAGGACAGAGCGCCGCGCCCGCTTGTTGATCCCCTGAGCAGATCGGGTGCCGCCCAGCGATGGGTGATCGTCGCTGCATCACCGCGCTCGCGTGCCGCAGGGATTAACCGCGCGCACGTGTCGTTCATTGAAAATAAAGGCTAGCCGGAAAATCCCGCGCCCATCGACGACGTGGTGAATCGAAACGCTGTTTTCATTTACCAAACCGATTGGCTTTTGGTCTTAGGTGGCGATGTCGCGAAGGAGTGAGCGAAGTACCCTTCACGAAGAACGGCACAGGGCGAAACAGTACAGAGTACGTCGATGTTCAAGAGAATGTCTGTCGCGCTGCTTGGCAGCGTTTGCACACTTGTCGCTGGTGGAGATCGCGCCGCAGCGTTGGAGGTGGTGTCGCCAGAGCCCGCCGTGATCAATGCGCGCACGCAGCACGCGCCACCGGTGCGCGTTGTCGATAATGGGCGCTCCAACCTCGGCGGCGGCCTCATCGAATTCCTGTTCGGCGGGCCGGGGCGAGGTCAGACTCCGCAGCAACCATCCTATCCGCAGCAGCAGCCGATGTATCCGCAGGATCAGCCGATATACGAGCAGCGGCCCGCCTACTATATCGATCGGCAGCTGCAGCCGGTCGAGCCGCAGGTGCAAGGCGCGGAGGAAGAGACGCTTGATCCGCGGCAGCGTTCGTTCAATCCGAAGTTCGAGAAGCAGCTTGTCGAGTATCACGGCAAGGAAGGTCCCGGCACCATCGTCATCGATACACCGAACAAGTTCCTGTATCTGGTGCAGGGCAACGGCATGGCGCTACGCTATGGCATTGGCGTTGGGCGTCCCGGCTTCACCTGGTCTGGCGTCAAGACAGTCTCGGCCAAACGTGAATGGCCCGATTGGACGCCGCCCGTGCAAATGTTGCAGCGCCGTCCCGATCTGCCCCGGCACATGGAAGGCGGCCCCGATAATCCGCTCGGCGCGCGCGCTATGTATCTGGGATCCTCGCTCTACCGCATTCACGGCTCCAACGAACCCTGGACGATTGGCACAAATGTCTCCTCCGGTTGCATCCGCATGCGCAACCAGGATGTTATCGATCTCTACGGTCGCGTGAATGTCGGCGCGAAAGTCATTGTGATCTGAGAAGCATTTGGTGATCTGAGAAGCAATTGCGCCGAAGCGGAAACCGGTTCGGCGTAACAAGGCTGACGTCGCCGATCTATTGTTTCTCGCGGCCAAAGCAAAACAGAACTCCGACGCCAGCAAGGGTCGTGCCGAAGAGCAATAATACGACACCGAGCACGGTGGTTGCCGATGCGTCTTCGGCTCCGATCAGCGGCGCCGCGGCGACGGTCTCAGAGTCCGATTCTGCTTTGATCATCGGTATTGCAACAGCAGAATCTGCTTGGCGAACTGGTCGGCGATCTGACCGACTCGCCGCACCAGCGGCCAGATTCTTGCCGGACTGATCATTCCCAGCTTGTACGTTGGGCGACTGAACAGGCTCGGACTGAACATGAACATGTTCGATCCGCACAGGCACGGATGGAGACGGCCCGTTGTCAGGCGACATCTCCGGCCTTGATGCACGCCACTCTGGTTCGCTTTGTTGGCAAGGTTGTGGATTCTTCTGGTTGATCGGCGGGACGACATGCCGGCGGCCACGCGTGGCAGTCCAACAATGATGTGAACCATGCCGATAGACGTGCACCAAACCAAAGTGGCGACGCGCCTCAGTCTTGCTCATGCAAGCATTTGAAGCATGTGCCGGTGTGGCCAGCACGAATATCGCTACGAAGATCGCTGCGACACGCACGGCATCGCTCCGGCTTCGGGTTGAGACGTGCCGAGACTGCCCGACTCAAAAACGCGATGTCCGGCAACGTAGACGTTAAAATGTGGTAAATTGTGACTGATCAGGCTGCGCGGTTGCCCTATTTGTCACGAGCGCCTCAGACGGGAACGGCCGCCAATAGAGCAGCCGTTCCGTTTTGCCCGTGGGGCAAAGTGACTCGATTCTCGGAGCACTTGCCGATCAGGATCGGCCAGTGCTCCGATTCTTCTCATTTTGTTGCGCCGAACCCACTTCGGCGCAGAATGGTCATTCAGGCGTAGTCACCGCCGCCATCGTCGCCGCCAAAATCGCCGCCATCATCATCCATGGCGTCGGCTTCTTCGTCGTCGTCGTAGTCTTGATCCATCTGTGCATCGTCTGAAGCTTGGTTGAACAAGCCTTGATTGGAGCCGCCGCGTTGGCCGGAGCCGATGTTATCGAGCCCGGCGTCGCGCGCAAGGTTGCTGCCGGACTGGTCGCCTCCGCCGCGGTTGCCAAGCCCTGTGGCATTGCCAAAGCCGTGTTGTGATCCGCCCATCATGTTGCGAATGCTGTTGAGCAGGAGCGAGCCGCCGATGACCCCAGCCGCGGAGGCAGCTGCGGTGCCAAGGAAAGAGCCTCCACCGCTGGTCGGCGGGGCGCCATAGCCTTGAGGCCCTTGGCTGAACGGCCCTTGGTTGGACGGTGGTTGGCCATAAGGCGGCTGATCATACCCGGGCGGTTGCATCTGCTGCATCACTTGGCCGCTGTTCCATACCGGTCTGCTCTCGGACGGGCGTACATTGGGAACTGAGCCACGCGATTGGCCGGAGCCGAACAGCGTCTCTCGCATGGAATCCAGGAAGCCGCCCGGCTGGCTCGGTTGGGGCGCTTGCGCCGCTTCCAGTTCCTGGATGTGAGCGTGGGCTTGCCGCAAAGCCTCGTCCTGCAGGAGCACGGTTTGCGTCAGCGCGTAGACCGCGTTGGGTGCCTTCCGGAGTCCTTCGGAGATTACAGCGGCTGCGTCGGGATCGCGTGGGGCATTCTCCAGCTTCGAGAGCCTGTCGAAGAGTTCATCGAGCATTTGGCGTTCTTGCGGTGTCATATCGTCTCTCCTTGTCTCTCCTTCGCGCACCAAAACGCGGTAAATGTAAGGTTCCATCGTGGTGTCAACAGTGGGGCGCGGATTAAATTTTCTGTATGCGACAAGTTGCCGTGCACAGTTGTCTTCGGCGGCTTCATCGCAATGTCACGTTGTTCGCCGAGAGCAGCAGCGGAAATGCCTCGCTCGCTAGAAATGCATGCTCGCGTTCGCGGACGTCTGTCATTGGGTCGAGACCCCTGAGGATGTCGTCGACGAAGCCGGGATGGCACATGATGAGGCCGTCCTCCGGCAATCCTTCGATGAATTGCGGCATCAGGGCGCCGAAATCAGCGTTGCGTGTAAAGTCGTAGGCGCCAGCGAAGCCGGGATTGAAGGCCAGATCGGCCTTGGCTGCGCGGCGGCGAAATTGCGCGCTCAGCAGATCGAGCACCAATGCCTTGGGTGACGCCAACTTGGGCGAAATCAAACGGCGCATCAGCGGCAGATCACGGCCGCTCTGGCGCACCCAGGCCTTGGGTGCGGCCTGGCGGACTGCCTCGACAAAGGCGTCGCGTATCTGCGGATAGAGCTGCACATGCTGATGGCCGTCGACGAAGTCAGGAGCGCGTCCGAACCTGTCGGAGAAGCCTGCGAGTTGCGCCGTCACCTCGGCGCGCAGGATCTCTCGGTCAAGCCGGTGTGTAAGCCCCGCGCGCAACAGTCTCGGATACGGCAGGAATATGTCGCCCTCAAGCGGACGGAAATGCATGATCAGCGGGCGGAACGGCGCTGTCAATGTGACATGCAGCCCGATGGCGCAACACGCGCTGCACTGCGCCACCGCTTCCAGCGCGTCGATTTCGCTTGCGTCGATGGCCGCTCCTACCATCATCACGGAGGTGGCGTTGAGACGACCGCGTTCGATCAGGTCGCGGATTGCGCGATTGACGCCTGGACTGATTCCGTAATCGTCGGCGCAGAGCCAGATGCGCCGCGGACTGGCGGCATCGCTCATTCGGCTGCGGTCCTGCTGCTGGCGTCAACCGCCTTTTCGGCCTCGAAATGCTTTTCGCTGTGCTCGGCGACGAAGTAGATCGGTCGCGCTTTCAATTCGGAAAGGATCTTGCCGATATATTCGCCGACGATGCCGATCATGATGAGCTGCACGCCGCCGATGGTCATCAGGCCGACCACGAGTGAAGGATAGCCGGGCACCTGCTTGCCTGTCCAGAAGACCTCCAAGAGGATGGAGAGGCCGAACAGGAAGGCGCCAAGGGCCAGGATCGCGCCAAGCAAGCTGGCAATGCGCAGCGGTGTGACCGAGAACGAAGTCAGGCCCTCGATCGAGAGGCCGAGCAGGCGCGCTGCATTGAATGTGGTCTCGCCATGGGCGCGCGGTGCAGGCTCGTAGTCGACGCGGATCTGACGGAAGCCGATCCAGCTGGCGAGCCCCTTGAAGAAACGGTTGCGCTCTGGAAGCTGACGCAGCGCCGTGGCCGCTCGCGGCGACAGCAGGCGGAAATCGCCGGCGTCCTCCGGGAGCTTTTGCCGTGCGCCCCAATTGATCAGCGCGTAGAAGCCGCGCGAGGCCTGCCGCCGCAGGAAGCCTTCATTGTCGCGATGCGCCTTGGCGGTGAAGACGACGTCATAGCCGTCCTCGATCCAGTGCCGGACGAGTTGCTCGGCAAGTGCCGGCGGGTGCTGGCCGTCGCCATCCATGAACAAGAGGGCGCCGCGCCGGGCGTGATCGAGACCTGCCATCAGCGCCGCCTCCTTGCCGAAATTGCGCGACAGTGACACGACCTGCACGTCGACGGTGTCGGCAGGAAGAGAGCGGGCGATCGAGAGCGTCGAATCGGCGCTGCCGTCATCGACATAGACGACCTCGCAAGCGAGGCGGTAACGCAACCGCAGGGTCTTTCCGAGTTCGCAGAGCCGCTGGTGCAGCGAGGCGAGTCCCGTGGCCTCGTTGTACACAGGCACGACAATCGACAACCCCGCAGCGGCGGCGGTGGCTGCCGTCGTCGTCAGGCTGGAAACGTCAGAGCCCAGCATCATCGATCATGTCCCGGATATTCTCTCAGATCATCCATCTATCAACATATGGTCGCGCTCGCATGCCATCGCTACGCCAAGGTCGGGCTCACCGCCGCAGGAACGCCTCGAGTTTGGCAAACAACGGGTTCTCGCGGTCGAACACGTAGTCGAGCGAGGCTACCGATACCGTCTCGGCACCATGATCGCGCAGGAAGCTTGCGAGCGCATAGAGCTTCGAGGGCGGGCAATGCAGGGTCAACATGCCTGACGAAGTCGGCCCGCCGAACGGGGTGACTACTCCAAAACTCTCATGGGCCTCACCCAGCAATGCCGCATTGCATTGTGTGAAGCGGGTACGGACCTCGCGGAATTCATTTGCCCGCGCCCTGGCCGCGATGTGGTCCAGGATCACCCGTGCGGTTTCCAGCGCCTCGGCAGACCAGTCGGCCTCCCTGGAGGCAACCAGATTGGCCTGGCTGCGCAGCATCACCCCATCGTCGAGGACCTTCAGCCCGTTGGCGGCGAGCGTTGTCCCCGTCGAGGTGATGTCAACGATCAGCTCGGCTGTCCCTACGGCGGGCGCGCCCTCGGTCGCGCCGGCGCTTTCGATGATCCGGTAGTCGACGACGCCGTGGCTCGAGAAAAAGGACCGGGTGAGATTGATATATTTGGTTGCGACCCGCATCCGGCGGTGATGTTTTTCGCGGAAGCCGGTGGTGACGTCGTCGAGGTCGGCCATCGTGCGGACGTCGATCCATGCCTGCGGCACAGCGACGACGACATTGGCGTGGCCAAAGCCGAGGCCCTGGAGCAGCAATACGCGCTTCTCGGCGTTCGGTATGTTCTCGCGCACAAGGTCTTCGCCGGTCACGCCGAGATGCACCATGCCGCGCGCCAGTTGTGAGGCGATCTCGCCCGCAGAGAGATAGGCGATCTCGACATTGTTGAGACCTGGGATGGTGCCGCGATAGTCGCGGGCGCCGCCCGGTTTCGACAGCGTCAGTCCTGCGCGTGCAAAAAAGCCTTCCGCGTTTTCCTGCAGGCGGCCCTTGGACGGAACGGCTAGAACGAATGGCGCGCTCATCGCACGGCTCCCAGCTTGCGGCCGATACCGGTCAGCGCATCCACCCAAATGGAGAATCCGACTGCGTGAATTGGCAGCGGCGACCCGAGCTGGGTCATCAGCCCGTCATAGCGGCCGCCGGCGACCAGCGGCTCGACCTTCGAACCCTTATCGCCCTTGTGACGTACCTCGAATTCGAAGCCGGTGTAGTAGTCGAGCCCGCGCCCGAACGATGTCGAGAAACGCATTTCTCTGACATTGATGCCGCTGGCCGCCATGAAGCCGATCCGGCTTTCGAACTGGTCGATTGCCGCGGCGATACCAAGCCCGGTATCCGTCGCAAGCTTGCGCAAGCTTGCTATCGCGTCATCCGGAGTGCCCGAGATCGACAGGAAGCGGTTGAGGACGCCGAGCGCCTGCCGTGGCAAAGCGCCGCCTTTCAGCGTGGATTGCTCGAGAAATCGGTCGGCGATCTCGGCCGTGGTTCTGCCGCCAACATTGGTGGTGCCCGCGATCGACATCAGATCGGTAACGAGCGCAAGCGCCGCCTTGCGGTCGGAACCCGCGAGAGCCGCCAGCACACCCTCATATTCGTTGCATGTTGTGGCCGTGGCCTGTGCCAGCCGATCCTGTTCCAGGCTGATCTTGCGGTTGAAATCCTTGATCAGCCGTCGTCGCCACACCGGATAGAGGCCGAGGGCGTCGAGCAGGGCGTTGAACAGTGCCACGTCACCCGTGCGGATCTCGACGTCGCTGACGCCGAAGGCTGCGATTGCATCCAGTGCCAATGTCAGCATCTCGGCGTCAGCCGCCGCGCGGTCCTGGCGGCCGAAGGATTCGATGCCAGCCTGCAGGAATTCGCTCGGGCGCTCACCACGGTATCGGAATACCGGACCGAGATAGCTGAAACCAGCGGGCTGTCCGGCGCGATCGGAGGCAAGGTAATCGCGCGCCACTGGGATGGTCAGGTCCGGGCGCAGGCAGAGCTCCTCGCCGCTCGGGTCGGTCGTGAGGTACAGGCTCTTGCGGATGTCTTCGCCGGAGAGATCGAGGAACGGTTCGGCTGGCTGCAGGATCGCAGGCTCGGCCCTGATGTAACCGGCCTGAGCGAACGATAATAGCAGCGTGTCCGCCCAATTGGTGGAGCCGGTAGCGCTTGAAGTGGCAGTCACGGTCATATCGAGGTCCGGCGTCTCCGGCAGAACCGGGAAGGATTTGGGTCAGTGTTGTGCCCCCGACAGTACATTCCACGTTGCGCACTTGCGCAACGTGGGCCCGAGTACAGCGAGGGAGCCCGGAATCCATAATCACCGCCCGTGGTTATGGATTCCGGCTTGCCCTTCGCGGCGCCTCGGAATGACAGGAGTGAATCAGGCGCTCAGAGACACTAACGTTAGCCCCCCTTAGCATGGCTCTTGGTTGGTTTCGACCTCCATCGGGCCACTGGCTGGGGCAATCTGGCGAGGCTGCCGGGCCGCCGATCAGGGGCTCGCTTCAGCTCAAGCGGCGCTGCGCAAGATGGAAGCGAGCGGTCGCGGCGAACAAGAACGGGCTCGCTGGTTCAAGCACACCTATGAGTCACGAGCGCGCTCTTGCCCAAAACGCCGCAGCACGTTCTGCCCTGCCCTTTCCAACCTCGTGCTAGTCGCCTGATTCAGTCAGATTGAAGGGTACAGGTGCTTGAGTTTGACTCGCGCTGTTGACGTTGTGAAGTGCCAGTTGGCCTTGG
>JGI24705J35276_12238013_pt1 | contig 15045 bp, 11 predicted proteins | sample TergutNt197P4_FD_35276 | JGI IMG/M metagenome (IMG submission 35276) | reverse complement strand
AACCTGAAAATCGCCAAATATGTAAAATCCGTTCTTTCCATTCCGGTGTACTATTATATTTCGCCCAAAATCTGGGCATGGAAGAAATATCGTATCCGGTCGCTTCGCCGGTATGTCGACCGGATGTTTTGCATTTTTCCGTTTGAAAAAGATTTTTATCAACAATTGAATTATCCTGTTGATTATGTAGGGAATCCTACGGTTGATACGGTGGCTGCTTTCAGGGAACGCTACGACGATTCTTTCGAATTATTTACCGAGCGCAATCATTTATCCGGAAAACCTGTATTAGCCTTGCTGGGTGGCAGCCGCAAGCAGGAAATCCGTAAAAATCTGCCTTTGATGATTGATGTAGCACTGTCATTTCCAGAATATCAGCCTGTTATAGCCGGAGCGCCGGGATTAGAACCGGACGATTATGCCCCTTGTCTGAAAGGGGAAAATATACCGATTCTTTTCGGACAAACCTATTCTTTACTGACTCATAGTCATATAGCATTAGTCACTTCAGGTACGGCTACATTGGAAACGGCTCTTTTCCGTACGCCGCAAGTCGTTTGCTACTATTTTTGGGGGAAAACGTTGGTAAACTTTATCTTCCGGCATTTTTTCCATGTCTCTTATATATCGTTAGTAAATTTGATTGCAGGGCGCGAAGTGGTACAAGAATTGTTTGGCGCAAAATTTACCTTTACAGCACTACATACCGAGATCAAACGGATTTTATACGAATCAGACTACCGTGACCGGATGTTGGCAGATTATGACGAAGTGATTGATACATTAGCTCAACCAGGTGCATCCAGACGAACCGCCATCTTGATTGTCCAATCGCTCAGCAAAGATTCTTAAGAAATGAACGCATTTACTAATATTGTAAAGAGATTAACGAAGCAGTGTTGTTATAAAACAAAATAGTAGTAAGTTTGCAACAAAAATCCGTGCCTGTAAATAGGTTCGGAATATATTTTGATTTTTTTAACGATATAATACAAAAGCTATGTGTATTCAAAAACAAACTAACTCTTTTATTTGCTGCTTAATAATGGGTGCTTTATTGATGCTGTCTGCATGTTCAACGCATCCACCGACAGACCTGACGAAGGTGAGTATTATTCCGAAACCTGTATCCGTGACTGCAAACGGAGAAACCTTCTCATTAACCAGAAATGCAGGGATTTATTTTCAGGGGTCATCCGATAAATCCGAGGCGGTAGCTCATTTTCTTGCCGAGTTACTGAGACCTGCAACCGGTTTTAGCCTTTCCGTTAATGAGGCTAAAGGTACTCTTTCCAACAGAGGTATCCTGTTATCGCTATCAGATGCCGACACTTCATTGGGTGATGAAGGGTATGTGCTCGAAACAACCAAAAAGTTGGTAAAAATATCGGCCAATACACCGGCGGGGTTACTGAACGGGATCCAAACATTTCGGCAACTTTTACCTGCTGAAATAGAAATGAGTGATAAACAGGATGTTGATTGGATCGTTGCAGGTGGTATTATTACCGATTTCCCTGTTTACTCGTACAGAGGCGCAATGCTTGATGTCACACGTCATTTTCTTTCGGTAGATGATGTCAAACGCTATATTGACCTTATTTCTGCTTATAAAATAAATATGCTGCATCTTCATCTGTCGGACGATCAGGGGTGGAGGATTGAAATTAAGTCGTGGCCCAACCTCACAGCTTATGGCAGTAAAACACAAGTAGGCGGGGGTGAGGGCGGTTTTTTTACACAGGATCAATATAAAGATATTGTAAGGTATGCCGCCGTGCGCAACGTTACCATCATACCTGAGATAGATATGCCCAGCCATACCAATGCGGCTCTTGCCTCCTACCCTGAACTGAATACGGATGGCAAAGCCCCTGAATTATACACCGGTATAGAGGTTGGATTCAGTACGCTCGATGCCAACAAAGACATTACGTATCAATTTGTTAAGGACATATTCGGAGAATTGGCCGTCCTAACGCCTGGCCCATATCTTCATATTGGTGGTGACGAATCGCATGTAACTAAAAAAGAAGATTACATAAAATTTGTTGATAAGGTTCAGGACATTGTATTGACTTTGGGGAAAACGTCTATCGGATGGGATGAAATAGCTACCGGCACTTTACGTCCCGGCTCCATCGCGCAGTACTGGGCGAGCGCTAAAAATGCCACTAGCGCAGTAACACAAAAGGCCAAACTGCTAATGTCACCTTCTTCGCGGGCATACATTGATATGAAATACGACCGTTCGACACCCAAAGACATTGGTTACACGTGGGCTGGTCTAATTGAAGTTGACAAAGCCTATAACTGGGACCCTGCCCTGCTCGTAGCCGGAATTGGCATTGAAAATGTGATCGGCGTTGAAGCGCCTCTGTGGACGGAAACCGTTACAACGATCAAAGAAGCTGAGTTGCTTGCTTTTCCCCGTTTGCCCGGAATTGCCGAAATAGGCTGGACACCTGTGGCAAACAGAGATTGGGACGAGTATAAAGTCCGTCTCGGTAATCATGCAAAGAGATTTAAAGCGATGAATATCAATTATTATCCCTCTTCGCTTGTACCTTGGGTTGATTAAGGAATGAGCATCGTTATCAACGACTTGGCAGGCATCGAAAATTCCGCTGTACAATTGTTCAGGCGAATTTTCGGGGTGGCTTCTCTATCCGTTGTGTTGAGAACGACAACAACTATTTCGCCGTCGGGATTGCTGAAAGCAGCCGTTTTTATAGCATCGTTATATGTACTGCTGCCTATTCTGACTGCGCCACGTTTGACGAATCTGCTGAAATGTCCAAATGTATAATACGTTGAGGTGAGCGTAAATGTTTTGGTATTTGAATCAACCACTATTGGCGCTAAGCTACCTCCACGACGGTTATGAACCGGCCCACCGGTTTCATCCAATATCATATTCCACGAAACGGCGGCAGATGTGAAATTATTAAAATCCATTATCGTCTCTTTGGCATAACGCTCTACGGCATTCCACCAATTCGGTGTACCAATGATAGAACCACCGCTACTGTTTTCAGTGCCTAACAAGTGTTTATCGGGATATAGCTCATGCGTCATCCTCAGATTATCAAAATGGTCGCCTGAATACCAGTGATGGGCAAATCCCCAGATGGCTTTATTTGCACCCGGCACCGACATTGATTCTCTGGCTCGTTCCATCACGCGCTCTTTGTTATGATCCCAAACCATGATTTTGGTATCACTAAAACCTTTTTTATCGAGCGTCGGACGAAGGTAATTGACTACCCATTCGGCCTCTTCCGTGCCCGACCAGATACAACTTTCCCATGTTTGCACCGCTTTTGATTCATTCTGAACCGTAACACAAAAAAAATCAATTCCTTCCTTTTTATAGGCCTCCAGATATAACGCGAAATACTTAGCCCATGCAGGATAATATTCCGGCAAAAGATGACCGCCCTGAATAACTGTATGATTGTCTTTCATCCATGCAGGTGGCGACCATGGGGAAGCAAAAAGCCACAAATCGGGATTCGCTCGACGCGCTGCCTTTATCATCGGCAGAATATCTTTTCTCTCTCTATCTATACTGAAAGTAACTAATTCCTTATCGCCTTCATCAACATACGTGTATTCGTCAACCCCATAATCGCACGAATTGATATGTGTGCGGCAAAAATTCAGGCTAATGCCGTTTTGACTGAAATACAAATCTATCACTTTTTGCTGTAACTCGGGACTTAACAACGAAAAATTTACTGCAGACGCTTCCGTAAAGGCAGCGCCAAAACCAAGTACTTGTTGGTATTGAAATTCCGGATAGATGTTTATCAACAGATTTTCGGTTACCAAATCCTTTTCAAATACTATATCTTCCTGTAAGGCAAGCATCTCTTCCGAATCTGCCGAACTTGCATATATATGTACTTTTTTGCCCACAGTCGGAGCATCATCGAATTTATTTGCCTCAGAAACAGGCGCCTTATCCCCACTACATGCAGCCATAAAAAACAGAATGCTTAATGTACACAGTTTTACCGTTAAGTCTTTTACCAGGACTAAATGGCGGTTGATTATTTTACTCATAATTTTAGGTGTTTATTGTTTGACAAAAGTAATCAAAAAATTATCTTTTTCACAGTAATTTCAACTCATATATCAAATTTTATTTAAATAAGTAAATATTTTTTCTTAACCATTATTCTTGGCTTTTTCAAAAAAAACCGTACTTTTGTGGGTTATTGACGGCCTTCAATGGTGATGATGGAATAGAAAGAATATGGGAAAAATTATAACTTTAGCAAATCAGAAGGGGGGGGTGGGCAAAACGACGACTACCATTAACTTAGCAGCTTCGTTGGCTGTGTTGGAGAAAAAAGTATTAGTGGTAGATGCCGATCCTCAGGCCAATGCATCTTCGGGGCTGGGTATTGAAGTAAGAAACTTGAAAAGTTCTATTTATGAGTGTATTATCAATGGGGATGAGCCTCAAAAAGCGATCGTTTCGACAGAAATAGACGGCTTGCATGTGCTCCCTTCGCATATTGATCTTGTAGGGGCTGAAATAGAAATGCTTTCGATGGACAAGAGGGAATATGTGTTGAAAAAACTGATCACTCCGTTGAAAAATACATACGATTTTATCCTGATTGACTGCTCGCCTTCGTTGGGGCTGATTACAGTCAATGCCCTCACGGCTGCCGACACCGTAATCATTCCGGTTCAATGCGAATATTTCGCTCTCGAAGGAATCAGTAAACTGTTGAATACGATTAAGATTATTAAGTCGAGACTAAATCCGGATTTAGAGATCGAAGGCTTCCTTATTACGATGTACGATCCGCGTTTACGGGTTGCCAACCAGGTATATGAAGAAGTAAAACGGCCATTTCAGGATTTGGTGTTTTCGACGGTCATTCAACGGAATGTTAAATTGGTGGAGGCCTCCAGTTTCGGTAAACCCATCCTGCTTTACGACATAGATTCAAAAGGGGCTGTAAATCATATGCAACTTGCACAGGAAATAATAGAAAAAAATAAAATAAATAATGATAAAACCGAATAAAAATAGATTGGGTCGTGGTTTAGACGCCCTGTTGATGATGGATGACCTGAAAACAAGCGGTTCATCATCCATTAACGAGATTGAATTGAGTAAAATTGAACCGAATCCCAATCAACCACGAACGATATTTGAAGATGAAGCGCTGGACGAACTCGCGTCTTCCATTCGCACACATGGTATTATCCAGCCTATCACTCTCAAGGAGATAGAAACGGATAAATACATGATTATCGCAGGCGAACGCCGTTATCGTGCGGCTTTGAAGATCGGACTTAATCAGATTCCCGCCTATATCAAGACGGCTGCAGACGAGAATCCGGCTGAGATAGCTTTAATAGAGAATATCCAACGTGAAGACCTGAATGCCATCGAAATTGCCTTAGCCTATCAGAAACTGATTGATTCCAATGGATTTACGCAAGAACAATTAAGTGAGCGGGTCGGCAAGAAACGCACTACTATAGCTAATTATCTTCGCCTGCTCAAACTGCCTGCCGAAATCCAGGTCGGCCTGAAAAATAAACGGATTGATATGGGACATGCACGGGCTTTGATTTCGTTAGATGACCCTGAAGTTCAACTTGCACTCTATGAGCAGATTATTGTGCAGGGGATGTCGGTTAGGAATGTAGAAGAATTAGTCAGGAATGTAGAAGAAACCGCTGTAGAGGAAAAAATTCCTTCTTCAAAACAGAGGCGTAAATTGTTGCCGGATGAATATAAATCATTGATGGCCCATTTATCTGACTTTTTTCAAGCTAAAGTTAAAATGACCTACAATGATGAGACCGGTAAAGGAAAAGTTACGATTCCGTTTAATTCGGAAGAGGAATTGGAGAAAATGATTGGTTTACTGGATCAAATGAAAGAATCAAATTAGCAGAAATTCGTGAAAAGATGTTTAAGCATAGTCGGCAATATCCTTTTTATGGTTATTTTAAACAGTTTCATGTTTGTTATACGGTCGCAAGAGATTGATACAATAGAAAGCGATACGGTCCGTATGATTTCTGTGCAGGATTCGATCATTTGGCCGGAATTTCTACACAATGATTCCTTATTTTCGCTTGATTTTGATAATGAGTATTTGGACGTTAATGACGCTTTCTTTTCTGATACTACTTTTTCGACTATTTCCCCCACTTCCTCGATTTCTTCCGTACATTCATTCAAGCCTAACCCAAATAAAGCCATTCTCTATTCGGCCATCTTCCCGGGATTAGGCCAGATTTACAACCGGAAATACTGGAAACTTCCTATTGTTTACGGCGGTTTCATGGGGTTCTCGTATGCCATTATGTGGAACAGCAAAAATTTGCAGGATTATGGTACTGCTTACAAAGATTTGACATACGACCTGGTTAATAATCATGATGATCCCGATAGTTGGCATCAAAGTTGGAAGAATTTTGTGGCTTCCGGTGCTGACCCTGCAACACGTTTTAATGATAATTTTAAAAATCAGCTAAAAAGAGGGCGGGATGCATTTCGCAGGAATCGGGATTTAAGTATCATACTGACAGTGGGTTTCTATCTGATTTGCATGGCCGATACATACGTGGATGCGCAACTTTTCGACTTTGACGTATCGCCCGACTTATCATTGCATATAGAGCCGGTTGTAAATCCGGGAACAAGAAACAGTGCCCGGTTATACGGGTTAAATTGTAGCATAAAATTTTAATTATATATGAAACGAAATGTTTTCTTTATTATTGGTTTGTGTGTTCTCTGCTTTATGGTCAATGCGCAGGATTTTGAAACGGATTTCGTTGAGGATGAACAGTATTCGGAATTATCATTTGATCCCGAATACGAAGAAGCAGGTTTGCTCCCTGCTATTTTGGACGAGAATGTTAGCAGTTTATTAAGCAGTTGGCATACACAGTATTTTTCGAAAGCCATAGATTATTGTATTGATGATGATCAGGACGTATCATTCCCCAGTGAAGTGTATTGTGAAAGGCTTGCCAAACTGCCCTGTATTGTTCCGATGGATTATAATCATCTTGTACGCAATTTCATTGACTTATATACAAAGCGTCGGCGCGACCTTGTACGTTATATGTTGAGCATGGCGGATATGTATTTCCCTATTTTTGAACAAATATTAGATCAATATGACCTGCCGCTCGAATTAAAATACCTGACTGTGGTAGAGAGCGCTTTAAATCCGACCGCATTATCACGTGCGGGGGCAGCCGGTATATGGCAATTCATGTTGCCAACCGGAAAAGTCTATAATCTCGAAATCAATAGCCTGATTGACGAGCGTCTTGACCCTGTCAAAGCAACACATGCAGCCTGCAAATATTTTCAGGACATGTATATGCTCTATGGCGATTGGCATTTAGCAATTGCTGCTTATAATTGTGGACCTGGCAATGTCAACAGAGCGATACGCCGATCGGGAGGAAAAACAAATTTCTGGGAGATCTATCCTAACCTGCCAAGAGAAACCCGCTCGTATGTGCCGCTTTTTATTGCCGCCACTTATATAATGAACTATTATTGCGATCACAATTTGTGTCCGATGAAAACTTCGCTTTCGATGGCTACTGACACGATTATGGTTCATCAAATGTTGCATTTAGAGCAAGTTGCCGATATTCTGAATTTGGATATCGAATATGTCCGTATGCTTAACCCGCAATATAAACGGGAAATTATTCCAGGAAATATCACGCCATCTGTGCTGAAATTGCCTTTAGCTGCAACCTACGAATTTATTGACAAAGAAGATACATTATATACACACCGGATGGAAGAACTATTGGCTCACTGTACCCCGGTGGATTTTGATGCTTACGGAAATCCTACGCATGAAACCATCAAACATACGGTCGTAGCTGGTGAAAATCTGAATATCATTGCGAACCGTTATGGCGTAACAGCCCAAAATCTCAGACAATGGAACGGGTTGAGATCAAACACAGTGGCTGCCGGACGACGAATCACCGTAAATATAGATAACGGAGGTATCCGGTATGCAGCAGTGCCTACAGAGCCTGAAAAGACTGCTATAAAAACCCCCTCATCCTCTTCAGGTATTTCAGAAACAATTACATATAAAGTTCAATCGGGCGATACACTCTATGCCATCTCCAAAAAATTCCCGGGTATGACAGTCGCTAAAATACAGTCTGCCAATAACATGAGTAGCGACAAATTACGCATTGGTCAGGTATTGAAAATACCGGGAGGATGAAAAAGAATAAAGAGTTAAGAATTACGAATTTTGACTTTACCTTAGTTTTAAAAAAAGTAATGTTTGGCTTTCGAAAGGAAAGCAATTATGAGTTTTTAAATTTTTAAATTATTAAATTTTTAAATTTCATTTATGGATAGCGATCAAATCACTTTAGAAGCGCAACGGATTCAGGAAGAATTTGAACTTCTGCTGGAAAGTTATAATAAATCGAATCATCGTCGCAAGGTCGAACGCATCACCAAGGCTTTTCATTTTGCGCAAGCTGCCCACAGCGGAGCCAACAGGCGTTCAGGTGAGCCGTATATCATGCATCCGTTGGCTGTGGCAAGGATTGTATGCGACGAATTGGGACTTGGCTCAACTTCCATATGTGCTGCTTTATTGCATGATGTGGTTGAAGATACAGAATATACACTCGAAAACATCAACGATATGTTTGGCGACAAAATTGCCCAGATTGTTGCCGGTCTGACAAAGATAGCTGGTGGAGTTTTTGGCGAAAAAGCCTCTACGCAAGCCGATAATTTCCGCAAGTTACTTGTGACCATGAACAGCGATATTCGTGTTATTCTGATAAAGATGGCAGACAGGCTGCATAACATGAGAACATTGAGCATCATGCCTCCGGTGAAGCAATTCAAGATTGTAGGCGAAACTTTCTACCTGTATGCACCGCTGGCACATCGTTTAGGACTTTTTGCGATCAAAACCGAACTCGAAGACCTCAGTTTCAAATATGAACACCCCAATGAATATGAAGCGATTTATCTAAAGCTCAAAGAAACGGAGCAATCCCGTCAGTTTCTGTTCGATAATTTTGCTAAGCCTGTAGATGCAAAACTAAAGTCCATGGGTTTAGTCTATGAGATGCAAAACCGTGTCAAATCCGTATATTCCATTTGGAGTAAAATGCAGGCTAAAAATATTCCGCTCGAAGACATATACGATATCTTTGCCGCCCGTATTATTTTTGAATCGAAGGAAGGGACTGAAGATAAAAATTTGTGCTGGGAAATATATACCGCCATTACCGATATTTTCCTGCCCCGCCCAGACAGGCTACGCGACTGGGTCAGTCGGCCAAAATCCAATGGTTATCAGGCTTTACACCTGACTGTAATGGGGCCAAACGGTCAATGGATTGAAATCCAGATCCGAAGTCGTCGCATGGATGAAATTGCAGAAAAAGGCTTTGCCGCCCATTGGAAATACAAAGAACAAAACGTGGAAGAAGACACCGAATTAGACAAATGGCTGCAAACTATTACTGAAATTTTAGAAAGTCCGAATCCCGATTCATTAGATTTTTTGGATACGATTAAATTGAATCTTTTTTCGTCCGAAATCTTCGTCTTCACCCCTAAAGGTGAAATCAAAACATTACCTCAAGAAGCTACTGCTCTTGATTTTGCATACGAATTACATTCCGACATCGGGAATCATTGTATCGGTGCTAAGATCAATCATCGTCTTGTACCCCTCAGCCATAAACTTTCAAGCGGCGATCAGATCGAGATACTCACGTCGCGTTCGCAGCACCCTGTCGCAGAATGGCTGAATTTCGTGACGACGGCTAAAGCACGCACCAAAGTTGAAATCGCATTGAAGCGCACCCGGAAAGAAATGTCCAAAAAAGGCGAAAAAAAAATGATCGAAACATTTGAAAAATCGGGAATACAACCAATCACTTCTTCCGACATGGACAAAGTCGCTTATTATTTTGGCTTTCCAAGACGGGAAGATTTGTTTTATGCCATTGAAAAAGGCGATGTTGTATTGCCAGACAATTTAAGAAAAATAATCACAGGACAAACATACAGTATCCTGTCTAAGCTATGGAAGCAAACACAAAAGATGATGCAAAAGAAATCGAATGGAGAATCGAAAATTCAAAATGAAGAAAAAAAACCTACATTTGACCGCACCAAACCTTATTTGCTTTCGGATGTGACATTTAATAAAAATTATGAGATAGCAAGTTGTTGTAAGCCGATTCCGGGAGATAGCGTACTGGGATTTATCAATGATGATGAGACAGTCGTTGTGCATAAACTTTCCTGCCGCATAGCGATGCGGTTAAAAAGCAGTTTTGGAGAACGCATCCTGTCGGTTACATGGCACCACAATACCGATGCTTCGTTTGAAGCAACTATCGAAGTAATGGGAATTGATTCGATAGGCGTTTTAAATTCGATCACTAAGACGATCTCTGATTACAATGTAAATATAATGAATTTATTAATTGATGTGAAAGACGGCGTATTTGAAGGCAGAATCAAAATGCAGGTTCATAATGTTGAAGATATCCAAAAAATGTGTGTTGCCCTTACAAAAATCAAAAATGTCAAATCGGCGACGCGAATTGTGGATTAAAAAATATGTGTAAGGACGGATAATTATCCTTCTCTACACATATTGTCAGCGCCTTTTTTCAATCGTATCTAAAGCGTTTATAAACTGTTGAAGTTCGCTTTTAATTTTTTCCAAACGATCAGCGATTTCTTCGCGGTTGACTGTTTCGGTTTTATTATCTTTCAGTTTTTGCCGGGCACCGGAGATGGTCATGCCTCGTTTTTTTAGCAAATTATATATTAAGCGTATTTGGTCAATATCTTCCTGCAAATAAAAACGCGTACCTTTTTCGTTTTTTTGAGGGGCGATCACATCGAATTCCTTCTCCCAAAATCTCAATGTTGACTCATTTAAATCAAACATTTGTGCGACTTCTTTAATAGAATAGAATCTTTTCATATCAGTTTATAGCCTTATTTTCAATTCTTAATTGAATTAGTCCATCACCTGACCACGATTCTCTGCTATCTGAATCATTTGATCATATTCTTCAGGGGTAAGATCCATAAAGTAATATTTGGTCGGATTGTCGTGTTTATCATTGAACAACACCTCATAATGCAAGTGAGGGCCTACTGATTTACCCGTATTTCCCACCTGTCCGATCACTTCGCCACGAACAACCTTTTGTCCTACACGAACCAGGTTTTTGCTATTATGACCATATAATGTCTTGTATCCGAAACCATGATCAATCATTATACAGTTGCCGTATCCTTGCTTCCAACCTGATAAAATAATGGTTCCGTCGCCTGTGGCATATATCTCGGTTCCTGTGGGAGCCGTAAAATCCATTCCTGTATGAAAACGCAGTGTATGATAAATCGGATCAATGCGCATACCGAAACCTGATGCAGTTCGCGCTAAATCCTTATTAGAAATAGGCTGAATGCCCGGCACACAACGGCTTCTCTCATCCAGATTCTTGCCCATCGCAATTAATTCGTCTAACGAATTTGACTGGACATAGATTTGCCGTTTCATCATATCCATCTTCTTCGTCGTTTCAATAACCAGATTGGCATTCGACAGATTCATAAGGTAATCATACCGGTTTGACCCTCCGATTCCCGGTTTTCGGATATAATCGGGAATCGTTTTTACCTGAAAAATGGCTCTGTATAAATGATCGTCGCGCTCCTGAATATCATCCAAAACCTCAAGCACCTCATTCAACTGTAAAGAAAGCACTTCATACTGAGTTTTCAACAACATATTTTCCTTGCGTAACAAGGTTTCCATCGGAGAAGCAAAAAAATAAATAAAGGCAATGAACACTCCCGCACCTAACAAAATACCCAGACTTAAATGCCTCAATACAACTAAAAAACGTTGCTTTGCAGAAAGATATACCCTTTCATAAGTAAGGGTATTCGGGTTGTATTTATAATAGGTAGTGCGTCTATTAAATATTGCCATATTGTATATTCTGTAAATAATCGGATTGCAAATATAATTATTTACTTTACTTTTGCAAATATTTTTACATATTTTTGACAAAATTAAACTCATTTTCAGATATGCTAACAGCAAAAGAAATTCGCAATTCGTTTAAAAGTTTCTTTATTTCTAAAGGGCATCAAATTGTTCCATCCGCCCCAATGGTCGTTAAAAATGACCCTACACTGATGTTTACCAATGCCGGAATGAACCAGTTCAAAGACATTATCCTGGGCAATGTACCTGTTAAGTATCCCCGTACCGCCGATTCTCAAAAATGCCTGCGTGTCAGCGGTAAACATAATGATCTGGAGGAAGTCGGCCACGACACCTATCATCATACGATGTTTGAAATGCTTGGTAACTGGTCGTTCGGCGATTATTTCAAGAAAGAAGCGATTGATTGGGCATGGGAATATCTTGTGGATGTGTTGAAACTGAATCCCGCACAAATGTATGCGACAGTCTTTGAAGGCAGTCCTTCGGAAAAGCTGGAACGCGATGATGAAGCCTCGCTTTATTGGGAACAACACCTCCCTAAAGACCGTATTTTGAATGGAGACCGACACGATAACTTTTGGGAAATGGGCGATACAGGCCCATGTGGACCCTGTTCCGAAATCCATATTGATATCCGCCCCGAAGAAGAGCGAACAGCCATTCCCGGCTTTACACTAATTAATAAAGGGCATCCGCATGTAATCGAAATATGGAACCTCGTCTTTATGCAATATAACCGGAAGGCAGACGGATCGTTAGAAAGTCTTCCGGCGCAAGTGATTGATACAGGAATGGGCTTTGAACGCCTCTGTATGGCTATTCAGGGGAAGTTGTCCAGTTACGATACAGATGTTTTCCAACCTATTATCCAGGCTATCGCTCAAATGACGAATTTTGAATATGGCGATAATGAACAGATAGATGTAGCCATACGTGTAATTGCCGACCATATCCGTACCATCGCTTTTGCAATTACGGATGGGCAATTGCCCTCAAATGTCAAAGCAGGCTATGTGATTCGCCGCATTCTTCGCCGCGCCGTTCGCTACGGATATACATTCCTTAACCGGCGCCATGCGTTTATGTATCAACTTTTACCGGCGCTCATTGAAACAATGGGCGACGCTTATCCCGAACTCATTGCGCAACAGAATCTGATTGGTAAAGTGATGAAAGAAGAAGAAGACTCGTTTCTGCATACGCTCGAAACAGGTATTCGACTGTTGGAGAGGAAAGTGTCGGAACTCGATCGGGCAGGGGAAAAAGTGTTGGACGGTTCCGATGCTTTTATTCTGTATGATACATTTGGTTTTCCGTTCGACCTGACCGAACTCATTCTGCGTGAAAGCGGCATGAAAGTAGATATGGAAACGTTCAACATGGAAATGCAAAAACAAAAGGAACGCGCCCGTAATGCCGCTGCCATAGAAACAGATGACTGGGTTGTACTGCGTGATGGCGAAAGCCAATTCACCGGTTATGATATGTGCGAATATAATACACATATCCTGCGCTATCGAAAAATCCGTCAGCAAAATAAAGAGTTATATCAGATTGTACTGGATAATACCCCTTTCTATGCCGAAATGGGAGGTCAGGTGGGCGACAGCGGTGTGTTGATTTCGGAAACATCCACAATCCATGTAATAGATACAAAAAGGGAACATAATTTGCCGGTACATCTGACTACCGAACTGCCAAAAGACCCGACTGCGCCTTTTCTTGCCATTGTTGATGGAAAAAGACGGCTTCAAATCGAATGTAATCATACGGCAACCCATCTGTTGTATGAGGCGTTGCGTGAAGTGTTGGGTTCGCATGTCGAACAAAAAGGCTCTTTCGTTTCGCACGATGAATTGCGGTTTGACTTTTCACATTTTCAAAAAGTCACCGACGAAGAATTACGCACAGTAGAGCAGTTGGTTAACCGGCGAATCCGTATGAATCTTCCTTTAGATGAACATCGTTGCATGCCTGCGGCAAAGGCTAAAGCAATGGGAGCCATGGCCTTGTTCGGCGAAAAATATGGCGATGAAGTGCGTGTCATACGGTTTGGCGAATCGGTCGAATTGTGCGGAGGCACACATGTAGCGACAACCGGAAGGATCGGATTTCTGTTTATCGTCAGTGAAAGTTCGATTGCAGCAGGCGTGAGGCGTATCGAAGCCGTTACCGGCGAAAGAGCCGAAAAATACATTTACATTCAGCAGGATACTATCCGCGAACTGCGTTCCCTGATGAATAATGTCCCCAATCTGAAACAAACCATCCAAAAAGCGGTCGAAGAAAATGCCGGATTGAAAAAACAGCTTGCCGTTTACCTGAAAGAAAAAATCATTGCTTTGAAAAAGCGTTTGCTGGAAACCGCAATTGAAAAAAATGGGGTAAAATTATTGATTTTCAAAGGCGAAGGAAATATTGACCAACTCAAGGATATCGCTTTTCAAATCAAAGGCGAAATACAGGGGAAGTTTTGCTTTATCGCCGGCATCGAAGAAAAAGATAAATGTGCCTTGATGATTATGCTGGGCGATGCATTGGTAGCTGAGGGATTCAATGCCGCCCGATTAATCAAAGATGCCGCCAAACATATACAGGGAGGCGGCGGCGGACAACCTCACTTCGCTACGGCCGGAGGAAAAAACAAAGACGGTCTGAGTGCCGCCATTGACGCAGTGCTGGAACTAACAGGATTAAAATAAACCTGTTTTATTCCGCATGACAAAACCGGCAAATCTATTAGTTAAGCAGATGAAATAAAAGTTAAGAGTTATGACTACAGAGATTTCACTGCTTATGCATAACTCTTAACTCTTAGTGTTTAGTGCCTTAAGTTCTTAACTCAATTCACCACCTTGATCGTTGTCTTTCCGTCGGTGACGATATACACACCACGTCCCGGCAGAGGCAAGGCATGACTTGTCTCTACATCATTGGGTGCGCCGTTGTATATCAACGTGCCCATAATGTTGTACACACGCCATTCGGCGCCTGC
>JGI24705J35276_12238015_pt1 | contig 15054 bp, 12 predicted proteins | sample TergutNt197P4_FD_35276 | JGI IMG/M metagenome (IMG submission 35276) | reverse complement strand
GAGCCTCTTTCGGCGGCTGCCCGCGCAGCGACGAGGCCGGCAAAGCCGGCCCCGGCGACGATGACATCGTACTGCGTCACACTTCTTTCTCCATTTCGACGCTCAGCTTGCGCGGGGAGGGTCTTCCCCGCGCGGGAGCGGCAGTGTTCGCCTCACAGGCTCCTGTCGGCCTCCGGGAAGAAGGTGATCGGCGGAATGATCTCGGGATCGATCACCACGTCGATGACGGCCGGCTTCCCCGAGGCGAACGCCCGCTCGAGTGCAGGCCTCAGTTGCCGCGGATGCTCGACCCGCTCACCGAAGCAGCCGTAGGCACGCGCGATGGCGCCGTAGTCGGTGTCGACGAAGTCGCAGCCCGGCCATTCATTCGTGATCTTGCCGGGCTCGTTGTAGTACTTGATCAGGAACTTCTCGTAACCGAGTGTGCCATTGTTGAGCACGACGTTGACACATGGAATGTTGTGGCGGCGCGCTGTTTCCAGTTCGCCGATGCAGTAGCCCATCGATCCGTCGCCCATCAGGCTGAGCACCTGCCGGTTGGGTGCGGCGAGCTTGGCGCCCATTGAGGCGGGAAGGCCCCAGCCCAACAGGTCGAAGCCGCGCGCATAAATAATGTTGCGGCCGGCCTGGCGCAGATCGTAGTGCACGTCAAGCCACACCGATGAGAAGCTCAGGTCGCCGAGCAGGATGGCGTCGTCGTCAAGGAAGTTCATCAGCTCCCACATCAGACGCTGCGGCAAGAGCGGACTCGCGTCTGACCGCTGGGCGTCAAAGATTCCCTTACGCCACGCACCGACACGGTCGGCGACAAAGTCGTAGCGGTCCTGGCGGTGAAGCTTCTGAGGCTGAAGCTTGAGCACTTCCTGATAGACGCCCTGCAGGGCCGGCTTGGCGTCGGCGATGATGCCAACGGCAGTTGGGTAGTTGCGACCGATCTCGTCCGGATCGACGTCGATATGGATGACCTGCACGTTGCCCGGCTGCGGGATCGTCCATTTGTTGGTGGTATGCATGTCGGTGTTGCTGCCGACAAACAAGACCAGGTCAGCGTCCGCCACAACCTCATTGGCGCTACGGCGGGCATGGATGCCGCTGACGCCAACGGCGAGTGGGTGGGTCTCGGGGATCGCGCCCTTGCCGAACAGGCTGGTGGCGACCGGCATCGACAAATGCTCAGCAAGCAAGATGAGCTCGTTCCAGGCCTGGGCATGCAGCACGCCGCCGCCGGCGACGATGACCGGACGCTTCGCCGACATCAGCAACTTCGCCGCCGCGGCACACTTCTCTGGCTCCGGCCATGACCGGTGCGACGGCCATGTTGCGTACTGTTTATCGGCCACGATGTCGTAGTCCCATTCTCCATAGAGCGCGTCGGGAAAGAGCTCGACCTGCGTCGGTCCAGGCCGACCGCTGGTGGCAATGGTGAAGGCACGCGAGATCAGTTCGGACACCCGCGCCGGATCATGCACCTGAACGCCCCACTTGGTGTAGGGTTTGAGCACATCGAACGTGTCGAAGACACGGCCGCGGCAGAACATGATGGGATTCTTGTCCATGTCGGAGGGCGAGCGCGCCCCCGTCAGGGCGATGATCGGAATGGAGCTCATGAAGGCTTCGCCGATGCCAGTGAGCAGGTTCGTTGTGCCCGGCCCCTCGACGGCCGAGCAGACGCCCGGCTTATGCGAGATGCGGGCATAGCCATCGGCCATGCAGGCGGCGCCACGCTCGTCGCGCGTCAGGATCGGCAAAATATCATTACGGCCGGCGAACTCGGCGTAGATCGGAAAGGAGCTTCCGGGGACACCGAACATATATTTGGTGTCGAATGCCTTCAGCGTCTCGACGACGGCCTTGGCTCCACGCATGCGGGTTCCACCCTTGCGCACTGGGGTACCCCGGAAGGGATCGCTAACTGACATGATTTCTCTCCGACGTTGTGAATACAAACCGGCGCCATTGGCGGCGCCGCTACAGTTTGGGTGACGCGTTCTGCGTCAGTCCGGTGGTGTTCTGCTGCTGATGTTCGTGCGTGAGGCGGACAAAGGACCAGATGCCAGCCAGCTCCGCGGCTGCAGCATGCAGCTCAGGCAGGAAAGCGATCAGCTTCTCCTTCGTCATCCGGGCACTCGGCCCCGCCAAGCTCACTGTTCCGACCGGCGGCGTATCGCTGCCGCGTGAGATCGGGACTGCGATGGCGGACATGCCCGGCTCGTCCTCCTCGATCGCCAGCCCATAACCCCACTCGCGCGTCTGCTTCAGCGCGGCGAGGAAGGCTTCAATTGTCATCGGCGCGTTTGGGCCAACCTCTGAAGGATCGCCAAACCCCTGCTTCATGAGGATGCGCATCGTAAACTCGGTGGAGGTGCCCGCCAGCCAGACGCGCCCGGAGGCGGTCGTGTGCACGCGGACTTCGCGACCCATCTGCGGATCGAAGCGGAGGCCCGTGCGCGAGCCCTGTGCCTTGGCAACCCAGGAGATGCGGTCGCCCTCTGTTATGGTCATGCGCACCAGCTCGGCGGTACGGGCGGCCAGACGGTCGAGCACCGGCTGGCAAAGATCGATGATGCCGGTCGCGGTGAGAAACCGGAAACCGAGCGTCGTCAGCCTCAAGGTGAGCAGATATCGCTGGCTGGCGCTGTCTTGCTTCACGAAGCCGCTGGTCATCATCGAGGCGAGCAATCGATGAGCGTTGCTCTTCGGCAGATCCATCTGCTGCGCAATTTCACCCAGCGCGAGGCCCTCGCCCTCACCAGAGAGGATTTCGAGAAGCTGAAGGCAGCGCTGGACCGTGTCGCTCGAAGCCATGTGGTTGTGAGGACCTTTCAGGTGGCTGGACAGTGCCTCGGGGCAACTGCGTTTGTCAATGAGAATTGGAATTCGATTCTGGTATGGAACGGCATTCCATTTCGCATGGGATGAGGTTAATCGAGAGCTATTCGCTTCCGCCGAGGCCCGAAAACCACGATCACCGACTGTGGTTTGAGTTCCGGGCTCGCCGTTTCGCGACGCACAACGGGGAAATGACGGGAGTGCAGGCATCAGGGCACAAGAACTAGTATGAGCGCGGCAGGCCGAGGACGTGTTGGGCCACATGGGCCAGAACGAGATTTGTGGAGATCGGCGCCACCTGATAAAGGCGCGCCTCCCTGTACTTGCGCTCGATGTCGTATTCGCGGGCAAAGCCGAAGCCGCCGAAGGTCTGAATTGCAGCTTCCGCCGCCTTCCAGGTTGCCTCCGAAGCCAGCAGCTTGGCGATGTTGGCATCCGCGCCACAGTCCCTGCGCGCTGTGAAAAGTGCAGCAGCGCGCCGGCACATCATGTCGGCTGCCTCAAGTTCGGCATAGGCGCGCGCCAACGGGAACTGCACGCCTTGATTCATGCCGATCGGCCGCCCGAAGACCTGCCTTTCGCCGGCGTAGGCGACTGCGCGGTCAAGCAGCCAGCGCCCATCGCCCAGACATTCGGTCGCCACGAGGATACGCTCGGCGTTCATGCCGTCGAGGATGTAGCGGAACCCCTTGCCTTCCTCGCCGATGAGATTTTCGGCCGGCACTTTCAGGCCATCCATAAAAATCTCGGTGGCGTTGTGGTTCATCATCGCTCGCAGTGGACGAATCTCCAGTCCGTTTCCACGCTGCTCACGAAGGTCGACCAGGAAAACCGACAGCCCGTCCGTCTTGCGTTTCACTTCGTCCGCACGGGTCGTGCGGGCGAGCAGAAGCATGAGGTCGGAATGGAGTGCACGGGAGGTCCACACCTTCTGGCCATTTACCACGTAGTGGTCGCCCTCCCGCCGAGCGAAGGTCTTGAGCTTGGTGGTGTCCGAGCCCGTGGTCGGCTCGGTAACGCCGAAGGCCTGCAGCCTGAGTTCTCCGCTGGCGATGCGCGGAAGGTAGCGTTGCTTTTGCTCGGCCGAACCGTGCCGCAGCAACGTGCCCATGATGTACATCTGGGCATGCGCGGCACCCGCGTTGCAGCCGTTGGCGTTGATCTCTTGAAGGATCACCGCGGCGGCGCGCAATGGCAATCCGCTACCGCCATATTCCTCGGGAATGAGCGCGGCCAGGAAGCCCGCCTCCGTCAGCGCCTTTACGAAGGCGGTCGGATATTCCGACCGGTCGTCCAGATCGCGCCAATACTCGCCGCCGAAGGGCTTGGTCACCTGGCGTACCGCATCGCGTAGTTCGGGATAGTCCCGGCCGATCTCCATGGTGGTCAGATCGGTGGTGTCCTGAATTTCAGTCATCATATTCCGTCCGTATGCTGTGATGCGGCTCAGGTCAGCCTGACGCCAAAGACTTCATCTTCGTGAGGATGCTCTCCGAACCCGGGCGCGACCAAACGGGGGCGCGCCCGTACTTCACGTTAAGGTCAGTGGTACGCCGACCATTGGGCCTCAGCCGCGGCTGGGAAACAGGTCGACCAGCGGTGCACTGTCCCGCTTCCAGACCATCACGGTGCGCGCGTAATCGATGACAACAACACCGTTCTGGTTCAGCCCGCGTGTCAGTACTTTGACGATGCCTTGCCCGGGGCGTGATTTTGACTCGCGCTTCTCAAGCACCTCTGTCTCGGCGTAGAGCGTGTCGCCGCCGAACACAGGATGCGGCAGCTTGATATAGTCCCAGCCCAGCGCGAAGCCGTTCTCGCTGACGTCCGTCACCGCCAGCCCTGCCACGACCGATAGCGTCAGCGCGCTGTTGACCAGTGGCTTCTTGAACTCGGTCTTGCTGGCGTAATGCGCGTTGAAGTGAATCTGGTTGGAGTTGTTTGTGATCATCGTAAACTGAGCATTGTCAGTGTCCGTGATCGTGCGTCCCAGCCGGCTGCGATAGACGTCGCCGACGTGGAAATCCTCGTAAAAGCGGCCGACCCAGCCTTCTTTAACAGTCATTTGTTTCACCTCATGCTTCCACGGTTTCGAGAATTGCGAGCGCGCGCAAAAGGATTGGCTTATCGACCAGTTGGCCGCCCACCGCGACGGAGGCATCGCCCCGGGCTTCGGCTTCCTGGAATGCCGCCCGTACCTTGCGTGCGTATTCGATCTCGTCCGGCTGCGATGAGAAGATGCCGTTGATCGTCTCGATCTGGCGTGGATTAAATGTGGATTTTGCGGTGAAGCCCAGCCGCCGCGCCTGCTTGGTGTCCTCAACCAGCGCGTCCGGATCGTCGAGATTGGGATAGACGCCGTCTACGCTCCAGATCCCAGCTGCCGTCGCCGCGCCTACGATCGCGGCGCGCCCATGCAACAACTCCGCCGCTTCCTTCTCGCGCCGCGCCCCCAGTCCCAGATCGAGGGCATAGTCTTCCGCGCCGAAGATGATGCCGGATACGCGCGGCCCGGCCGAGGCGATCGATGGCGCATTGATCAGGCCGCGGGCGCTTTCGACCGCCGCGAGGATGCGCACCGTGCCGCGCACGATACCCCGCTTGTGTTCGAGGAAGCTCAGTACAGCGCTTACTTCTGCGATCTCGTCCGCGCTGTTGACCTTGGTCAAGCAGATCCCCTGCAACTCCGGAACGACAATCGCATCGAGGTCGTCGAGCAGCCACGGTGTTGAAAGGGCGTTGACACGCACGTAGCGCAGGGAGTCGGTTTTCATTTTGAGTGCCGCGGCGACCATTGGCCGTGCGGCGGCTTTCTCAGCCGGCAGAACGCCGTCCTCAAGATCGAATAGCAGGCCATCCGCACCGGAAACCGGCGCCTTTTGCAAGAACCGTTCCTTGTTTCCAGGCACGAACATCCAGGATCGCGGCCGTACTGTCTTTGTTGTCATTATCCTTGCTTCCACCGTTGAGATTGGCTGCAACCATCCTTAGAGCGCTCTGTTCGGGGGTGTCAATAAAACGTTTCATCATTCACGCTCTTTATGCGGCGTGTTGGCGGTGATCGGACGGATGAGATGCGCGTTACGGTGATACCGGAGGAGGGTGGCCGCGGGTTCAAGGACGGTGGTGTCCCGTCTCCGTTGCGCAAGTGCACAACGGTAATAACCGACCAATTTGTGCGCGCTTGTACGGTTATTCGAGGACGAAAGGACACTAGCAAAATCAAAATGCTGGTTATGTCTCGCAATTGCGAGAAGCCGCCAAGTCGAGCGAATGGTGGCCTCAACAGATTAAGGCCCTTCACGTGTTGGTCACTGGTGTCGCTGAAGACAGGCACCGATCGAGCATCGTCGACGCGTTGGTGTTGAGTTGGCAAGAAAAGTCAGAGATAATCCGTATATTTTCAGGCAAGCGCCGGCTTGGTTCGACTCCATCCACACGGGAATTAACCAGGCTCGGCCTGCGCAAAATGAGATTAGATAAAACGTTTCATTGACAGGTCTCCAGTTCTTTTCTATGGCTCCTCGCCAGCGTCACCATGGGCGCATTTCTACAGTCTGGGAGAGAGATGCAAATGAGTGTTTCAACTGCACGGCGAGCCTCGGTTCTAGCCCTGGGCTTGGCATTATTGTTCGGAAGTGCTGCTCTGGCCGATCCCGTAGTAAAGATCGGATTCCTGGGGCCGATGACGGGGCCATTTGCCGACTCTGGTGCGCGCCCGCGCAATACGCTCCAACTCCTGGCCGACGAGATCAACGCTGGCGGTGGTATTGCTCTAAAGAACGGCCAAAAAGCAAAGATCGAGCTTGTCGTTGGAGATGACCAGGGGACCGTTGACGCCGGCGGCAATGAGACTCGCCGAATGAGCGAAGGGGCGGGCGTCCACGTAATTCTCGGTGGGATGTTGAGTTCGCCCACCTTGGCCGAAATCGATATTGCTGAAGGCCTGAAGACTCCGTTTGTCGTCTCTGGCGCCGTGGCCTACGCGATTGGTACCAAGATTGCGGAGCGCAATTATCGCTATGTCTATCAAGCGACGCCCACCAGCGTGCAGCGTGCCGATGCTGACCTCAATGCGGTAATTGATCTCATCAAACCAAAAACCGTTTACGTTCTGTCGCAAGATACTGACTGGGGGCGAGAGGTTGTTGGAGCGACGGCCGCCAAATTCAAGTCCATGGAAGGCAATTACAAAGTCGTCGAGGAATTTGTCAGGCCTGGCAACACGGATTATTCGGCCATCACGCTGAAAATTCAGCAACTGAAGCCAGATCTCATCTACGCTGTCATCAATGGATCCGAGCTGATGTCCTTTATGGAGCAGCGCAATGACGCCGGCATCAAGGCGCCAGTGTTCGGGGCGGCGTCCAGCGCAACCAGCAAAGTGTTTATTGAGACGCTCGGCAAGGATGTGGCTTTCGGGACCCTGGCAAACCTGGTCTGGGTTCCTCAGATAGGTGGGAAGGTCGCAGCAGATTTCGCCAAGAAATATAGCGAACGCTTCAACGCACCGGCGGCCGATTTGGAAGCTCAGACCTATGATGCCTTCCAGCTGACCGTGAATGCAATTGCCAACGCCGATGCCGTGAGCCGCGAGGCGATTGTCGATGCGTTGGCGAAGGCCCGCATCGACGGATTAAGAGGACCCGGTCAGAGCTTCGATCCCCAACGTCATGGCATCAAGAACCTTCAGTTTGTGATCGGGCAGTTGCAGAAGGGTGGTTATAAGGTTGTCTGGCCCCTTGAACATGCCGAGGCCAAATATCAACCATAAGCTTCCAGCTGCTGCAGTAAGCGATACGTGGTGGTGAGGATACCCTTGCCACCACAGTGTTCGACTAGCTAACTATGTGCGCCTGGCAAATTAAATATCCGGACAGGCTTTGCTGGGCCGCTTTTGGTCCACCGGACCTATCCGGTTCACGGACTCTGAGGTTCAGCACATGATCCTCGGATGATAAATTCTGTTGGAAATGTCACTCGCCTGACGGGTAGTTGCGAATTCTGAAGTCGATCCAAGAGGAGACGCGCGGCAGTGCGGCCAATCTCGTCATAGCTCCAGTCAACCGTTGTGATCGGCGGGTCGAGAAAACGCATCAGGTCCGAATCCGCCGCTCCGATCAATGATATGTCCTGCGGAACTCGCAGTGAGCGTGAGCGGATAGCGCGTATTGCTCCTGAAATCATGGAGATCCCGCCGACGACAATTGCGGTTGGCGGCGCTGAAAGGTTCAGAAGGTCGGTAACTTCGATAAATGCCGATTCACTTGAAAAACCGCGAGTCCGCACGAGACCCGTCGGGACTGCGAGTCCAGCTTCGCGATAGGCGGCCCCATAGCCACGTACGCGTTCGCGACCTGGATAAACACTGTCAGTGCCGGTGATCAAAGCGATGCGCTTATGACCGAGACGCAGGAGGTGCGTCACAGCCGTATGCATACCCTCAAAATGCTGAACCAGCACCGAATCAAATTTCTCCGGCGTCGTCCGATCGAACAGTACAACTGGTGCAGAGTAGGAGGATCGCGCTTCAACTAAATCCGGATCGGTTTCCGAAGAACTGAGCATAATAAGCCCGTCGACGCGCCGGCGTTCGAATAACTGCATGACCTCCAGTTCACGATCCTTGCGATCGTCTGAACAGGCGATAAGTGGCTCGTATCCCTGTTCAGCCAACTGGCTCTGGACGGCGCGAACGAAGCCGGCCAACGACGGAATGGTGATATCTCTGACCAGCACGCCTATGGTTCGCGTATTGCCCCGACGCATGCTTTGAGCGACGGTATCTGGCTCGTAACCCAGCTTTGCGATAGCGCCTTTGACACGCGCCCGAATGGTAGGATTGACGTTCGACTGGGCGTTGATCACCCTTGAGGCAGTTCCTAGTGAAACCCCGGCCGCGATCGCGACATCCTTTATCGTTGGACGACCCATACCTCACCAAATTACCGTAATATTTCGTACCTTAGCGCACGTCCTGGACGCTCGCAATAAGCCACCCCATCGTTGTGATGATCCAGCGAGATAAATCATTTACAGGCCATCGGTGCCATCCGCTTCCTGACACAAACCGGTTTGATGGTCGTCTTCGATCCAAGACGAGGCAGAGCGTGAGGCGCCAGCATTTGCCAGTCTTGATAAAACGTTTCATTGACATGCATCATTCCGTACGGTAGACGACCAAAATAGTGAACCGGGGGGAGAAGTGTGTTCGCGCGGCAAATCGTTGTTTTCACGCGACGGACTCGCGAATTGTCTAGGTGGGCGGTGAGCAACCCATATGGAACAACTTCTGGCCGCGAGGAGCTCCTCGGCTTCCGGCAGTCAATTAACAACGATCAACGTCAACATCTGACTGACCTCACGGGCTTTCCGCTCGATCCAGATCTCCAGATGTTTCCTGATCACAACGATATGCGCCATTTCCGCAGGCTTTGCGTCCCCCAAGCACAATTTCGACAAGGACCCACTCATCTGGGTGTGGTGCTTGAAGCCAACTATCCGGCACTCGCACCGGAGGGCACATGAGCGACAGACGGATTGAAGGGGCTGGCGTGCGAAGCGGTCTGGAGTCGCAGGCCGGCCAGCAGTCATCGTCGGCTCCGTTGCTTAAGGTATCGGACGTCAGTGTCTCGTACGGCGAGATACTGGCATTAAAGAACATTTTTCTGGAAATCAGGCACGGCGAGATCATAGCGCTGCTGGGATCAAACGGAGCCGGCAAGTCCACCATGATCAATGCCATTTCCGGACTGGTAGCGATCAAGTCGGGGCGGATCGAATTCAACGGTACGGAAATCCACCGGACTTCGTGTCGCGACCGATTCCGGCTGGGCATCGGCATTTCTCCGGAAGGGCGGCGCGTATTTCCGACCATGAGTGTCGAGGAAAACCTGATGGTCGGAGCTCAAGCGCTCCGCAGTCTGCGCAAAGCGTCAGAGGATTTCGATTTCGTCTATGAAATATTTCCAAAGCTGAAAGAACGCAGGCGCCAGGTAAGCGGCACACTCAGTGGCGGCGAGCAACAAATGTTGGCGATTGGCCGGGCATTGATGGGCAGGCCGAAATTGCTTCTCATGGATGAACCATCTCTTGGCATGGCACCAATCATCATTGAACAGGTGCTCGGTGTCAGCCGTCTTCTTCGCAACCGAGGCATCAGCATTCTGTTGGCCGAACAGAATGCGGGTACAGCGCTGGCTCTGGCTGACCGGGCTTACATGCTGTCGCTTGGAACAGTTTCGGATAGCCGAAATGCAAGCGACATTAACGCTGGTGAACTAACCTCAGCCTATTTCGGAGGGTAACCGTGAGCCTGTATATGGTGGCTGACTCGCTGTTGCTGGGTTTGCTTAATGGATGCCTATACGCCTTGATTTGCGTGGGCATCGCCATGATTTTCGGCGTGGTCGGAGTCGTCAATTTCGCCCATGCCGAGTTGATGATGGTCGCCGCCTACATCGTGGTTTTTCTGACCAGCTATTTCGGCGCGAGTTATTCCATTATCGCTATCGCAATTGCGGTGCCGTTGGTCGGAGCCCTGGGATTTGCATTCGACCGTGTTGTCCTCCGCCAGGTACGCAAGTCCTACGGCTCCAACATGCGCGACCGGGAGTTGAGCAGCCTTGTCGGGACCATGGGAATGTCATTCCTGCTGGCCAACGGGATGTTTCTGCTGGTTGGTCCCGATTACGTCCGGGTCCCCCGGTTGGTGCGTGGATCAACCACCGGGTTTTTGATCGGCATCCCCAATCAGTTGATCGCAGCTGCGATAATTGCGGCGGCAGTGATCATGGTTCTGTTCTGGATCTTGCACCGTACCAATCTTGGCCGAGCCATCCGTGCAGTCCGCGATCAGCCTGACATCGTAGAGAGCTTCGGAATTAACCGGGAGCGAATCTTTGCGACAGCCTTTGGCATCGCCGCCGCGCTCGCTGGCTTGGCCGGAACGTTGCTTGGCCCGATCCACTACGTTTACCCGTATATGGGATCCCTTTACCTCATAAAGGCATTCGTCATCACAGTGCTCGCCGGCTTGGGGAGCATCCAGGGAGTGCTTGTTGCCGCCGTTGGCCTGGCGATGCTCGAATCGATCGGTACGACGTTTTACAGTGCGCAGGTAGGCAACATGGTCTTCTTTGTCGCGATGGTGGTTTTCCTGCTGTTTCGTCCGTATGGCTTGTTCGGAAAGGGAGAAGTCGTCAAGTGATTGCGAACGTCAAGGCCGGAACGGTCATTCTCCTCTGCACACTTGTTGTCTTGGCGCTGCTCCCGCTATTTGACGTCCCTCAGTATCTTATTTCGATGCTTACGGTCGCAATGGTGTTCGTCATCCTGGCAGCAAGCTGGGACTTCCTCGCTGGCGCCACCGGACAAGTATCCTTCGGGCATGCTGCTTTCTTTGGCGTGGGTGCCTACGGAGCGGTCCTTCCCATCGTCCATTGGGGCGTGTCGCCCTTGGTGGCTTTCATTGTCGGCATCGGCGTAGCGGCCGCCTTCGGTCTTGCCGTCGGCATGGTCTGCCTCCGATTAAGGGGGCCGTATCTGGCCCTGACAACTCTCGCGCTCGCGCAGATTACGCATCTTGCAGTGGATATGACGCCCGACATCACACGAGGGGCGCTGGGCATATCTGGTTTTGGCGGACTATTTTCGAACACGAGCAGCACGGGTTATTACTACTTCGGCATCGCGCTCGCGTTGGTAATAGTTATCGGACTCAGGCTTCTGCTCGATTCCAAGTTCGGACTGATCCTGCGTACATTGCGTGAAGATGAGGTCAAGGCGGAATGTATCGGTGTCGACACGACTTCCTATAAGGTCATCGCATTCATAATCAGCAGTGCTACTGCCGGTGCTGCCGGTGTGTATTACGCGTTCGTTGTTCAGGTACTCACGCCCAGCGTTTTCGAGAACCGCTTCTCGGCTCTGCCAATAGGCATGTCGATACTCGGGGGTCTTGGTACTACGGTTGGCCCGGCCTTCTTCGCCTTGCTGTTCTACATGATTGGCGAATTCCTTCGTCCCTTGGGAGGAGCCTACGACCTCTTTCTGCTCGGTCTCTTGATCATAATGGCTGTGATGTATCTGCCCAAGGGACTTTACCCGCTCCTTTGGCGCGAGCGACGCTCAGCAAAGAAGAAATTGACGGCAACGTCGCCGGGTCGATAGCGCCGGAGAATACAATGACCGAGACGCTCCTGGAAGTACGCAATCTGACGAAGACCTTTGGCGGCCTGGTCGCATTAAGGGATGTGACCTTCAGCATTCGCCGCGGCGGGGTAGTTGGCATAATCGGACCAAACGGGTCGGGAAAGAGTACTCTGATCAACGTCATTACCGGCATCGCCCGAGCTACCATGGGTGAGGTTGAATTTTGTGGTCGCTCCATTGTTGGACTTCGCCCCAGCGCCATTTTCAGGTTGGGGCTGAACCGCACGTTCCAGAGCACGCGGGTCTTTGCTGGCATGTCGGTGCGGCGAAACCTCCAGATTGTCGCATGGACGCAGCGGCTTCCATCCAGCGATGTCGATCATCAGCTCGAACAGTTTGGACTAGCGTCGGTAGCCGAGTTGAACGCGGAAAATCTCTCCTACGGGGATCGCAAGATGCTCGAGCTGGGCATGAGCCTGATCGGCAAACCGAAGCTGGTCCTGCTTGACGAGCCGCTCGCGGGCGTGCACGAGTCCGTGGTCCTTCGCGTGTCGACGCTGTTGCGTGAGATAAAGACGACGACTTTTGTAGTTGTTGAGCACAACGTGCCGTTCGTCACGACTACATGCGAAGAGATCTTCGTTCTCAATCAAGGTCAGCTGATCGCCAATGGCACGCCGGCGGAGATCCGCTCGAACCCGGCCGTCATCGCGGCGTATCTCGGGTCAGGCGCAGATTCACGTCGAGTGCTCGAGCGTGCTTGAATCATTGAAGAGTCACGCAGGATTTCCCCCTCATCTTGCGCTCACGCCGGTGGGCAGCGGCGTCGGTGAACAAATCACAGAACTTGGCAAACGGCCGCGCGAAGACGCATGGCTGGAGAGAAGAGGTAAGAATGTCTGCTGAATTGCCACTTGACGGCATCACGGTGGTCGAGTTCGGACACAGCGTTGCGGCGCCTTTCGGCGGGCAGATACTGGCCGATCTGGGTGCTCGGGTGATCAAGGTCGAGAACCCCAATGGCGGCGATTACTGCCGCCAATGGGGGCCTCCCTTCTGGGGCGATACCGCGAGCATGTTCGAATGCCTCAACCGCGGAAAGCTCAGTCTGGCGGTGGACTTCTCCAACGAGAAGGAGGCCGCGGCCCTTCGCCGCCTGATCGTCGACGAAGCCGATGCGGTGATCCAGAACCTTCGCGCGGGTGCGCTAACCCGCTTCGGTCTCGATGGCGATACGCTGCGGGGCCTGAAGCCGTCGTTGATCTGGTGCGATATTGGTGCGTTCGGCAAGAGCGGCCCGCTGGCCAGCAAGCCCGGCTATGACCCGTTGATGCAGGCTTTCTCCGGCGTCATGAGCGTCACCGGTACTGGAGCCGGCGACCCGGTGCGGGTCGGAGTGTCGTTGGTGGATATGGGTTCCGGCATGTGGACGGTTATCGGTCTGCTCGCAAGCCTCTTGGGTGCCGCCCGTGGCAAGCGACCAGCCGCCGAAGTGGCGACATCGCTATTCGAGACAGGGCTGGCCTGGTGCACAGTCCCGCTGGCGGCCTATGCGGCCAGTGGCACTGTTCGCAGGCCGTTTGGCTCTGGCGTCGCCGAGATCGTGCCCTATCAGGCCTTCGAAACCCGTGATGGCTGGCTGATGGTGGCGGCGGGCAACGATAATCTGTTTCGCCGTCTGTGTGAGGCGCTTGACCAGCCCGGTCTCGCCAATGATGTCCGCTTCCGCACCAATCCGGACCGCGTCGTCAACCGCGAGGCGCTGCTCTCTTTGTTGTCAGGACACATTGCGCAGCATCCGTGCGCCGAGATGGAGGGCCGGCTGGATGCCGCGGGTGTCCCGAATTCGCCGCTCCAGAGGGTCGATCAGGTGCTCAATCATCCGCAGACCCGCGAGGTAGGCCTGCTGCAGCCCAGCGACGGAGACACGCTGCCGCTCACGGGAACGCCGATACTGTTGGACGGCGAGCGACCACGCACGACCCTCCGCGCCCCCAAGCTCGGAGAGCACAATGTCGCAATCCTGGGAAAATACTTTACCCTCGCCGAGGAAAATACCTGAGACCATCAGCTGCGACGTCGCTGTTGTTGGTGGTGGCTCGGGTCTGGCGACAGCGATTCAGTCGGCCCAGCTCGGGTTGAACCTCCAACACCGGGATTTGCGCAACTTCATTGCCGCGCGGTTCTCCGAAAGACCAACACCACCGAGGGTAAAATCGACGGTGTGTTGGCCTCGCTGGCGCGGCTCGGCCATGTCGTCACAGACGGCAAGACCTTCGCACTCCGTCGTGTGGCCCGTCGTCACTCCGGGGCGGAGCGAAAGCGACGAGCCCGGAGTCCATAACCACAGGCAGAAGTAATGGTGCACGCACACTGTGCTATTACCGTTTCACCAACTGGCGTTCGGGGTACGCGACGAACTTCGTTCGCACGGGGATTCCGGGCTCGCTTCGCGCCCCGGAATGACTCTGGAAACTGGGGTCGTGAGATGTGTCGTGGCCGTGAGAGGACGGGGAGGGGAGAGTACCGCTTCTTGCAGAGGTAGCGCGGCTCAAAATCTGCGTAATCAGAATTCCGATTTTCAAAAATATTATTGACATCTCCCGATCTCATCTCTATGTTCCTGTTTTGTTCTGCCCTCTCATGAGGGGCGTGTCGCGATCGTCATGAACACGGGGGTGGAATGCGTCGGGCGTGAGTGCCAGCCGCCCTCTGTCTTTGAGGGAGCAAACGAACGGAAAAACTCGGGCGCAAACGCGCCGCGAGAAGGTAAAGGCGTGCGGCTCCGTGCTTCAGCGCATGTCAAAGCAATCGGAATCAAACGGCCAGCCATCTCGCCGAGATAACGGGTCGGTTTTGGTTGCGGGGAACGGCTTTGAGCAGAACCTGGGGTTGCGAGTGCGTTTTGGGTTGTCGTGGAATCAGCTTGGCGTGAAGAAGCCCCTTACATTTCAGCAATACGGTTGCCGCCCGGGGATGTGAATGGTATCCCGCGCCCCATGACGACTGTGCCCATTTCCAACATCCGCAATTTCTCCATTGTCGCCCATATCGACCATGGCAAATCGACGC
>JGI24705J35276_12238017_pt1 | contig 15057 bp, 15 predicted proteins | sample TergutNt197P4_FD_35276 | JGI IMG/M metagenome (IMG submission 35276) | reverse complement strand
ATCCTCGGCTTCGTCCGCGTTGGCATATCCCAACTCCTTGAGCAGATTGCGGACGATACGCCGCATCGTCGAGAAGTCGTCTACGATCAGAAACTTCGTTTTGGGATCGCCCATTTGTTTTCTCCGGCCTCTCTCTCAAGCGCTGCGTTTAGCCGACCGCTTCACCCTTGATGCCCTCGTTGGAGGAGTGGCCGCAAGGTTTGCGCGAGCACATCGGCGTCAAATTTCGCTACATAGGCATCTACGCCGACACGCTTGCCCATTGCTCTGTTGGCCTCGGACGAGAGCGATGAGTGCATGACAACGGGAATGCCATCGAAGCGGTTGTCGTTCTTGATGTTTCGCGTCAGGACATAGCCATCCATCTCCGGCATTTCGGCATCGACCAAAATGAGGTCAATCTCCTCCGAGACGTGCCGCCCGATCTGCTGTGCGTGGCCGGCCATCCCTTCAAGGCGGGTCCATGCTTCCAGCCCGTTCATGGCATGCTTGTGATGCACACCGAGTTTGTCGAGCACTTCGGCGATCTTGCGCCGCGCCACAGAGGAATCGTCGACGAAGAACACGTTGTAGGAATGTCCGCCGTGCAGTGGGTCGATATTGCCGACCACCGCTTCGCCGAAGGTGCTGGCGAGGATGGTCTCGACGTCGAGAATGGAGACCAGTTTACCGTCGCTCAGTTCCGTGATTGCAGTGATGTAGTTATGCAGGCTGTTCGAGACATTTTCCGGCGCGCGAACCTTGTCCCATTCCACACGGATGATGCGGTCGACTCCTTCGACGATGAACCCCAGGGTGCGCTGGCTGTATTCCGTTACCATCATCGAACTGCCAAGCGGCGCGTCGGGTTTTGCCAGTCCCAGTATCTTGGCGAGCGAGAGTACCGGGATCACGTTGCCGCGCAGGGAAATCAGCCCCTCCACGCCACGCGGCATGTTGGGGGCCTTGGTGATAAATGGCCTGGCCGACACCTCTCGAACCTTGAAAACGTTGATGCCGAAGGTCTCGCTCGTGCCGAGCGAAAACAGGAGAATTTCCATGCGGTTCGATCCGGCAAGCATGGTGCGCCCATCGACAGCATCGAGCAGAACCTCATCGGTCTTTATCGCAGCGCCGTTTTGTTTTTTTTGTGACTCCAGATTCAGCATGGTTTCACCTCACTTCTGTTCTTCTTTGGCCGGAACATCCACTTCGGATTCCGAAATGCCGAGAATCAGGCGCCGTAAAGTTTGCGATAGACGCAAGGGCTCGAATTTTGGAACGTATTCATCTACGCCGACTGAGAGGCCAAGTTGCTGGTTCGACATTCCGGACAGCGAGGAATGCATGACTACCGGTACACCGGCGAAACGTGGGTCGGATTTGATGTGACGGGTCAGGATGTAGCCGTCCATTTCGGGCATTTCGACATCGGTCAGCACCAGGCTGAGCATGTCGGAGACTTTGCGCCCGGAAGAGGCTGCCGAATCGGCGATTTTTTTCAGTTCTTCCCAAGCCTTTCGCCCATTGATCGCGCCGATGTATTTCACGCCCATCGTGTCGAGCGTTTGCGTGATCTGTTTGCGCGCGATCGAGGAATCGTCGGCAAACACCACCATGTACTCCTCGGCATTGTCGATGGGTTTGATGTCCTTGAAAATCAGGTTGTCATCATCGTAGTGCGTGGTTTCCGACAATACTTTTTCAACATCGAGCAGCATCACGAGCCGGTTATCCGCCAGTTCGGTTACTGCCGTGACCAGGCCGCCCATGTGCGCGACCAGCATGTCGGGCGGTACCCGCATCTGTGCCCAGTCGAGCCTCAAGATGGTGTCGACCGCTTCGACCAGAAAACCCTGGGTATGCCCGTTGTATTCGGTGACGATCATGATGTCGCGTGCCGAATCCTTTCCCAGTCCGGCATATTTGGCCAGATCGACCACGGGAACCAGTACGCCGCGCAGACTGACCATGCCTTCGACCGCAGCGGGCATTTCCGGGGCGGAGGTAATTTCGGGTGTGCGCATGACTTCACGCACCTTGAACACATTGATGCCAAACGTCTCGCGCCGCCCGCTACGTGGGTCTATGCCCAGCGTAAACAAAAGAATTTCAAGTTTATTTGTCCCGGCCAGCTTGGTACGGGCGTCGATGTTTTTCAGCAAATCGGACATTTCACATTCTCCGCCGAAAGCGGCCATATGCCTGGTCAGTGTGACCGGTTGCAGTGGCTTATGTTTTCTGATTCTGAAAATATTGACCGGAAACCCTTACATATTCTGCGGGCGGTACAATGCGATGACATTACCGACCGTGAATACATTTCTCATGATCATACGTGCGCGTGCTCGGCATGACTGTGAAATCCGCCTCCCAATCGCTGCAATAGCCGCGCGGCGACTTCGGTAATCGGGGCGACTTCCTTTACCGCGCCAAGCAATGCCGCTTCGCGGGGCATTCCATAGACGACGCATGTGGCCTGATCCTGCCCTATCGTCCAGGCACCTGCCCGCATCATATGCAGCAGGCCGACAGCGCCGTCCTTGCCCATGCCGGTAAGAATGATGCCAATCGCAGCGCGCCCAACCTGTTCCGCCGCAGAATGGAACAGTACATCGACCGAGGGGCGGTGATGATTGACGGGTTCCGAGCGTGACAATTCGCATTGATAGCCGCCATGAGGCATTTTCTTTATCAGCAAGTGTGAATGGCCTGGAGCCAGATAAGCTACGCCAGGTTCGATGGCCTCGCCCTGGGTGGCCTCTTTCACTTTCATCTTGCTCAACAGGTCGAGGCGGCGCGCGAACGAGCCGGTAAACATTTCCGGCATATGCTGCGTCATGAGAATGGGCGGGATGTCTGCCGGCAAGCGGGTCAGGACTTCACGAATGGCCTCGGTTCCGCCTGTCGAAGAGCCGATGAAAATGATGGTTCCCGAATAGGGAGCGCTTCGTACCCAAGGCAAATTCGTCGTCGCTGGGGAATTTTGCGGCAGGTTCGTCATTGTCGCGCCTTGCAAGTCCGGTTCTTTGAATCAGCGCAATGGCGAGTCCAGGCGCACATACACCGTGCGTCCGACAGAACGCAACAAATCGGCGGCGTGTATGAAACTTTCGGAATGTCCGGCGTAAATCCGCCCGTCCTGGCGCAAGAGCGGGACGAAACGTTTCAGAACACTGTATTGCGTCTGTTTGTCGAAATAGATCATGACATTGCGGCAGAAAATTGCATCGAACGGCCCTTGTACCGGCCATGCCGGAGACAACAGGTTGATACGGCGAAAACGGATGAGCCGATGCAGTTCGGCCCGCACGGCATAGGAACCGTCACCGCCGGGAATGGGAGTGAAATATCGTGACAGGTGCGTGGGTTGCACGCGATCCAGCCTGTCGCGCCGGTAGATGCCTTTTTCAGCTTGCGCGAGCACGGAGGTGTCGATGTCGCTGGCAACGATTTCTACCGGCGGCGTCATGGACGAAAAGGTATCGCAAACCGTAATCGCCAGTGAATACGGCTCTTCCCCTGTCGATGAGGCGCAGCACCATATCCTGATGGGGCGCTTTTCCTTCACCTGCTTGAGCTGGTCGGCAAGAATCTCAAAATGGTGCGCTTCGCGGAAAAAGGAAGTCAGGTTGGTTGTCAGCGAATTGATGAAAGTTTCCCGCTCACTATTATCTTGTTCAAGCCGCCGCAAGTACTGGGAGAAGGTCTGGTCGCCGCATGAGCGCAGCCGCCGTACCAATCGGCTATAGACCATGTCCTGCTTGGAAGGCGACAGGACAATCCCCGCGTTTTTGTACAACAGGCTGCGGATACGCTCAAAATCGGCGTCCGTGAACGCAAATTCGCGCTCCTGAGATGGAGCCAGGCCGGGATGGTTCAAAATTCTCTTCAGAGAGTCGTTTCCGACCGTGCTCAACCCCGGTTTAACGGATGTTCCAGGCGGCAAACTTCCCAAACCGGGACGTGCTCCCAGGCTGGGTCTGTCGCGGGAATCGCTGGAATTCGTAGAAAGTGCCATGACAAAACCTTCTCGTTTATAACCTGGGAACATTGCCGGGCGGCGCATTCAGTTCGTTTTCGATGCTATGGTCCAATTCCATCGCCCTCGGAACGGATTCTGCTGGAATCTCGTGCGATTGCCCGATCAATTCACTGCGGATGGCTTTCTCGGATTCCTTGTTGAGCACGATGATGCTGATGCGCCGGTTGATCGGGTTCATCGGGTTATCGTTATCCAGATGAACGGTGTCTGAGAGCCCCACCACGCGCACCACCTTGTTCGCCGACAGGCCGCCCGCAATCAACTCGCGCCGTGCCGTGTTGGCGCGGTTCGATGAAAGTTCCCAATTTGAAAAGCCCCGTTCGCCACCCGCGTACTGTGCCGAATCGGTATGCCCGGAAATGCTGATGCAATTATCGACATCGTTGAGCGCCTGACCGATGGAGCGCAGCAGCACCACGGTATAGGAATGCAATATGTCGCTGGAGAGATCGAACATGGGCCGGTTCTGTTCATCGACGATCTGAATGCGCAGCCCTTCCGAGATAATGTCGATCAATATCTGGTTTTTGAACATGCGCAACTGCGTGTTGGCCTCGATGAGCGCTTCGATTTTCCCTTTGAGGTCGATCAGGCGGAGGTGTTCGCGCAGCCTTTCCCGTTCCAGAGCTTCTGGGTCGGTTCCGGCTTCGCCTCCGCCCTTTTGCCTCTGCCGTGCGGCGTCGGTATTGATCAAACGCTTTGAAGAAGACGTGTCGCCGTGCCGCACCTGCCCCACTTTTCGGGATAAATCCTCGCCGCCGCCCTGGATGATGCTCGAACTGTCGCCTGACCCCTGTCCTCCCTGCATCGCCATTTTGAGCGGGTTCTTAAAATAATCGGAGATGCCCTTGAGGTCGCCCTGGGAGGTTGAGCCGAGCAGCCACATCATCAGAAAAAACGCCATCATCGCGGTCACGAAGTCGGCATAGGCGATTTTCCATGCCCCTCCGTGCGCACCGGCGGCGGTTTTCTTGATGCGTTTGACGATGATGGGCTGCTGGGTTTCGCTCATCGTTTATCTCCGCTTCAGCCCTTGCGGTTCTTGAGTTCCTGTTCGAGTTCCAGGAAAGTGGGGCGATCGTTGGCATACAGTACCTTGCGCCCGAATTCCACCGCGATCTGAGGGGCATAGCCATTCATGCTTGCCAACAGCACCACCTTCATCACCTGAAAAATCTTGCTGTTTTCCTCGACTTTCTGCCTGATCTGGCTCGCCAGCGGGCAAATGAAACCATATGAAAGAAGGATGCCCAGGAAGGTTCCCACCAGTGCACCGGCAATCATCTTGCCCAGCACGGCGGGCGGTTCCCCCACGGCGCCCATCGTATTGACCACCCCCATTACGCAGACCACGATACCGAAGGCCGGCATCGCCTGTCCGATTTCGTCAATCGCGTGCGGAGCCTGATGCGCTTCCTGGTGATGGGTCTCGATTTCCATGTCCATCAGGTTTTCAATCTCGAATGCGTTCAAGTTCCCGCCCACCATCATGCGCAGGTAATCGCACATGAACTCGATGGCATGGTGATCGGAAGCCAGCTTTGGGTATTTTGAAAAAATCGGGCTGGAATCCGGATTCTCGACATCGTTTTCTATCGACATCAGGCCTTCCTTGCGTACCTTGCTGAGGATTTCGTAGAGCAATGAAAGCAGATCGACATACACGGCGCGGTTGTACTTCGCGCCTTTGAACGCCAGCCCCAATGACTTGACCGAGGACTTGATCACCTTGGAGCCGTTACCGGCGATGAAGCCGCCGATGAACAACCCAAAGATCGCCAGGTACTCGGTGGGAACCCATAGCGCAAAGACGCTGCCATGAACAGCGAATGACCCCAGCGCAGAAGCAAGGATGACGATGTAACCGATGAGCAGAAACACGGGTTACTCCAGAACCAGCGAGTGAGTCCTCACAATGCCTGAATGTGTACGGACTGACCGTGAAAACTTGTAGCTGGAATAAAAAAAGCTGCCCGTGCCAGCAGCATGCCGCCAACCGGGTAGGAAAAGCGTCAGACAATACCTGCCCGACAGCGGCCAGCTATTTTTTGCTGCTCACGGGGAAAGGGCAGGGGCGTGTCTCAGAGCGTCGCCATTTCCTGGGCGCGCGTCTTGCGCACTGCGGCCTGCCGGGTCTTGCCTGCGCGAGAGGGCATGTTGCATAGCCCGCACACATAACCATGCTTCGGGTCGTGGGCATGCGCGACGAAACTCCCGGCGCAATCGCGGCATTCGGATAATTGCAGGAGATCGGCGTCGAAAAAACGCACCAGCGTCCAGGCGCGGGTGAGGCTCAATACCGGCTCCACCCTCCCTGCCTCGATCTGATCGAGATACAAGTGATACGCCTTGATGATCGCGTCCAGCCCGCTCAATCCCTCGCAGTGCTCAAAATAGCGGTAATACCCCATGAAAAGCGAAGAATGTACGTTGGGTTGCCAGGTCATGAACCAGTCAGTCGAAAACGGCAACATGCCTTTCGGGGGAGAAACGCCGCGAACTTCCTTATAGATTTTGAGCAATTTTTCACGGCTCAGGCGGGTCTCGGCTTCCAGCATTTGCATGCGTGCGCCAAGTCGCACCATTTCGGCGGCGCGATGAATATCTTCCGCCTCGTCGATGATTCGTTTGTTTTTCATTTGCTCTCTCTCCAGGAGCAAGGTCACACGGCCTCTTCGGTCAATCGGTTCGCGGCGATGATGGCTGCGTGCAGAGTGGATGCCGTCTCGTCCCGGCCCTCCCCGGCCATCAGGCGGGCAAGCTGTTCATCCTCAAAACGGAAACGGGGAATCAATACCGGGCTGTCGGCCATTTTGACCAGTCTGGCCGCCGACAGGTCTTCAAGGAAATCCGCCAATGCCTTGCCGATACCCAGCCGAAACATCGCCGTTTCCCGATCGAAACGCAGCATTTTTTGTGCGAGCATCAGGTACGCGACGTTCAATTCCCGGATTTCGGTCTGAAAATTTGGGTGATTCATTGAAAAATTCCCACATGTGTTCAAGGAACTAGCGGAGCCAAGTTAAAATAGGATATGAATGCTCACAAGATGAATAATTCACGCTCCAAAGCCGTTACATCGCCGCTACAGATACATTCGGCATTTTTACTCATATTGGCCCGCTCTCCGAAAAGCGTATTTCTTGATAGGAACATCAGTCATGCATGAAATGGCGCTGGCCGAATCGGTGCGCGACCTGATCGAAGCGCAAGCCGCCAAGGAGCGCTTTCACCATGTCCGTACCGTGGAATTGGAAATCGGGCGGCTTGCCGCAGTCGATGTCCCGGCGCTACGCTTTGCGCTGGGCATCGCCCTGCGCGGCACACCTGCCGACGGAGCCGATCTGCTTATCGCCGAACCGGCGGGGCAGGCTTTGTGTACGCAATGTTCGCGCACGCTGGAACTGGCACAACGCGGCGACCCCTGTTCAGCTTGCGGCAGTTATCAATTAACCGTGGTGGGCGGCGACCATATGCGCGTATCGGGCCTGGTGGTCGATTGACTGTCCGGAAGCATGAAGTATAGCTACGCTATGGCTTCTCAAAGGGGCGGCGCGTGGGCGAGGGCGAGCCAGGCTTCCGGAGTTGGATTATTCAGCAATTTCTGCGCAAAAACCAAGGCTGATTCGAGGGCGTTTTGAGCCGCTAGAGAAAGCCCTTCTCGAATTCCAAAGTCTTCGCCTTTCAAACACAATGTGAAGGCAGGGCAGGGCGGTTTTCGAAAAGTTTGCTCAAAAACAGCCAATACGGATTCGGGGGGCATGGCGTGGGTGGTGTGCCACGGCTGTTTGAGAGGTGAAATAGGAGAGAAGGAAAAGGGAGCCGGGGTATTTTGACCTGCGTCGATATAAAGCGCCAAGGTTTTGCCCTCAAGGTTGAGGGCATGATCTATTTGCAATTGAAAGTCTTCGACCCACTCAAATCGCTCGGCCATCCCCGACGACAAAGCCCACGCATTCAAGCGCTGCAGGAGAGATGGGCCTAATGCGTCATCCCCCCTGCTGGTATTGCCCCAGGCCGTCAGAAGTACCTCAGTCGTCATGTATGTCCGACATGTGGACTCTGCCGCTGGAGTCGCGGCGAAGCAGGCTCAAGCACTGGCCTTCAGCGTCGTCGAGTTCCACTTGCAGGGGCATTTTCCCAAGGGCGTGAGTGGCGCAAGACAGGCAGGGGTCGTAAGCGCGAATGGCGCACTCGATATGGTTGAGCAAACCCTCAGAAATTACGCGACCATCCAGGAACTGCATGGCAACGGAACGGATGGCGGTATTCATGGCCTGGTTGTTGTGCGTCGTCGATACGATCAGATTGCACATGGTAACCTGGTCATCCTCGTTGACCTTGTAGTGGTGGATGAGTACGCCGCGCGGCGCTTCAATGACGCCTATGCCTTCTTCCTGGCGCTCGCCCTTGACCGTCAAGTCCTTGCCGAGCACGTCCGGGTCGTCCAGCAAGTCCTGAATGACTTCGAGGCCATGAAGGACTTCGATGATTCTCGCCCAGTTGTAACTCAACGTGGAATGCACGGGTTGGTCGTTGCCGATGGCCAGCATTTTTTGCCGCGCTGCTTCGGCCAGTGGCGAGGGAATGAAGTCACACGTCTGCAAACGGGCAAGCGGGCCGACTTTATACCAGCCTTTTTCAGGCCCTAATTTTTCAATATAAGGGAACTTCATGTAGCTCCAGGGTTTGACTTCTTCCCGGAGTACCTGCGTATAGGTTTCGTAGTTGAAGCGGTCGATAATGGGTTCGCCCTTGGCGTCTTTGACGCGCAAATCGCCGTGATAAATATCCAGGGCGCCATCCTCCCGAACCATGCCCATCATACTGGATTCAAATAGGCCGAAGCTGTTAAAGAAGGCGGGGTTCGCTTCAAAGTAACGCTCTACCAGCTCAACGCCGCCCTGTGCCCATTCGATGAGTTGCGGCAGGTCTTTCTTCAGCTCGTCGCGTTCCGCAGCGGTCAAGGCTTTGTTGACGCCGCCGGGAATGGCGCCCGTGCCATGAATGCGCTTGCCAGCCGTATGGCGGATGACTTCCTGGCCGTATTTGCGGATAAGTATCCCCTGCTTGGCGATGTCGGGGTATTTCATGGCGACGCCGATAATGTTGCGTTGGGTCGGTTCGCAGTCAAAGCCCAGCAACAAGTCCGGCGAAGCCAGGTGATAGAAGTGCACGGCATTGGACTGGACAAGTTGCCCATAGTGCATCAGGCGGCGGAGTTTTTCCGCCGTCGGCGTCAGTTGTTTGGCGCCAATAATCGCGTCCATGGCCTTGCAGGCGGCCAGTTGGTGGCTGACAGGGCAAATGCCGCACAGCCGTTGCACTGTGACGGGGACTTCCCAATAGGGACGGCCCTTGATGAATATTTCAAAGCCTCGAAATTCGACGATGTGCAGGCGCGCCTGGTGAATTTTGTTTTGCTCGTCGAGCAACAAGGTGACTTTGCCGTGCCCTTCGACACGGGAGACAGGGTCGATTGCGATACGACGCAGGCCCTGAGTTGTTTTGGCGTTTTCAAGTTCAAACATGTTTTCTCCAAAATCGTTTGGGCTAGTCGAACCGTATGAGCGGGTAGTCCAGGCGCGGGGTGCGGCCAGAAGCAAAATCCGTCAAGAACTTAAAAATCGCATCCCCCGAGGGCGGACAACCAGGAATGAAATAGTCCACGCGCACGATTTCGTTAATGGGGCGGGCTTTGTCGAGCAGCAAAGGCAATTCGACGTCATTCGGAATAGTGCTGCTGACGACGCCCTGCTGTTCAAAATAGGCTTCACGCAAGATTTCACGCACATCCAAGTCGTTGCGCAAAGCAGGCAGCCCTCCATTGACGGCACAGGCGCCCAGCGCAATCAATGTGCGGCAACTGTTGCGAAACTCGTGCAAGACGTGAACGTTTTCAGAATTGCAGACGCAGCCTTCAATGATGCCGATGTCGCAAGGGCCGCAGTGTTTGATGTCGGTGACAGGAGAGCGGTCGAACTCAACCAGTTCAATCAAGTCGAGCAGCCTTTCGTCCATATCCAAAAGCGACATGTGGCAACCGAAGCAACCCGACAAGGAAGTGGTCGCCACGCGCAGTTTCCGCTTGGGAGGTTCTTGTGGACTCAGCATGTTAGGCCTCCCTCGTTGTCAGAAACTCGGTTTGAGAGCTGATGGGCAGATCGTCATAGAGACGCTGTCCGATAGGAACAGCAAAACCACGGCGCTTGGGCAAAATGGCTCCGACGGGGCAGACACTGGCGGCTTTGTCGCTCAAGGCAAAGTCGCTGTCCCCCAGCTTTCCAGAGGGGGTGTTGATGACAACGTGTGAAGCTATGCCCCTGCCGGAAAGGGCAAAAACGTTCTTCTTGTCAATCTCGCTACTGGCCTGAACACACAGGCCACAAGCAACGCAGCGATTCATGTCCAGAAAGGCTTCGGGGTGAGAAACGTCAACTTTTCGGTTTTGGAAGAAATGATTGAAGTGAGGCGTCATCATTTCCAAGTCATAGGCCAAGGCCTGAAGCTGGCAGTTCCCGCTCTTCTCGCAACCGGGACAAAAGTGGTTGCCTTCGACAAACAGCATTTGCAGCAAGAGCCTGCGCTTGTCGTGGAGTGCCGGCGTGTTGTTTTCGACTTCAATGCCCGAACGCGCAAGGGTGGTACAGGCAGAGGTGTGCCGACCGTTGATGACGACGGTGCACAGCTTGCAATTGCCATTGGGTTTGAGGCCCGGATAGAAGCAAAGGTGCGGAATGAAAACGCCCGCTTTGAGTGCCGCCTGAAGCACAGTTTGATCTGGCTCGAAGGGGATGGGCGTACCGTCAATGATAAAGGTGTTTTCCGAGTTCATAGGTCTGCTCCCAGATGAGCATCGATGTCATCTCGCTCCATGATTTCACGCGCGGGAGCCAAGGCCGCATCCAGATCAAAGGCCGGTTCAAAATCTTTCTGCTTAAGCCGCCTGTCATAAGATGGGCGGAACTTCTGCAGGGTGTCATTGACAGGGCGTCCGGCGCTTTGTCCAAGGCCGCAATGGCTGACGGTACTCAAAAGCTGGTACAGATGGGACAACTCGTTCATTTCATAGATCGTGCCTTTACCCTCGGCAATTTTGTCGAGGATGTTGCACATCAAGGTAGTCCCCACGCGGCACGGCGTACAGAAACCGCAGCTTTCATGTTTGAAGAAGTGCGCGAAATTTCTGGCCACTTCAAACATGTCGCGGTTGTTGCCGAACACCATGAGCGACCCCGAGGTGGAGACGTCTTCAAAGGCGATTTTTCGACCGAACTCATGCCGCGCGATGCACGTACCCGCCGCGCCGCCGACTTGCACCGCTACGGCGTCGTGCGCGCCGCAATCCTCAAGGATTTTGGCAATGCGCACGCCAAAGGGATATTCATAAATGCCGGGGCGGGTGCAGTCCCCGGAAATGGACAGGAGCTTGGTTCCTGTGGAGAGTTTGGTTCCCAGGCCGCGATACCACGCGCCGCCGTTTTGGGCAATCAGCGTCGCTTTGGCCAGGGTTTCGACATTGTTGACGACGGTGGGCTTGCCCAAATAGCCATAAGTGACGGGGAAAGGCGGGCGTATCCGGGGCCTGCCGGGTTTGCCTTCGAGCGACTCGAGGAGCGCCGTCTCTTCTCCGCAGATATAGGCCCCTGCTCCCATGTGGATTTCAATGTCGAAGTCAAAGCCCTTCTGGCCCAGAATATCCTTGCCCAGCAGATTGGCTTTGCGTCTGGCTTCGAGTATGGCCTGAAGTTGCTCCAGCATATAGCGGTATTCAGCGCGCAGATAGACAAGGCCCTTGGCTGCGCCGATGGTATAGCCCGCAATCGTCATGCCTTCAAAGACGCGCTCCGGGAAGGAGGACAGCAATACGCGGTCTTTGAACGTCCCCGGTTCTCCCTCGTCGGCATTGCAGACGACATAGCGTGTCTCGCCGGGCGCGTTTTTGCACGCCTCCCACTTGACGGCCGTGGTAAAGCCCGCGCCGCCGCGACCACGGAAATTGGAGGTTTTCATTTCAGCGAGCATGCCCTCGGGGCCAAGCTCGACGGCGCGTTTGAGCGCCTGACCGTTGACCATTTCCGTCGAGAGCAACACGTCTTTGCAGCGGATGTTGTCTTCAACAAGGAAAAGTTCTGTCGGCCATTCCTTCAGCGGCGTCTGTTTCTTGATGAGCTCGCATATCTGGTCAATACGCTGCGAAGAAAGCCGTGTAACGGGATAATTGTTGACCAGAAGGGCAGGGCCCTGGTCGCACATGCCCGTGCAGGAAGTGGTGTCGATGCTGACCAGCCCATCTCCTGAAACCTGCCCCTGAGTCAGGCCGAACTTCGACAACATGCGCGAAAGCAAAGCTGTGTTGCCCTGCATCCGATCTGTCACATTGTCGGAGAAGAGGACGCGGTATTTACCGCGCGGACTGCTATAGAAGAAGGCGTAGAAGTCGATGACAGACTGGACTTGCGTGCGCGCCAAGGCAAGAGCCTCGGCGAGATAGTCCACAGCCCACTGGGGAATGAAATCCAGATGTTCCTGGGTTTCCCGAAGAATTTGCATGAGGTAGTGCGGATTGCGGGAATAGCGCTCCAGAATGGGCTCCAGCACTTCCCTGGCAGAAGAATTATCAAGGCTCAAAGCACACTCCTTTTTTGAAAGTGACCGCTTCAGCAAAAATATCCGATGCGATAGAACAACACGCCCGGTAACTTGTCAAGGGCTATATGTTAAAGGAGCGGCGCGGTCTCGATTTCCAAGCAAAAACAAGCCCCTAACTTCAGACAAATCATATACGATAATATAAATACACACATTTATCGGAAAACTTGAGGTGAGTGGCTATGTGCCTGACCTGCGGCTGCGGAATGCCCGATACCCATACCCATGAACATGTCCACGAGCACGGTCATTCCCACGAGCACGGCGGGCATACCCACGAGCACGGCCATGCCTTTGAGCATATGCACGACGATGGGCAGGCCAGCCGCCGCCTATCGCTGGAGCAGGACATCCTGGGCGAGAATAACCGCTATGCCGCTGCAAATCGCGCGTACTGGCGCGCCTTGGGCGTGTTTGCGCTCAATCTGGTGTCCAGCCCCGGCTCAGGCAAGACCAGCGTACTGGCGCGCACCATCGAAGCGCTGTGCCCAGAGTTGTCGATGGCCGTGATTGAAGGCGACCAGCAGACCGCCAACGACGCCGAGCGCATCCGCGCCGCTGGCGCTCCCGCAGTGCAGATCAACACCGGCAAGGGCTGCCATCTGGACGCCCATATGGTGGGCCATGCCGCGCACGACCTGCCGCTGGCCGATGGTGGGCTGCTGCTGATCGAAAATGTGGGCAATCTGGTGTGTCCGGCGGCCTTCGATTTGGGCGAAGCGCACAAGGTGGTGGTGCTGTCGGTAACAGAAGGCGAGGACAAACCGGTCAAATACCCGGATATGTTCGCCGCTGCCGACGTGTTGTTGCTCAACAAGATCGACCTGCTGCCCTACGTGGATTTCGACGTGGCGCGGGCGCTGGCCTATGCGCGCCAGGTCAATCCCGGCATCCGCGTGTTTGAACTTTCCGCGCGTAGTGGCGAAGGATTGGCGGCCTGGTTCGACTGGCTGCGCGCGGGTTGTGCCGCCGCATTAGGTGACAGAGGCTGCCACGGCCCATGATCGAGCGGCGGCGTTTGTGGATCAGCGGCTGTGTACAAGGCGTCGGGTTCAGGCCCTTCGTCTGGCACAAGGCGACCCAACTGCGCTTGGACGGCGAGGTCTGCAACACTGACGGCGGCGTGCTGATTGATGTGCAGGGCGAGCGCGACAGCTTGCAGGCGCTGGAAGCGGCATTGCGGCGCGACTTGCCGCCATTGGCGCGCATCGACGGCATCAGTGCCAACGCCGCGCCGCTGCGTGCTGATTGGCAGGGCTTCCGTATCGCCCGCAGCCGCGACACGGGCGCAGTGGCGGCGGCTATTCCGGTCGATACCGCTGTCTGTGATGCTTGCGTGGAAGAGCTATTCACGCCCGGCAATCGCCGCTGGCTGCATCCCTTCATCGGCTGCACCAATTGCGGCCCGCGCTTCACGCTGGCTCTGCGCACGCCTTACGACCGCGCGCATACCAGCATGGCGTCCTTTGCCATGTGCCAGGACTGCGCGCGCGAATACAGCGATCCGGCCAGTCGGCGCTTTCACGCCGAGCCTATCGCCTGCCCAAAATGCGGGCCGCGCTTGCGATTGGAGGATTGGCGCGGCTCGGCCAGCGACGCGAATGCCGCGCAGCTTGACCCCATCGAAGCCGTCTGGCGCTTGATAGAAGCTGGCGGCATCGTCGCGGTGCAGGGGCTAGGTGGTTTTCATCTGATATGCGATGCGCGCCAGTCGGCCACGGTGGCTCGTCTGCGCGAGCGCAAGCGCCGACCTGCCAAACCGTTCGCTACCTTGGCGCTCAACGCCGCTTCGGCGGCGCGCTGGGTCGAACTGAACGACGAGGATTCGCGTCTGCTCGGCAGCGCACAGCGCCCCATTGTGCTGCTGCCCTTGCGCGAGAAGAGGCCGAGCGCGTTGTCAGGCATCGCGCCCGGCCTGCGCCAACTGGGGTTGATGCTGCCGAGCACACCCATCCACACCCTGCTGTTTCACACCGCGCTGGGCCAGCCGCAGGGGCAGGACTGGCTGCGGGCGGCGAACGACTTGCTGCTGGTAGCGACCAGCGCCAATCGTTCCGGCCAGCCGCTGCTGACCGATCCGGACGAGGCTCGGGACGAATTGGCGGGCATTGCCGACGCAATGCTCTGGCACGACCGCGCCATCGCTGCGCGCTGCGATGACAGCGTGGCCTTGCCGCGCGGCAGTGCTGAACCGCCGCTGTGGCTGCGCCGTGCGCGCGGCCAAGTGCCGATGCCGCTGATCTTGCCGCGCTCCGGCTCTTCGAGATTGTCGCAAAACGCTTTCGCCCCTGGTCTTTCTCCCTCCCCCCTCGCGGGGGAGGGCTGGGGAGAGGGGGCTGCGGCGGTGGATTCGAGCGCGAAGGTTCGTTTTGAGCGCCGCT
>JGI24705J35276_12238018_pt1 | contig 15059 bp, 12 predicted proteins | sample TergutNt197P4_FD_35276 | JGI IMG/M metagenome (IMG submission 35276) | reverse complement strand
TTCAAGGGTTTCACCCGCAAACTCATCACCTACATGATGGAAGACCCGCGCACCATCAGCAGCAGCCTGGACTTGCTGTTCATCGCCAAGGCCATTGAGCGCATCGGGGATCACGCCAAGAACATCTCCGAATTTATCATCTACATCGTCCACGGCACGGACGTGCGCCACAGCAAGCTCAAGGGCATCGAAAACATCGTCCAATAAGAGCACATCCCACTCTCATGAACGTCACCTCTGCCCCAAAACCGCGCGTACTGGTCGTCGAAGACCAGCAGGATATTGCCGAACTCATCCTCATCCATTTGCGCCATGAAGGCTTTGAGGCTGTTGCGGCGGAGAATGGGGTTGCCGCCCAGCGGGAACTGGATGCCGTGCTGCCAAACCTCGTCCTGCTCGACTGGATGCTGCCCGGCGGTCAGAGCGGCCTCGATCTCGCGCGCAAATGGCGAGCCGCACCGCGCACGAAAGACATTCCCATCATCATCCTCACTGCCAGAGGGGAAGAAACCGACAAGATTGCCGGATTGGACAGCGGCGGGGACGACTACGTCACCAAGCCCTTCTCTCCCGCCGAGCTTATGGCGCGTATCCGCGCCCTGTTGCGCCGCCGCGCGCCCGAACAACTCGCCGACGCCGTGACCGTGGGGGAGCTTTCGCTCGACTCGGCTACCGCGCGCGTCAGTTTCAAGGAACGGGAACTCTTGCTCGGCCCGACCGAATTCCGCCTGCTGCGCTACCTGTTGAGACACCCGGATCGCGTTCATTCCCGCTCCGCCCTGCTCGACAAGGTATGGGGAGATCACGTATTCATCGAAGAACGCACCGTCGATGTTCACATCAAGCGTTTGCGCGCCTCCCTTCAAGAAGCCGGAGCCATGATTGAAACCGTGCGCGGCGAGGGCTACCGCCTCAGTTCGAAACAGGACGCCTGAACCCCATGCCCTCTCTGTTTTCCCGGATGCTATCCCTGTTGATCCTCATGGCGGGGGGCGCGGCGCTTGCCACCTCGGTGAAATTTGCGGGTGTGGGGCTGGGCATCGCCATAGGCGCGTTGGCCTGGCTGGTTTGGGATACCTGGCGCGCGCAGGTCTTTGCCGACTGGCTGCACCATATCCGGGACGAGCCGGACACACCGCCGCCGCCCCGTCTCGACAACCAGCGCCGGGAAGCCGCCGAGCGTGTCCAGCGGCTCCTCCGCAAACAGTCTCTTGAGGCAGAAGAACTTGAAAGCCGCCTACACAACATCCAGTCCGCGCTGCAAGCCTCGCCCAACGGCCTCGTCATCCTGGATGAACGGGAATGTATCGAGTGGTGCAACCGAACGGCTTGCGAACACTTCGGGCTGGATAACCGCCGCGACCTCTCACAGCGGATCACGCACTTGCTGCGCGCCCCCGTGCTGGTCAAAAACCTTGCCTCGCGCGACTTTACAGACCCCCTCACGCTGGAAAGCCCGCTCGCCACGGCATCGCGCCCCCTGCGCCTTGAAGTACGGCTTCTTCCCTACGGGCAAGGGCGGATGCTCATGCTCTCGCGGGACATCACCGCCATCGAACAGGCGGAAGTCATGAGGCGCGATTTCGTCGCCAACGTCTCCCATGAAATACGCACCCCGCTCACCGTGCTGGCGGGCTTCATCGAAACCCTGCAAACCCTGCCGCTTGGCGACGATGAACGGAACGACATGCTCCATCGCATGGCGCAGCAGACGGAAAGGATGAAACGCTTGGTAGACGACCTCCTCACCCTCTCCCGCCTGGAAGGCAGCGCCCCGCCAGGGATAAAGGAATGGACGCCCGTCCGTACCCTGCTGGAGAGGCTCGACACTGACGCCCGCGCTTTTTCCGCGCATCTGGTCGGGCAAAGCGCCCCCGGCCACGAACTCGTTCTTGAAGGCATGGACACTTCCGACGAAATCGCCGGTTCCTCATCCGAATTACAAAGCGCCTTCTTCAATCTCATCAACAATGCCATTCGCTACACCCCACCCGACGGCAAAATCGTCATCCGGTGGCAAACACGAACCAACGGCGGCGCGCGTTTTTCCGTACAGGACAGCGGCCCAGGCATCGCCCCTGAGCATATCCCGCGACTGACAGAGCGTTTCTACCGCGTAGACTCCGACCGTTCCCGCGCCAGCGGCGGAACCGGCCTGGGGCTTTCCATCGTCAAGCATGTATTGCAACGGCACGACGCCAAGCTCGACATCGAGAGCACGCCATCGCGGGGGACATGTTTTACCGTGACATTCCCGGCAACGCGGGTGCAGGCGGGCGGATCGGACAAAGCAGGCTAAAATCGCGTTTTCTCCATCCCCTCCGCCGTTCATGCCCGGCTTTTCTTCCCACCTGATTGCCTGGCAACGCGCTCATGGCCGACACGGCCTGCCGTGGCAAGGCACACGAGACCCTTACCGGATATGGCTCTCCGAAATCATGTTGCAGCAGACGCAGGTCGCTGCCGTCATCCCCTATTACGCGCGTTTTCTCGAACGTTTCCCAAATGTTGCGGCGCTAGCTGCCGCGCCGGTGGAAGAAGTCATGGCGCTCTGGAGCGGCCTTGGCTATTACGCACGCGCCCGCAATCTGCACCGCACCGCATGTACAGTCATGGAGAAACACGGCGGGCATTTTCCCGTTTCGGCAACGGCATTGGCCGAATTGCCCGGCATCGGACGCTCAACGGCAGCGGCCATCGCCGCATTTGCAAGCAATGAGCGGGCAGCCATCCTGGACGGCAACGTCAAACGGGTACTGTGCCGTGCCTTCGGAATCGAAGGTTTTCCCGGAGAACGCGCGGTAGAAGAACGCCTGTGGGCGTTGGCGGAGTCCCTGCTGCCGGAAAACGCAGAGGACATTGGCGTCTACATCCAGGCACAAATGGACTTGGGAGCCACCGTATGCACGCGCGCCCGCCCGGCCTGTAGAGCCTGCCCGCTCGCGGCGCAATGCGTGGCGCATGCCACGGGGCGGATTGCGGAACTGCCCACCCCGCGTTCCCGAAAAACGCCGCCGCGCCGTGCAAGCAGAATGGCAGTGGTCATCCTGGGCGACAGCGTGCTGCTGGAGCGCCGCCCGCCCGCCGGAATCTGGGGCGGCCTGCTGGCCTTGCCCGAAATCCCGGAAAGCATTCAGATCGAAACTTGGGCCATGCGTAAGCTCGGTGTCGCTCAAGCCAGCGCACAAGCCTTACCGCCGCTCGTTCACGCCTTCACGCATTTCACGCTGGAAATCGCGCCCTGGCGCATCGACCTTCCCGCTGCCCCCCGGATGCTTGCCGAACCCGCCTGGCAATGGCAGGCGCTCGAACGAATCGGTTCTGCTGCCCTGCCCACGCCGGTACGCAGGATATTGGAGAACCTCAACCGAACGAATGCCGATGCTTGAAGTCTGATTGGCTCCAGGGCAACTCAAAAAAATAGCGCAACCGGAAGGTTGCGCCATCTTTGTTGGAACCAACTGCTTGCGCAGTCTTGGCTTTTACCTGCTCGACAGTCTCCCTTTATCGACTTCGACTTGAACAGGCGCGTCGGCCGGGCACATATCCGCCGGATCAACGGTATCACGATCCTGTCCGATGTCTTTCGCCGAGGGCAGATCCTCACGCACGACGCCAAGGGTACGCAGCAACTGCCCCGTCCCGGCCAAAGTGCGGGCTTGCGCAATCAGCAGGTTATAACGCGCGGTCGTATAGTTCCGTTGAGCAACAAAGTACTCGTTCTCAGTGTCGAGCAGGTCGAGCAGGGTGCGCTGCCCGATGTTGAACTGATCACGGAAAGCTTGGCGCGCCCTGTCGGTCATCAGGGTATGCCGCTCAAGATAACCCAGTTGTTCAACCAGGCTACGGGTATCCTGATAGGCGATCGTCAGGGTCTGACGCAGGTCGCGGCAGGCTTTTTCGCGCAAATCCCTGGCCTGGTTGACCTCCTCGCTCGCCATACGGATGCGAGCCGCATCGGAGCCGCCACGGAAAAGGTTGAAATTCAACTGCAATTCGACTGCACTTTCACGCCTGTTGCCCTTGAGGCCGCCTGTACGCTTACCGGACGCGTCTGTGGTCTCTGTATTGTCGACGTTGCGATCAACCCCTGTCCTCGCGACCAGATCAAGCTTGGGGTGATAGTTGGAACGGGCCACATCCCGATTGGCCATGCTGGAGCGCACGGTTTCAATCGTGGCGTTGAACCCTGGGTTGTTGACGTAGGCTACGTTCAGCGCGGCGACGACGTTCTCCGGCAACTGCACGTTGTTGAAGTCCTCCGTGATCGGCGGCAGCACGTCAGGCGGTATCTCGCCAACCAGGCGCTGGTAACGCGCGCTGACATCGTGAAGGTTTGAAAGCTCCGTCAGCAGGTTGGATTCGGCCAGAGCCAGCCGCCCGGTTGCCTGATCGAGGTCTACCCGGCGGCTCACGCCCGCCGTGGCACGTTCATTGAGGCGGTCGTAAAGCTGCTTGTGGGCAACGTAATTCGCCTTGGCATGCTCGACCAGCTCACGCTGCCGCTGAACGTCGGCATAAGCCTGGATGACATCGAGGCCGGTATTCTCCGAAGCGTCAAGCAACTCGTAATAGCTCCTGAGACGGTCATAGCTCATACGCCTGACCTGGCTGCTCGTTGCAAAGCCATCATAAATCATCTGCCTGAGATCCAGCCCGACGCCGCCATAAGTCCAGTCGTCACTGTCTTGCTTGGGGTCCTTGCGCCATACGTGCCCCAAGCCGGCGTTCAGATCGATGCGCGGAAAATACCCACCGCGGGCAACATCACGCCCCGCTGTCGCGGCCGTGTATCCATGCCAGCGAGCCTGGACTTCAGGGTTAGTGGCCACAGCCTTGCGCACGGCGTCCAGCAATGCCCCTTTTGGCGCCTCGGCAAGCTCTTGTGCGCCAGATGTTCCGGACAAGACTTGCAGGGCGGAGGCAACCGCCAGACAGACCAGTGTCTTCATCCTGTTCATTTGTTATCTCCAAGTGGTTGCAAATCTTTCCTGCGCAACGCCAATCCAGACTTGTAGCCAGTCCAAGTTATATGTGTTTCTCACTCTACACTCTGTCCGGAAGGAGTGCCAAATATTTTTCAGTTTCGGCAAAAAAATCTGCTGTTAGTACAACACTTTTCGCAGCAATCTTCGTACAAACCCCAGTTGACGCGTATCACGCGGCATACCTTTACCGCATTGCAAGCTCCCCGCCAGAAAACCAGCGCATACCTCAATTCAAAAAAAAGTATGTCACATCCGCTTCAAGCATGAAGTCCGCTTCAATCATGTGAAAACCCTCATCACGAGAGATACCTTTGTCATTTTTCGACTCTAGCGCAGGAGGATATTTGTTGTATTGACACAACAAAACGATCATAAAAAGAGCCATAAAGAATACCCAGGACAGCTATATCCCATCTTTTCTGACAGTATTGACATTAAGACTTCCTCATCATGTGCGTGAAGCACATCACCATCGCCTGACGGCTGAATGAGTGAAGATGCGGAAGTCAGTGAATTGCGTATGTCATAAAATGGCTATAGCAACGATCCAAGGGCAGAGCGGCAAAGCTGCCCGCCACCAATATCCTCCGCCCCCTTTCTGGGCAATGTGGGTGGTTAGGCTCGGTATGGCTTTCCTCTTCAGTCTGTCGGGGATCGTTAGCGCGGACACCAACTTCGACCGCTTAGAGCAACTGGCGGCATCGGAATACGGGCAAACTGCCGCCGCCACGGTCAAAGCCTGGCGCGCCATGATCGAGAAAGACAAGACACAACCGGACCTCATCAAACTTGAGCGCGTCAACGCTTTCGTCAACTTCAAGGTTGTTTACGCAAGCGACATGGCCGTGTGGGGGGTGCAGGATTACTGGACGACCCCATTGGAGGTTTTCGGCAAGGGAAGGGGCGACTGTGAAGACTACGCCATCGCAAAATACGTCTCCCTGTTGCTGATGGACGTCCCCGTGCAGAAATTGCGCCTAGTGTACGTTCGCGCGCGCATGGGGTCACAAACCGTTGCGCACATGGTATTGAGCTATTTCGAATCCCCAACGGCCGACCCATTGATCCTGGACAACCTGATCGACTCAATTTTTCCGGCCAAACGCCGCTCCGATCTTTTCCCGGTCTTCAGCTTCAACCATGAAGGGCTGTGGGTAGGCGGGGAACAAAATTCTGCCGGCGACCCTACGGCACGCTTGTCCCGTTGGCGCGATGTGCTTCAACGCATGCGCCGTGAAGGGATCGACCCATCCCTGACAAAACTCAGCGCCCAGTCGCTGATGTCATGGAAACAGCCGAAGAAATTCAAACTGTCGTCGCTAAACACGGCCAAGTCCCGGTCGTCCTCAAATGCGATGGCAAAACATCAGGCCAGCCTGAAAACAAAAAAGATCGCCTCCGAGCACATGAAGCCCACGAAATCGAAGGCGAAAACGGCAAAATACCGGCCGTCGTCACGGAAAATCGCCAAACGATGAACATTTTTTCATTCCGTGCCCCCGACCCATTTCGGAAGTCTCAGCCATGTCTCTGATCAAACAACTCTGGATCGCCATCGCAACCGTCACCCTGCTTGCCCTCGGCGGCAGCCTGGTGGTAAGTACGCTGAACGCGCGCCAATATCTTGAACAACAACTCAATATCAAGAATTCAGACAATGCGACTGTCATGTCTCTGGCTGTCTCGTTCCTGTTGTACAACAACGATAGCGACCGCGAAAAAGCAACAACGGGCAATGTCAACGACGATCTCAAAGGCATCGTCAACACCATGCTCTCCTCCCAGTTCGATACTGGCTATTACAGCCAGATCCGACTCGTCGGTCCGGACGATGCGGTAATTGCCGATTTTCATTTCGACAAGCCCGTCGAAAACGTGCCCGCATGGTTCGTGAAACTGGCCTCCATCAAGGATCGTCCCGGAGTGGCCCATGTACAGCATGGTTGGCATCAGTTCGGCACACTCACGGTGGAAAGCCACACCTGCTATGTGTACGAGGCGCTATGGAGCAATACCCTCAAATTGCTGGGATGGTTCCTTGTTACCGCGATCATTGCCGGCCTGTTCGGCAACATCCTGTTGAGCCGGATCACTGCGCCGCTGCGTACCCTTGTCAAACATGCCCAAGCGATCGGTGAGCGCCGTTTCATCACCTCGCCGGAACCCCGAACCGCCGAATTGAAAGTTGTGGTACGGGCAATGAACGCGCTTTCCGAACGGGTGCGGCAGATGCTTGCCGAGGAAGCGCAACGGCTCGAAAACCTGCGCCGCCAGATACACGAAGATGCCGTCACCGGCCTGCTCGAACGACGCCAGTTCCTCAACGCCTTCTCCTCCCAGTTGGCCGCGCCGGAAGCGCCCGCGCAAGGCGCGCTGCTCATCCTGCGCATCGGCAGGCTCGCTGAACTCAATCGCGACCTTGGCCGGGTTGCTACCGACAAACTGCTCAATACGCTGGCTCAGGCACTCGGCAGCGAGCCCGACTCCGGTAGCATCGGGGGCCGTCTCAACGGCAGCGACCTCACCCTGCTCGCGCCATCGGCCGCCGGGTTTGAATTTTCGTCATGGGCTGCATCGGTGGCCAAGCGCGTCTACGCCGTCGCCGATGAACAGGCAAACGCCAACATGCTCACATTGTCGATAGCCGCTGTGTCATACACCCGCAACGATGCCGTAGCCACCATCCTGTCCAGGCTCGACACGGCGCTGGCTCAGGCAGAACTGGAAGGCAGCCGCGGCCTGAAGATTGAAGAGCATCGTGACGACGCGCTCCCTGTTCGCACCCAGGAGCAATGGCGCACGATACTGACGACGGCACTGGCAGAAAACGCATTCCAGACGAGCCTCTGCCCGGTACGCTCGATGCAGGGGGCGCTCATTCACAGCGAAGAAGTAATCAGTCTGTCTGCAGACGGCACCCTATTCAAGGTCGGCGACTTCCTGCCGTGGGCCGCCCGTTTCGGCCTGCTTGGACGCATGGACTATGCCGCAGCGCAAGCCGCCCTCAGCCAGATCGGCAGTGGGGGAGAATCGGTCGCCGTCACCATTTCGGCGCAAACGCTCCAGGATGGGCAGTTCGTGACCGGACTCATTGCTTTGCTGCGCGCAAACCCCGATCAGGTCGAGCGTCTCTGGATGGAAGTGCCTGAAGAAGAAGCAATACGCAATCAGGCGGCCTTCCGCGCCTTCTGCCTGGCGGTCAAACCGTTCGCCAGCAAACTGGGAATCAAGCATGCCGGCCCGCATTTCTCTGCCTTGGGCGATCTGCACGACCTCGGCCTCGACTATCTCAAGATCGACACCTCGCTGTTGCGCGACATCGACCAGAACGAGGGCAATCAGAGCTTCGTGCGCGGCCTCGCCATGCTCGCTCACACGCTTGGCTTTGTCGTCATCGCGGAAGGCATCGACCGGCTCGAACAGCAGTCGATTCTCGCTGATCTCGGTTTCGACGGGCTTGCCGGGCCACTGGCGAACTGAACACGCAGGAGGGTGACGCGCATGCCGAACTTCCCTAAAATGGATACCGTTTCGCATGAAGTACGTCCCGTCATCCTTTTACAGGAAAGAGACAATGAATTTTGAACACGCACGTTTCAACATGGTCGAGCAACAGGTTCGCCCTTGGGGAGTCACGGATCCAGGAGTACGTCAACTGCTGATGACGGTACGGCGCGAGGACTATGTGCCTCCCGCGTTGCGCACCCTGGCCTTTGCCGACATCGAAATCCCGCTGTCCGGCGGCCAGACCATGCTCAAGCCGGTCATCGAAGGACGCATCCTGCAGGCGATGGGAACCTCCCGAGTCAACACGGTACTGGAAGTCGGCACGGGCAGCGGCTACTTCGCCGCCCTGCTGGCTGCGAATGCGGATCATGTCTATACAGTTGAAATCAACCCGGAACTGGCACAGCTTGCGCGCGACAACCTCGCACGCAATGGCGTTGACAACGTGACCGTGGAAGAAGGCGATGCCTCCCAGGGCTGGTATACACAAGCGCCATATGATGTGATCGTCGTTTCCGGCGGGCTGCCTGAATTCCCTGAATCCTTGCTCTTGCAGCTCAAACCCGGCGGGCGGCTGTTCACTTTCGTTGGCTCCCCCCCTGCGATGAAGGCATGCGTTACATCGCGCACGGACAAAAAAGCCCCTCTGAGCCATTCCCTGTTTGAGACTGAAGTGCCGATGCTGCGTCACGTCCCGCAAGCGCCCGCATTCAACTTCTGAAACCTCTCGCCGTGGAATCCTGTGTCCCTGACCGCCCCGATTCGAGTGACCTCGGTCTCCCGGTCGGGCTTGCCCCGGCACAGGCTCGTCACCACCTGTTCAGGCGTTGCGGCTTGGCGGCTGTATTCATGCTGACCACAGGCACGGCAAGCGCCGCCGACCTGCTTCAGACCTACTACGACGCCCTTGCCAATGACGCCCGCCACTCCGCCGCGCGCGCGCAGCACGAAGCCGACCAGGAAAAACGCGTACAGGGACGAAGCGCCCTGCTGCCGATACTGGGTGTCAGCGCCAACGCGCAACGAAACAACACCGATTACACTCCTCAAAATGGGGTGGAAGAAAACAGGCGCTACAGCAGTAATAGTTATGCGCTGCAACTCAGCGCCCCCCTGTTCCGGGTACAAAACTGGCATCAGTACAAAGAAGGCGCATTGCAAACCGAACTGGCCAACAGCATTTTCAACCAGGAGACGCAGGAATTGATCCTGCGCACGGCAGAAGCCTATTTCGACGTACTCAACTCCCAGGACTCATTGCACGCCATTGAGCAGTTGCGCACTGCCGCCGCTGAACAGCTCGAATTGGCGCGCACCAGTTTCAAGGTTGGCACTGTCACGGTAACGGACGTACACGAAGCGCAATCCCGTTTCGACCTGGCCTCGGCCCAGGAAATCGCCGCCCACAATACTCTCGATGTGTCGCTTGAGGCACTGGCGCGCATCATCGGGCACACACCCAAAGAACTGGCGGGTCTCAAACCCGGCGTGATGCTTTCCCATCCGGAGCCAAATAGTATCGACGCGTGGGTCGATGCTGCCGAGAAAGGCAATTACGGCGTACAGACTCAAACGCTGGCGCGTGAAATCGCGGAGCGCGAATATCAGCGCGCGCGCGCCGGCCACTTGCCCACGCTGGACCTGGTGGCAAGCCATAGCCGCAATACCCGCCCTTCGGTCTCGGTCGAACGTACCGAAGGCAGCGCGGTAGGCGTACAGCTCGATATGCCGCTCTACCAGGGAGGATACGTCTCATCCCGCACGCGCGAAACGGCGGCGCTTAAGCTCAAGGCCGATTCTGACCTCGAAGAAGCCCGGCGCGCGGCGGCGCTGGCAGCGCGCGAAGCCTACCTGGGCGTCACCAATGGCATGGCACAGGTGCGGGCGCTGGAAGCGGCACAAATCTCATCCACCTCGTCGCTTGAAGCCAACCGCCTGGGCTACAAGGTAGGTGTGCGTATCAATATCGACGTCCTCAACGCCCAAAGCCAGCTCGCCGACACAGTGCAAAAACTCGCGCGCGCGCGCTACGACACCATGCTGGCTCAATTGCGGCTGAAAGCATCCATCGGCTCCCTGGGCGAAGAAGACGTGCGCGCGATCAACGCCCTGCTGGAAACGCGGAACTAGCCCTTCCCCCTTCCCAAAGAATCCGGCATCCAAGAAGCCCCTCGCGTGGCAAAGGTCACGTCCTTACCGTCGGACGTCGGCAAGAACAGGCCACGGCATCGTACTATCACTAATAGACAGGTTATCGTTATCGTGACCGCCAGCCGTGAGGCACGATAACGTCCTTTCCCCGCATACGCCAGGGACGCCTACCATGAAGTTTACGCGCATACCGATGCCCTACGCCAAGGTGCTCATCGTAGACGACGTGCCGACCAATCTCGACGTCGCCAAGGGCATCCTGAAGCCTTACAGGATGCAGGTCGATTGCGTCGCCAGCGGCATTGAAGCAATTGAACGCATGCGAAATTCCACGGTCATATACGATGCCATTTTCATGGATCACATGATGCCGGAAATGGACGGCATGGAAGCCACCCGTATCATCCGCGAAGAGCTTGATTGCGATTACGCCAGGAATATCCCCATCATCGCCCTGACAGCCGACTCTGAGGCCAACAGCGAAGAGAAGTTCCTGGGAAAAGGCTTCCAGGCGTTCCTGAGCAAACCCATAGACCCCATGAAGCTGGACAGCATTCTCTGCCTATGGGTACGCGACAGTGAACGCGAATCTCTCACTGCTTCCATGCCCATGCACAACGCCGAAGCAGAACCCGGCAAAACAGGTCAAACAGCCGAAGAAGAAATTCCCCGGATCGAAGGCATCGACTGGCAAGCCGGCCTGAATTATTTCATCGAAAACAGGGACGCCTATCTTTCTATCATTCGTTCGTATGTCGACAGCACGTCTCGTATCATCGCCAAGATATGCAATGTTACCGAAGAGACGCTTGCCGACTACGCAATCCACATCCACGGCATCAAAGGCAGCAGTTACGGCATCAAAGCCTGCGAAATCGGCAAACAGGCCGAAGAACTGGAACATGCCGCCAAGGCAGGCAATTTCCGGCTCGTGAGCCAGAATACCCCACTTTTCGTCGAAAACGCCCAAAAACTCCTGAACGCCCTTTCCAGCCTGCTCAAACCCGACACGCCAGACATAAAACCTGTCAAACATGCGCCCAATGAGGCCCTGCTGGATCAAATGGAAGAAGCGGCTGCAAATTTCAAAATCGACGAGTTGGAGGACATCATTAAATCGCTTGAACGTTTCAAATATGAAACTCAAGCGGAATTAATCGCCTGGCTACGCGAAAAAGTCGATCAGATGGAATTTTTACCCATCCATGAACGGCTTGCGCAACGAAAGCAGGAAACCGCAGGGGATAAAAAATGATGGAACAACGCAAATCTGGTGCTCCCCGGCAGACCATCGTAATCGTCGACGACAATGTGACCACTCTGAAGATCGCCCGCAATGCTCTCCACGGTCACTACGAAACCTATGCCCTGCCTTCAGGTAAGGTCTTGTTCAATCTGTTGGAAAAGATTACCCCCGACCTTATCCTGCTCGACATCGAAATGCCCGAAATCAGTGGCTATGAAGCTATCAGGAAATTAAAGGCCGATGAACGTTTATCCGAAATCCCGGTTATTTTCGTAACCTCCCGGTACGATGAAGGTAGCGAGTTGGAAGGGCTTTCTCTCGGCGCAATCGACTATATCACCAAGCCGTTTTCCCCGGCACTGCTGCTGCGCCGGATCAAGAACCACCTGCTCATTGCCGCCCAAGAAAAGGAACTGAAAAGTTTTAATACTAACCTGATGCAAAAGGTGGATCAAAAAGCTAAACAAATTATTCAGATGCAATTTGCCATTTTGAATGTCGTAGCAGAACTGGTCGAATTCCGTGACCGGAAAACTGGAGGCCATATTGCGCGTACACAGCAATACCTAGACCTTCTGGTCAAGAAAATGCTGAAAAATGGTGTATATCTCGAAGAAATTTTGTCTTGGGATTTGACTTTCCTGATTCCCTCCGCACAACTTCACGATGTGGGCAAAATTGCCATCAGCGATACCATCCTGAATAAACCCGGCAAACTGACGCCGGAAGAATTCGAGATCATGAAAACGCACGCTACGCGCGGCGTAGACGCGATCGAAAGAATCGAGCATGAAACCCATGAAGACAGTTTTCTCTTCCATGCCAAGCGTTTCGCCGGCTATCACCACGAAAAATGGGATGGCTCCGGCTATCCGCATGGGCTGGCCGGCAAGAATATTCCCCTGCAAGGTCGGCTGATGGCTATTGCCGATGTTTACGACGCATTGATTTCCGCGCGCCCCTACAAGGAAGAAATGCCGCTCGACATGGCAAGGTCGATTATCCTGGACGGTAGCGGCAAACACTTCGACCCCATGCTCATCAACGTTTTCCGCGATGTGGCCGACGGTTTTGAAGAAATCGCCACAACCAGCCGCAAGCAGGGCGATTCCTTTATTTTCAAGTGGGCAGTACCCGCATGAACAACTGACGCTCGTCAGTCTTCGTCGTTGACGATCTGAAAACTGAACGTCGTCACAGAGGCAACATCCCCAGGAGCCACTCCCAGGCCGATCATGCCCTGCCCGTGCAGCACACAGTTATCGCGCTTCAAAATCACCAGTTTGGCCTCACGGCCAAACTTCACCCAGGTTCCGTTGGTGCTGAAATCGGTCAGCGTACACTGCCCGCCAATCCACTCGATACGGGCATGCCGCCGCGACACCCGCCTGTCATCGATGACCAGCCCGCAACTTTCGCTACGTCCGATGACGAGCGCGCCATCCGTAGGTAAAAGCTGCTCATGCCGACCGTCGGTCACATCAATGTCAGCCCTTTGCGTCGAGACCGCGCCCAGGCGTTCATCGAGCAGATTGAGCGGGCCCGTGATCGTGGTCTCGGCCGTGTGCCTCCAATCGAAGCGCCACACTTTGAACAGGCCGGTCTTGCCCTTGATAGCGAGACGGTCAATGCCCGTGCAAAGTATGCGCTGCGCTTCGGGCAAGTGGGTATATAAGGATTCACCGAGAAGGATCTCATTGGATTCAGCGCGGTCGCCGAGACGGGCCGCGACGTTGACCGCATCGCCGTAACAATCTCCGCGTTGTTCGATGACTGAACCGAATTCGATTCCAATCTTGAGCCCCAATGGCGTATTCGTACTGTCAATATGCTCCATATTGCATTCGTAGAGCACATCACGGGTATGGGAAGCGGCTTCGACGGCCTCATCGCTGTGGTCAAACAATACCAGCAGACCATCGCCAAGAAATTTGACGACGTGTCCGCCCGCCTGGGTGAAATGCTTGCCAAGCATTTGGGTACAACGAGTGACCACCTGGGTTGCAATGGTATTTCCCTGAGACTCAAACAGCTTTGTGCTGCCGGTCAAATCGGCAAACACAACCGCCTTATCCGCCTGTTCAGAGATTTTCAGCGCATTGCCCTCATTCCCATCCGCTGCCATTGCCATTGAACCTTGAATACCGACGCAGACATTCTAGCACCCCAATACGATACCTGTCCTCTTCCTATCCGGAAAAGAAAAACCCATCTGCTCAATCCAGGGAGGGCAATTCAATCCGGCTGCCGGTACTATATTGATAATCGCGAAATACATGCTCGACACTCAGCAAACGGTAAGCGCCATCCGGCTCCCGCAAACTGGTTTCTTTGAGACGCCACGTATAGTGACCACACGTCCAGCAATGAAAATTTCGCATATGTGTGCACAGGCAGGTTTTATCCCATATCTTGAATTTTTGCCCTGCCGGCAATTTCGCCTTTTCACGTTCCCAACTTTCCGCATATTGGCAATGCCCGGAAGCATCGAGCAAGTAACCAAATGCCTCGCAATTTGGGCGCACACCGCTGCCAAGCGCGGGACACCCTTTAAGCATCCGCATCGGATAACCGGTCGGCGAGGCATTGTTGACTTCGATCTGCTCTTCGGTCGCCTGGAAATAAGCCTGTTTCACGTCATCCGGCAACCCGCATTCCTGCGTAACAGTAAAGCGAGTCGCCACTTGCACGGCAGACGCGCCCTGCTCCAGAAACGCCACCGCGTCGCCTCCCGTGAAAATTCCCCCGGCGGGAATCAACGGAATATCGAGTTTCTCTGCGCGCAGCCAATCCCGGATTTCCGCCAGGATGGTCATGAGGTCGTATTGCGCCCAATCTTCCCCGAAACCGAGATGCCCGCCTGCCAGAGGCCCTTCGACCACGATGTAATCGGGCAGCCTGCCGCTGCCGCGCGCGTTTTTTTTCAGGAAAAGCTGGAGCGCGCGCAAGGATGAAACGATGATGCCGAGTTTGACGTCGTGGAACCTCGGATGATCCTCGATCAGCGCAAATGAGCCCAGGTGCAGGCCAGCGGCCAGGGTGATGCCGTCGATGCCCGCATCCATCGCCGAACGCAGCCTGACCCGCAAGGTTTCGCGCGGGCTGTTCATGGTCAGCTTTTCCATGCAGTTCACGAACACCAGCCCTGGGCCGCGCTTGGCTTCCAT
>JGI24705J35276_12238019_pt1 | contig 15060 bp, 14 predicted proteins | sample TergutNt197P4_FD_35276 | JGI IMG/M metagenome (IMG submission 35276) | reverse complement strand
GTCTGGCGCACCGCTTCAACCGATCCGGACGAGGTGATGCGATGATCGAGCTTTGCGCGGTCACCAAGACCTATAACGCCGGTCGGCCCAACGAAGTGATCGCCCTGAAGGCGACCGATCTCACGATTTCCGACAAAGCCCTGACCGTATTCGCCGGCCCGAGCGGATCGGGCAAGACCACGCTGATCACGATCACCGGCTGCCTTGCCCGTCCCACCTCGGGGCGGGTGATCCTGAACGGCGAAGTGGTCTCCGGCCTGCCGCAGCGGTTTCTGACGGAGGTGCGCCGCCGCACCTTTGGATTCGTATTTCAGCGGTTCAACCTGGTGCGGGGAATTTCGGCGCTCGAGAACGTCATGTTGCCCGCTTATCCGATCGGCATACCGCATGCCCGCCTCAAGGCCCGCGCGATGGAGCTCTTATCAAGCTTCGGCATGGCGCATCGCGCTCACTTCAACGTCGAGGTCCTGTCGGGAGGCGAGGTGCAGCGCGTCGCCATCGCCCGCGCCCTCGTCAACGACCCGGAGGTCGTCATTGCCGATGAACCGACCGCGAGCCTTGATGGCGAAAGAGTGGAGCATTTCCTGGCCATCGCAGCCGAGCTCAAGGCGCAGGGGAAGACCGTCATCGTCACCAGCCACGACCCGCGGGTGACCAATGCGGCCATTGTCGACCGCGTTGTGATGCTTGCCGACGGACGGCCCGCGGAAGCATCGTCATGATCACGCACCCGCCCGTTCTCGCACTCGTGCTGGCGTCCTGTCTCGCCGCGCTGGTGATGGTGCCGACGTTCGTTTTCGCGCTGAGACTGCTCGCCCGCTGGGACCCTTTCTCCGGAAGCGAGCAGCAGCTCCAGCTCGAGAAGACGACCTATCTCGTCTCGACCCTGGTCGCCTTCGTTGTCGTCGTCGAACTGGCTTCGCTGGCTGCTTTCGCCTTCAATGCCGACCGCATGTCGGTGCTTTTCGTCGGCGCGATGTGTGCCGTCGGCACGCTGAACGCCAGCGCCTACGGCTTTCCGACGCTCTTTGCCAAGATAGCAGTCTTTTTCGCCGGCTTTGTTTGGCTCGTCCTTGATAGGACCGACAACAGAGGTCGCGACTACCCCTTCATCCGGCAGAAATATTGGGGAATCCTCCTCCTTGCTCCGCTGGTTGTGCTCGAAGCCGCCCTGCAGCTTGCCTATTTTCTCGATCTGAAGCCCGCCACCATCACCTCCTGTTGCGGCAAGCTGTTCGGCGACGCAGGATTAGGAGCAGGCGCAGATCTCGCGGGCATCGACCCAAAGCTCGCGCTCGCCCTTCTGTTCGGCGGCCTGGCGATCACCATCGCATTGGCGTTCGGTGCTATCAGGTCCAGACTGATGGCCCGTCTCCTCGGCCTGGCGAGTCCGGCCATGTTCGCGATCGCAATCGCCGGAGTGGTATCGGTCATCTCGGTCTATGTTTACGAGCAGCCGCACCATCATTGTCCCTTCTGCCTGCTGAAGAGAGAGTACGGATATTTCGGCTTCCTGCTCTACATCCCGCTGTTCGCCGCTACCGGGGCGGGGATGGCGACGGGTGTGCTGTCAGCACTACCCGCAAGACAGAGCCTGTCCGACGTCCTGCCGCGGCTGCTGCGCAGGCTGAGCCTGCTGACAACCTCCGGCTTCGCGTTGTTCGGCGGCCTCTCGCTGTGGGCAATCATGGCGTCGCGGTTGAGCCTGATGTGACCGAGGGGCCTGACATCAGTTGGAAATATGTTCCTACTTCGGCGCAACAAAATGACCCAGGCAGGCCTTGCGCGCGCTTCGCGATGCCTGCTTAGGTTCTGCTTCGCTTTCGCATCGGCATGGCCGCGAGCCCAATTCCAACGTAGTTCGCGACAGCACCGGGACGCGTTTTCTGAGGGTTCTGTTTTCCAGGGTTTCCAATGTCGGTGATCGGCGACAAGGCTGCCGTCGTCAGCCTCGGTATGAGCTGTCAGAGCGGCGAGCAGATTCGCACCCATGCGAAATTGATCGCGCGGCTCCTGGGCGATCCAACCATGCGGATCGCCACGTCGGCGTTCGACAACATCATCTGCCGACCGTCATCCGCGGTGCGTCTGCTCGAAGCCGACACCTTCTATCCGAAAGACCCGTCCGCGTTGACGCTGTCGCAGGGCGCGTATTGGCAGCAGTTCGACGTTTACTTCTGGCACGAGTACCGGCTGCACAAGCGGCACATCGTCGAACATCTCCTCGGCCGCGTGAACACCAAGCGCGCCTACCGCGCGCTCAGTGGCAAGTTCGAGCATCTTTCGGCGCGGTTTCGTTCGCTCAAGAGCCGCGAGCGTTTGGTCTTCGTGATCTCGAACACCCAGAACAATCTCGCCGACGATGCGGTCAAGACCGGCATCAGCCCGGTGCTGGCTGCCGCCGATGTCGAGCGCCTGTGCGATGCCTGCGACGCCTATATGGACAAGCCGTGCGAATACATTCTCGCAAGCTATGACGACCGGCTGACCGGCGTGCCCCAGCGTTCCCGGCTGCGGCATTATGCGCTCAAGAAGGACGACAGCATGTGGAAAGGCGACCCCGGCCAGTGGGAGTGGGTGTTCGGCTCCTACTTCTCCGGCCCCGAACGGCCGGTGGCGCCCGTGAAATAGTGGTTGCCCGGCATCGTCAGGGCTCGCCCTGCCTCGAAAACATGGCGACAGAGACCGCTTTCGGGATTGACCACAACCGGCTCATAGGGCCGGCTTGGACTGCAACACGGCAACGGCAATGTTCTGAGATGGTTGATGTGGTGCCGGTTGAGAGGATTGAACTCCCGACCTTCGGTTTACAAAACCGCTGCTCTACCGCTGAGCTAAACCGGCAAGCCATTGAAGGCTTTGATGAAATCTTGGGGGCGCAAGGCAGTCCCGTGCTTCGCCACGGCGTTTGCTACCATCCATTCCGCGCGTCTGTCTATGGCAGCGGGCCGCATCTCGTCAATGCGCTTGCGGGAACCACTGGGCTTCTGAGCAGCGCAAGAGTCGCCCAAGAAAACAGGCGGCCTTGTTGGGCCGCCTGTGCCGCTTAGCCAGAGAACGTATGGCCTACTGACAAAGATGCCTTCTGCCATCGGCCCCCTTGAAAAAGGTGCCGGGCCTGCAGATGATGCCGTTGTGGGCGGCGTAGCTGTCCCAGTCGCCGTTCCAGGCTGTGCCGCTGTCGAAGCCGGTGTCGTAGCCATAGGCAGCGTAGGAATTATCCCAGGCTCCAAACGGAGCCAACGGGGCTGTGGCGATTGTGGCTGCCGTTCCGAGGGCGGCACCTGCCGTGCCGACTGCGGCGCCCGCCAAGGCGCCCATGGCGTTGAGCGGCCCGAAGCCGGGATTCTCTCGATACGCCTCACGGCGCGCCATCTCGCGACGGGCCAACTCGCGGCGGGTCATCCGCCGATTTTGATAGCTGGTGCGGGTGAAGGGATCTCCAGGGCCATAGGCTTGGCAATTGGGATCCGTAAACGCGCATCGGGTTGGAAATGGGGCCTGCAGGCCTTGTGCGTGGGCTGAGCTCGCCAGTGCGGAGGCTGCTATCAACGCCGCGCCAAGAAGTCTTAGGCTCGTCATGGCATGCTCCATTGGTTGAGACACTGGTGGCTAAGTGAGACATCCGGCGCCAGTTCCGATCTTTTCTGCCCTCAGGGTCAAATGGGTGTGACTCCTGTTGAACCCCGCTGACTGCCAATGCAGCATGTTCCCGACACCAACGGTGCGCTCTGCAATCACTCGTTAGGCATAAGGGGATTTTGCTGAAAGACTTTAACTCACTCCTTGCCACCGTACGGATAGCTTTCGGGTGAAGTGAGCAGGTCATCTCTGCGTTATGGCGGTTGGCCGAGAGTTACTGGGTGGATGAGCTCGTCGCTGAAGCAGAATCAGCGGACGGGAATCTGGGGGAGAGAGTAATGCGCGGAATGATTTCAGGACTGGTTGCGGTGGCCGCGATGGCCGCAGGGGTGGCGCCAGCCATGGCCTGTGGAGGCTCAGCCTGCGCGACGGGCTATGTCAGTCCCTGCGCATCGCCGGCCTATGTGAACGTGCCGGCGGGCTTCGCCGGCTGCGACTGGGGCTTCGAGCATCTGGCCGATCCGACGACGCAATATCGTTACGCCAACCCGAGGCCAAAGTACTACTACGTCAACATGGGCCCGACCTTCACTGGTCCGGGCGCGTTCGCGCCGTATCAAGTCTACGAGGAAGCTGCGGTCGTGGCCAATGGCCCACGCTATCGTCACCGCTCGCGTGCCCATTACTACAAAAGCCAACCGGTACTACGCACCCGTTACTGATTGATTGGATCAAACGTTCGAAACACCTGTTCGCCTCATGCGGGCAGGTGCTTCATCAGCGCTTCATCAATCCGAGCCGGCTGGCGCCGACATAGAGCGCGAGCACTGCGGCGTTGGAGACGTTCAGGCTCTTGATCTCGCCGGGCATGTCGAGCCGCGCCACGACGCTGCAGGTCTCGCGCGTCAATTGCCGCAGCCCTTTGCCTTCAGCACCGAGCACCAGGGCAAGCGGCTCGCGTAGCGCGACTGCGCCGAGGTCTTCGCTGCCCTGGCTGTCGAGCCCGACGGTTTGAAAGCCGCGCTCGTTGAGCGCGGTCAGCGCACGGGCGAGATTTTGCACTGTCACCATTGGCACCAGTTCGAGAGCGCCGGAGGCCGCCTTTGCAAGCACGCCCGTGGCTTCCGGGCTGTGGCGCGCGGTGGTGACAATGGCCTTCACCGCAAAGGCTGCGGCCGAGCGCAGGATGGCGCCGACATTGTGGGGATCGGTGATCTGGTCGAGCACCAGCACCATGCCCTCCTGCGCCAGCGTCTCGATCGCGGGGGAGGGCAGGGGATCGGCTTCCGCGAGCAGGCCCTGGTGTACGGCGTCAGGCGACAGCAGTCGGTCGATTTCCTGGGGACGGACGATTTCTGGTGTGACGCGGGGCTCGATGCTCTCCTCGGCGAGTCGCCGTGCGGCGTTCTCGGTGAGCATCAGCTTGCGAAACCGCCGACTGGGGTTCGCAATCGCCATGGTCACGGTATGCCAGCCATAGAGGATGACCGGCCCGTCGCCGTGCGAATCGCGGTCGCGCCAGATAGCCCGGGAAGCCGGCTGGCCGGTCGATTTATCCGGTCTGTTGAAGGGCTTACCGCCCCCGCGTCGGGGGTGCGGCCTGTATTTGCGATCGCTGGTGCTTTCTTTCATGGGCCCGCTTGTGTCACGGGTTCTGAAATATGGCAATTTGGGCGTGTTCAGGTGATCGCCTCGGTTGACTTTGCCCTGCCGGTTCGCCCATAAACGCGCCAGCCGCGCCCTCCGGATCAGTCCGGGCTGCGTGCGGTCTTTACCTCTCCATGGCCGTTTCGGTCTGCCGGCAGGGTCCGGCCTGATCGTGTTGCCGTCGAGCGGGGGAGTGTCCCGAGTGGCAAAGGGGGCTGACTGTAAATCAGCTGCCGCATGGCTTCGTAGGTTCGAGTCCTACCTCCCCCACCAGTTCAGTCCCTGCGCAGGCACCCCCGACATCTGATCGAACTTGGCCTCGTGGCGTCAGCTGGTCCGCTTCGCCTTCTGTTGTACTCGCACGTTCTTGCGCGCCAGATCCTTGCGACCCTGATGGATAAGGTCTCCGAAGCCCAGCTTTTCGAGGCGCAGGATGAGCTGGTCGGCGCTGGTGCGTAGCGCGGCCGCCGTCTGCTCGATGTTCCATTGATGCGCGGCGAGCTGCTGCAGCAGCCAGGCACGCTGGGTCTGCGCTTCCGACAGTCGGTAGGTCTTCAGATACTCCATCTCGCCAGTGTCGCGGATGATCACCTCACCTATGTGGTTCTCGGACTTGAGGGCAAGGTCTGTCATGAAGCTTTGCAGTGCGAAGGGCCCGGCCGTGTAGAGGCGCTTCGCCGTCAATGGGCGCTGGATGAGATCGGTGGCCATAAAGCCCTGAAAATCCGCCCAGTCGGCGCGCAGCTTCGCCACCGCCGCCGCGATGTCGGCGAGGCTTTCGACCTTCTCCGGCGCGACCGTAAAGGTCAGCTCGGCCGCCGTGCCATATTGGGCCCAGATCAGCAGGATCTCGGCATAGAAATCCTCGATCAGGCTGGTGTGCAGAGCGCGGTAATCCTCATGGTGCGGCACGATGAAAGCGCTGGCCAGGGCATCAGCGACGAAGAGCAGGACACCGACCTGTTCGTCATGGATCTCGAACAGCCGCAATGCGTCTTCCAGCAGCGGCACCGCCCGGCCGGAGAATGTGATTTCGCTGCGAGGCGACAGCCCGTGCGAGGAGCGCGCCTTGCGCGAATAGTCCTTCCAGACCACGTCCGGTCCGGAGAAATGCAAAGCGAGATAGCTATCCATCGCCATGTGCAGAGGGAGCAGGCGCAGGCGGTTCTTCGTCTCGCGTTTGGCCATGCGATGCAACGTAGCCATGCTGCGCCACGGGCCGCGCGGCCGCTTGGGGTCGGCGAGCTGGCTGCCAGCGGCCGCGACCGGGCTGCCATCCTCGCTCCACTCCATGACGAGCCCGTGCGGGATATAGCTGTAATAGGCCAGATCCGGCTTTTCGACATCGCGACCGGCCAGCGCCACCTGTGTCAGGCATGCCTCGTAGGGGCGTTTCGTCAGGCGCAGGTCGTGCCGCTGGGCGTGGCGCAGCACCGGTACCAAGCGTACCGGCCCCCAGATCTGCGAGGGGGCGAGCGTCAAGCCCTTGAGGGAAATCGTCTCGATCAGCCCGGTCTTGCTCATCGTCTTGCTCATGGTGCCGCTCCGGTCAGTTCGGCGGCGCGCCCGGCGAGGAATCGGCTGAGTTCGGCAAGTGGAGCCGCGCCCTCGGCGAAGCGGGCGAAGCTGAGTACGGTCGACAGATCCTCTGCATCGCGCAGTCCGACGGTGGGAACGAGCGGGGACAGCCGGCGCAACGTGTAGTCGCCGGCATTGAACACCGGGTTCACATGCACGATCGACACGCGATTGTCGGGGTCGAGCATCGTGCGATAAAGATCGAGCACATGGCGTGCGCCCTCGGGCGGGCTGTTGTCCCAGCCGTCCGAGACGATGACGACGAGGTCGGGCGCGCTGGCCAGCGCCGCGAGGATCGGCGTGGCCAGATCCGTCTGGCCGCGTGCGGTGACAAGGAGCGGGTCTGCCATGAAACCTTTTGGACCGGCGCTGGTCCAAAAAGCTTCATACTGCGACGCGGCAGCACGCAGCAACCGATCAGCCGCCAGGGCCAGCGCCAGCGGGCGGCGGCGCTTCTCGCCGGAACCGCTGGCCGAAAAGCTGCAATCAAGCACCGCCGCCACCTTGCCGAGCCGAAACGGCGCTTTGCGCAGCACGGCCTTCGTCGCGGTGTCGAGGGCGGTCTCCAGCACCTCCCGTTCGGCTGCGCGCTCCGCCGGGCTCTTCGACAGAAGATAGAGCACTGCCTTCGTCAGCGACACCCTGCGCCAGTCGACGGTAATCTTTGTTTGGGTTTCGTTGGCGCTTTCCTGCAGGCGCAGTTTTTCCTGCGCCGTCATCATGTCCTGCATCAGCTCGAGAAAACGGGCGCGATCGAGGTTGTGGCGGACGGCCAGCCCCTCGGCAATGGTGAAGGGCAGCTTCGACAGGGCACGGGCGCTGTAGCGCGCCTCGCGGAAATGCTCGAACAGTTCGGTCCCGAAATGTTTTGGCCAGGGCCCGTAGAGCAAGGCTTTGAGCTCGCCGTCCAACCAGGGAAGAGCAAGATGGGCGTGGCTGGCGACGATGCGCAGCTTACGACGATATTTCACAGCCTGGAAGGCGAGCTTCTCGCCATGGCCGGCGATATAGGCGCGCGCGAGTGCCCGGGCCCGGCGGTTGTTGATGGAGCGCCGACGCAACTCGCTGAGCACCCACCAGGCCCGCTGCGGCGGCAGGGCTTTCAGCGCCGCGGTGATCAGGGCGTTCTCCTGCGCGCGCTGATCAGGCAGGCACCGGGCGCCCGTCGCCAGCAGGTTGAGGATGATCTCACTTTGGTTGAAGTGGTTGATGCCGGCGGCCAGCGTCTGTGCGTAGAGCTGGCGGTAGTTGACGAGGATGTAGCGGTGCAGGAAGGCGATGGACACTTTCTGCTGATAGGCGTCGTCGTAAAACTCTCGCTGCCCCGTGCAGGTCAGGCAGGCATTGATGAACATGACAAGGTCTTCGCGGGCGACGATCTCGGCCCGTTCGGCTCGAATATCCACGGCGCAATTCTTTCAAGATATGTGCCGTTCGGGGAGTGGCAGCATGATCAGCTAGGGCTACGTTCAAGGTAGATTTCGGAAATCACACCAAAGTCCCACGAACGGCGGACGGGGCTATAGCAGTCGGCGCTGGAGAGTTAAAGTGCCGGAGGGAACGAGAGACATTCCGATAAAATATTGCCTGCTCCCGCCTTGAAGGCGGCGACGAAATCGGGCCGATGCGGACGAGTTCAGTTCACAATCTCGCCCGATGAGATTCATATTGGCGCCGTAATAGGTGGGCCACTAAAGCGAAAATCGCTGGGGAATTTACATGAAGACCGTAATTGTCACTGCTATTTTCGTATGTCTTTCCGCCGGGTTTGGCGTCTGTTCCGAGCAGGATTCTGACAAGACCATCGATTACTATATGAGTCACGCCGACGAGCGCGAGGCGGTCCTCAAAGACTGCGAAAATCGATATGGCGAAGCTCGATACGCCGTAGGAGACTGCGCGCTCGCTTTTGCAGCAAAACAACAATCAGCCGCGGTCGGTGCTGTCGAGGAGGCCCTCAAGAAACTCAAGCATGGGCAGGGCCAATGATGCATTGGTCAGGGCGTGCGGGGCCGCCGTCGTAACGATAGCGTCGGAATTCTGCTCGGCCGCAGCTGCTGGGGTGCACAGTGCTGCTGAAGGGACCCGCCACGGCATCAACGCCAGTGAGGGTTAAGTTGTGCCCAGATAAAAAGATGTGGTCCCCACTCAAAACCAACCGACCAGTTGGATCAGATGCAACTGAATCTCGCATCCTCATAAAGTCCAATCCCTTGTCCCCTGCTGGCGTCTTGGTATCAGGTGCGGGAATAGACGTTCGGCACCCGGTACCTCTAAGCAGATCCCCGATGAATGGTCAGCGTGGCAAGATTCGAACTTCCGATCCTGCTTCCAAGGCAGGTAGGGACGACCAGACTCCTACACGCTGATGATGACCTTCCGGGCAGGACTCGAACCTGCATGCCTTCGCGTCATCACTCAGAATCCGCAATAGCTCGCTCCACCATATCTGCGAGCACTACGGTATCTGGTTCTGGAAGATAGCCGTGGCTGCACCGGACGCTAGCCGTTTCCGGGCGGGAAATGAAGCCCGGGCCCTCTGTTCGACGTTCAACCGGATATTGCATTTCTGCGCGAATACCTGATACGCTCTCAACCTAGAGTCGTTTTCATGGCGAATGGATATGATGCGCAAGCTTGTCAACAAAATTTGCATACTTCGGATCGTCTTCGCAGTCGCGGTTTTCTTCACGACAACCTGGCCAGCGCTCTCGGAAGAACGCTTTGCTCTTCTAATCGGAAACTACAAATACAGCGACAAGGTGGGTCCATTAACAAACCCCGGTAAAGATGTGCGTCTAGTAAGATCCGCTTTGCTTAAGGTTGGCTTTGAAGACGCAAATATCGCCGTTATTGAAAACGCGGGCGCACAAACACTCCAGATAGCGATCGGAAAATTTCAGCAAAGGATCAGAGCTGCCGGGGAGAACGCACTCGGGTTCTTTTACTACTCAGGTCACGGCGCCTCCAACCGAAGCGTTGCCGCATCCGGTCTAGCGACCAACTATATCTTGCCAGTCGATGTTAGGGACGACGAGGGCAATGAAGGTCTTTTCGATACGTCCATTAAGCTGAACGACATTGTCGACAACATCAGGAAGAGCTCACCTCTTGCCGACTTGATCGTGATTTTTGATGCGTGCAGATACGAGCTTCAAGTATCCGTCAAATCTCCCACGGCCAAGACTTTCGTAGCCGAAAATATTCCGCTTGAGGGAAATGCACTTCTAGCGTTCGCCACCGAGCCCAATCAAGTAGCTTCGGATGTGGGTGTGGATGGTGGGCCCTTTGCGACCGCCCTTGCGAAGGAATTGCCAAAGATTGGTCTACACGAGGAGCAGATTTTTTTTAACGTCAAGCTCGCCGTGTGGGAAGCAACCCATCATCGGCAAAAGCCTTGGATTTTGGATCAATTTTTTAAGAGACTCTACTTATCGAAGCAAAGCGACGAGTTGACAGCTTGGTTGGAAGCCGAATCCTTAAATACAGTCGCTGCCTACGAAAATTTCAAAGAGCGATTTCCGAAATCCAATCATGCTCTGGAGGCCAATGCAAAGATACAGATTCTCTCCGAAATTGCGGATTGGCAAGTAATCGCCGGCGCCACGAATGCCGCGGATCTGGAAGCTTTCATGCGCAAATATCCATCCGGCGCGCATAGCGTAGAAGCCGCACAGAAATTAGCTACGTTGCGGCGCGACGAGGATGACCGCGACTGGGCCGCAGCTAAGCAAACGCGTAGCGTTGGCGCGATTATCCAATATCTGCGCCAACACCCATTTCAAGATCACTATAGTGAGGCGTTAGACACTCTAGATGAATTAAGAAGCACAGCCCAGGTCGGCATTAGCGCGACTGCCGATGCGCAAGCGTGGCAAGCTGCTGAAGCGAGCGACAGTCTTGATTCGTATGAGCGATACGTAAACCAATTCGCAAATGGTGTTCATGCTTCGCAGGCTCAGCAAAGAATAGCATCTTTGAAAGAGTCCTCCGAGTGGAACGCGATGGCCTCATCGAATTCGAAACGAGACTACGAGTCTTATTTGAGTCGTTATCCTGACGGCCCGCATTCTGCAGCCGCGCGAGCAAATCTGGAGCGTTTGGCGGCGACTGACCAATCCAGTTGGCAGGTCGCAAAGAGCTCGGATACTATTGAAGCTTATAGGCAGTACCTGAGTGAATCCCACGAAAGCGGAACTCACTTAGAGGAGGCGGCGGCACGAATTTCCGCCTTGCAGAAACAACAGACACAATCTTCCTATCCTGAAGTTTCAAAAGCTACCGAGGTGAACAACCTTTTCTTCCCAAAAGCGCCGTTTCAGACCTTTGCAGAAGGAAATCTTGATAACTTAATCAATCTAAAATTTGCAAAGCCGGCTCGCCGGCTGGTTCTATCGAACGATCTCTCGCGGCTGTATACGGGAGGAGATGATGGTTCCCTACGACTTTGGGACTTGAACGACATCAAGCACTCCTTCGTGTTGGAACCGCATCATGGCGATAAAATTTACGCCCTTGCGCGCTCGGCGAATAGCCGTCTATTGGCTACAGGCTCTTGGGACAAAAGGGTTTATCTTTGGGACACTCGTACCAATGAGCGTGTGGCGCAGATCCAGGTGCGTCCAAAGATATTTTCGATGACCTTTTCTCCGACCGGCAGGTGGATAGCCGCAGCTGGCACAGACGGCCAAGTGGATTTCATCAGCACCTCCAAACTTCAAGTAGTCAGGCGACGTCAGGCTACCGCTGGCGCTAGAGTGCACGCGATAACATATGTCCCCAATAAGGATGAGGACTTGATTGTAGGGGATCGCACGGGCTCTCTCCGACTTTGGAGCGTTGTGTCGAGTAGGGAAAAAACAATTCCGAATGCTCACAAGGCGGAAGTGTTAGTTCTCGTTGTTGACCCTACCGGCAGGAGTGTTGCCTCAGCTGGCGTAGATGGGGCTATCAAGATATGGGACACAAAACTCAATTTCGTCATGGAAATCCCAAGCGCGCATGGAAATGGAAATTACATCACGTCGCTGAGGTTTACGCCGGACCACAGATATTTGGCGTCGGGTGGGGCAGATCATGTTATAAATCTTTGGGACACTCGGACAGGAAAGTTGGCTTTTGGAGCGCTGACTGGTCATAAGGGGGATGTTGAGGAAATCAACTTTTCCCCAGACGGAAAATACATGTTCACTTCAAGCGAGGACAAGACCATCAAGATCTGGGATTTGAGCTCCAAAAAGGTACTCTACACATTTGTGACCTTCGTCGATGGAAACTACATAGTGTATGACGAGCAGCAACATTTTTTGAGTTCGGAGAATATCGATTCCATACTTACCGCCCAAAGGGCGAAGCAATAGGAGTTTGGGTTACTCCTCCAATACACCTAGCTTTTCTTTATAGATCCCCCAAGTCTCGGTTGGGTCGGTGGGAAATATCTTTAGAATTCGTCTCTCCCCGGCGGCCTTTAACCGCTTGTTTCCCTCCCACGCTGGACGGCCAAAGAGACTTACAGCTTCGTAGATTGCGGTGATGGAAGCGCGGTCGACTTTGAAGTCTTCCATTCCGAACTTAAGGATGGTGTCGGCCACTTCCTTGGAGGTGGTTTGCGTCCAGTAGAGATAGTCATGAACGATGGCCGCATATGCGTAGAGACCATCCGGCCTCAGGAGTGACCAAAATATCCTGGGAATGCTTGCCAGGTCAGTAATGAAGCCTCTAGGTACAGTCACTGTCGGATACTGTTCCTGCCCCTTGTTTGGCATCCAGGTGATGGGATCATGAACAAAGTATATCGGGTCCGCAAAGCGACCAAGAATTAGGGCACCCTTCGGCGCCTTGTGTCCACTGTTCCAAGTATCCATCCATTGCTCGATGATTTTGGAGCTAGCAGCAAATTCCTCGGCGAGAGCCCCACGTAGGGGGCTGATCGCGAATACTGAGGTTGCCGCAAGGACTTGTCGCATGACGTTTCGTCTGGTCGTGTCAGTCATGAAGGGCCTCCGGTAGCTGTACTCGCTAAGGTAGCATGTTTTGGTGAAGGGTGAATGCTTTTTCGTGGAGGTGCATTGCGCGGTACCAAGATCAAGAGCAAGAGCAAGGTGAGGAGGCTTGGCATCTGCTCGCTGCTTGGACTTAGGCCTTTCACGCCGCACGATCTACGCCGAACCGTCGCGGCATTGGCAGGTGATCTCGGCTTAAGGATGCATGGATCGCGAAATGCCTCGATCACGCTACAAGCGGGAAGGGCGACGAGATCGAGCCCACCGTCACCGGCAAGGTCTATAATCACTCCAAACGCCTGAAAGCGCGCAGTGCTGGACGGCGTAGCTGCAGAGCTGCGGCGGATCATCGGCAAACCGCCCGAGAAACCCGTCAAATTGACAGAGCGTCTTGCAGGCAGGAGGATCACTGCATGACTCAGGAGCGCAACCGCGCCTATCCCTACCTCGGCTGCTGTCTATGTGGCCAAACAGTGGGCGAGCAATTCGTCCATCTCGACCACGACGCAGACGACAACGATCCCGACAATTTGGCGTGGCTCTGCCGCCATCACCGCTGGATGGTCGACATCGGGCTGTTCTCGCCACCTGCCTTGAAGGAACAGCGCACTGGCGAGCCATGGAGAACCACGCGACGGACATCAGGTGCGAATTGTTGGCCCACAAAGACCTGACCATCACCACCCAACGGGTCTTCGTGAAGCGGCGCGTACACAAGCGTCGTCAATGTGCGCGGACCGCCGAGTGAAACTGGCGTGCCCAACGTGACGGACGATTGAGGGGAGGGGGCGTTGACGATTCCGAAAGATGTGCAACTCTTCCGAAAAGGGGCATGCGCTTGAGCGCGTATCTACTCGCTCTCGTCAGACTGCGCGGTACGAAGACTGTGCTTGGAAGAGTAAGGAAATCCCAAAAACGAAAACGTCTTTCAAATCCGACAAAAATCTCAATCAATCTTCAGGGGCGGATTTATTGCAATGCGGGATATCGACGATGTGCAGACCTTTGATCGGGGTTCCACCGTTCCGCCCGCCAGTATAAACGTACCGCCCCTCGTAAGCGTCCTCAATTACAACCGTACCATTCTCAAGCTTTCGGATACGAAAAGGCGCGTTGCTATCACGTATGATGCCGCTGGGAGTCATGGCCCCTCTCAGTTCAAGACCCGGCCCACGACGTCGGCCCAACGCTTGAGAATCTGAACAAAGTCAACGTTCGGAACTCCATCATTGCCGGCCCAGCCGGCATCTGAGGCCGATCGATCTGAGTCGATAGATAGTACACCTACGAGACTTAATCCACTGATAACGCCATCCTCGAGGTCTGGGGCGTGCCGGAGATCGAAAACGGGTGCGCTGGCCACGGCCCGACGCGACAACGGGACCTTGTTGACCTGTGACCGGATCATTCCGGATGCCTCGGGGTGGATACGGACCTGCGCCCAGTCCGACACGATGGGCAGCCCCGTTCGGATGGCGTCACCGGGCGGGCCGGCCTCCCGGTCGAGTCGGAGATCGACATCGGGGTCACCGTCCATGCCACACTGGTAGACGACCACGAAGTGATCCCCGCCCTCGTGCGGGAACATCACATGGCAGCGAATGGCGCCTGAATTCGGATAGGCCGATAAAACCGCCTGGGCGAACCCGGCCAGCACAGTCTGGAAGACCGTCCGGTCACCGTAAACAACCTCGAGCTGCCCAACAGGGTCGCTCAGCATGGCCTGCGGGTCGCCGAGCCGCTTCAGGAAGAAGCTCTGAGTCTCACGTTGACCGTCATTATAGAGAGTGCGGCGCCGAGCCGGGCTGAGCGCGAAATCCAGCGTTCGAACATCCGATGGGATCGGAATCTCAATGTGCATCAACCGGCTCGATGTGCCGCGGAGCAGGGCATCGCCGCTTTCGAGTGCGGTCTCCAGCATGTCAATGAGAAAGCCCTTTACGCCGTTGTTCGCGGGGCCACCTGTCGCAAGCTGTGTCGTCAGATCAAATGCGACCAGCGGGAAGCCGTCGCGCGCCCGCTCGCCGTCGAAAATCCAAACCGGCAGATTGCTGGCCAGTCCTCCGTCGACGAGTGCTGCCCGGTGCAGCATCACGGGCCGAAAGAGGAAGGGGTAGGAGCAGGACGCTCGCACTGCAGTCAAGACGTTGCGGGTCGGACTGTCTGGACTGTCGCCCATGACGACCCCCCGCCGAGTCTGCAGGTTCGCAGCAACCACCCGGAGTGGCTTGCAGCCGAGGCGAGTCAGATC
>JGI24705J35276_12238020_pt1 | contig 15061 bp, 13 predicted proteins | sample TergutNt197P4_FD_35276 | JGI IMG/M metagenome (IMG submission 35276) | reverse complement strand
GATACCTGGAGACAGGTAAGTCCGGTTCGGAGAGGAACCTGTGTAAACCTACCGCAGAAATACGATAAGGCGACACTTGTTCACTCTACGTGTGTCAAATGCAGTTTTTCTATTTATATGCATCAAAAACAAATTATTTACACAATATACTGGTTTTTAAAAATTTTTATTATAAAGTGAAACTGTTTCCAAAAGTTTCCCATTGTTTCCCACGTTTGGAAACACCGTAAAAAACAATCAGTACCTCTTGCGACTGAATAAAACTCAAAACAAAAACACATGCATAGCCAATAACACTCAACACTCCTCAACCTCAACACAGACACGACACCAACAACATGCAACCCCGCCACTTACCCTCACCCTACAACAACTATGCGCAATTTTTAGCTACGCCCGTGTTTTTCTACAGGTCGAAAAACCACAAAAGAATTAACAGTAGACCAAGTTAAAAGCGAAGCTTTAAAAATTTCTAAACTATAGCCTTCTTATGGTAAGTTATCGTGTAATAATAGAGCAAGATGAAGATGGTGTTTTGGTTGCTAGGGTTCCAGATTTGCCTGGATGTGCTACTGAGGGAAAAAATAGAGAAGAATTGATGGCAAACGTAAAAGAAGCTATAGAGGCCTATCTTGAAGCTCTAAAGAAAGATGGTGCACCTGTACCCATAGAAATGGCGCAAATCAATGTCTAAACTATTCTCCATCAATTATGATAAAGTGGTAAAAGTTCTTGCCAGCATAGGTTATACTGTTAACCATCAGAAAGGCAGCCACATCATTTTACGTTTTACTGACACACAGAAATACAATTTGTTGTTTGGTAGCAGAAAAAACGAGACTATGGTCGTTGTTCCAGCACATAAACCCCTTGGAAAAGGAATGTTGCGTACAATTATCAGAGAAATCGACCTCTCAGTTGAAGAATTTAACAAACTCGCTGAAAGAACGTAGGTAAAGTAAATAACAGGCAGAGAACCCTGCGGTTCAAAAAGAACCATAATGAACTTTTTTCGCTGGAAGGAAAACAACTCTCAGAGATAAACAACGATTCAGAGAAAGCGACAGGACACTGCATGACAAATAAAACTCGTCGTCTTAACTTTAAGACCAACACACCTGTGTTGCTGACACTGCTGACGCTGTTTACACTGTTTTTCTGTCAAAAGAAAAAATAAATAAAAAGGGAAAATATGTTTCGAAATAAACAAAAACCATTGGAGACATCACCATTTAATGCGTACCCGTGCTAGGCTACGAACCCTTGCTCATATGTCTTGTATGGACTATTTACATTTTTGTCTGTCTAATATGGCTTTTTGGCTAAAACCGCTAGAACCAGTTCTTTGTAACCACAATAAACGTTCTTTTCTTTTCACAAATAGCGCCTTTATGTCATTCACGAGTTATACAGCAGTTTAGCTTTTTATAGTCCATAACTACACAAGGCTTTACTTGTTTTTGCCACCCGACACGCTTAACAACAGATTTTTTTCCGGCTAATTTGGGTATTAGCTTGACAATCTTTGCCCAAAAATTATTGCCGCTTCACATGTTTCTTACTAAAGCACACTTGCACCTAAAATAGTTCTCTGTTAGTGTATCCAGTATACAATTGTGAAGGAATTTTAGAAGAGAGAGGCAATAGCAAAAAGAGTTATCCATTACAAAGGGTTTTTAAATAACAAAAGAATCTATGAAAAGCATTCCGTGGGAATAAGCCCATTGGGAATAAAAAATGTTGAAATTGGGAATAAAAACTTGGGAATAAATAAGCCCAATACAGGCTCTATTTCAACAAACAACACGTGGGCCGGTAGCTCAGCACGGCTGGAGCGTTCGACTGATAATCGAAAGGTCGCCAGTTCAAATCCGGCTCGGCCCACCACTTCTGATTATTAGAGCTTAATTCAAGACTATTTGGTTCAACAATATTGGTTCTTGACGTATCTATTTTACAGTAGCTGTAAAGCCATTTACCATTTTTATAACCAACATAATGTTTTACCCTAACACTATTTACAAGATTCTGCTTAACGCCGTCTATACCGCAGACTGGACAAACCATCGTACTTATATCACCTGTTGAAGTGTTGAAGGGTGCTATCCATTCTTAGCTATTATTCGCTGGTTCAGTTTACAGTATGAATAAATTCTCTAACGATTTTGAAACGGGAACCCTTAGAAACACAAGCGTTTCACGGGTTACAGAGTTACAAAAGTTACACTTCTCCAATGGAAGATACCTGTTATTGAAGCTGTAAAAGAAAAAGAAGGCGTGTTAAACGAAAAGAAACCTGCTAAATAGGATATCACCATAAACGTGTGGGTTTGAATCCCGCCCTCCGCACCAAGCAGTAACGTCTGGTTCTAGTTTGTGTTGATGGTTTTTCCGTTTTTCCACCAGTTTCTACTGCGGTTATACGGGTTCCTCAAGAATCTAAAAGCCAATGTGGAACTCTACCAAAAATGCGGCCTTGTCTCTCCAACAATACCCTCCTATGGTTTCTTACGTTAGCTCTAGTAGCTATGTTGCTGTGCATTGTATCACAAATCCTTTAGAGTGATTGAGAATTTGTGTTTCTTTTATAGTAAAAATTGTGCATATCGAAAAAACGTGGCAGATTATCAACAATCCTCACTTAAAGAGAGTCTTACTTATATCGTCCAAAGATGCTAATTCCCTTAAAAACAGACTACCATTTGAAGGGGCCAGAATGATTTCTGAAGAACAAATAACTTCAAAAGTCTCAGAATTAATGGAAACACTTGATCATATCAAAAAATACAACGCCATAGCACGCTCACTAAAACCCTTTATGCTTATCATCGGAGGTTCAATAGCGACATTCTTAGCACTCCTTACGATATTTGACATCTACGGATTAGCGCCCAGCCCCAATAACCCTATGTTTGCGGCAGGATTTTTGGCGTCCCTGATTCCACTTGTGGGTCTTGCCTGTGGGGTATTATATATGCGAAAACAAATCAACGCCGTTAAAGTAGGTGACTGGCGGCCTGAAATTTCTAAAGGCTTCGCCTCTACCCTAAAACTATTGGGGGAACTGGATTGGGAAAAGACTCTTGAAGATATCTCTATGGCACGGTTTGGCTATGCAATCTATAGTCTTCTTAAGGCAGGAACTTGCTTGGTTGTCTCAGTGGCTGCCTTTGAGCTTGCATGGAATAGCTTAACCCTAATATTTTTACATACATCAGTACTGCCTGGAGCTTTCTTTTGGGGGTTTATTGCTGTCTTAGTTGTAGTCTTTGTGCTTGGCAAAGATTTTTTGAGGCGCTATCGAGAGTTGCGTACGTTGGATATGTTGGTTTGGGAGTTGCGGTGGTTTAGTGTCGAGTTCGAAAAAATCGAGTTCCAAGCTTGATCTCTACGTCATCGCCCGAATCATTGAGGCGCTAAAAGAGAGAAAACATCTCAACCGAACCGCCCTAGCTACAGTCACAGGGCTATCGTATGATCGTTTGGTCAGATATCTTTCTTGGATGTCTGAGCAGGGCTTTGTCACGTTAGATACCGAAGGAATTGTTCATCTAACTAATGAGGGCCAACACGCCTACGAGCAACTTGTTCAGTGGATACTAAAACATATTGGACAGTTGAAATTTAGACGACTTGAACCAAGAACATAACCAAGCAGGGGTTCTTTTAGTCTCCTTCTAAGTGAGCACACCTTTTATACTATGCATAGATAAGAATGGCAGGTATCTCTAAGTGAAAGGTCCACATATACTCAAAGTAATAAATGATAACCGAAAATATTTAGTCGTTAGTTTGGCTTTTTTTGGCGCTTTTCTCTGTGTTTTACTTTTTAGAGACCAGTTGCTGACTTTTGATCTTGCTGTTAACTGTTGGGTGCCCACAATCCAGTCAGGCTGGGCAACTCCAATAGCCATAGCAATCTCGTATGCCTTTGACACGTACAGTTTACTCCTTACCAGCTTAGTTGTTGCAGGTTATCTTTTCTACAAAAACTATCGACCCCAAAGCATATTGCTACTAGTTGCTATGGGGGGTAATGCAGTATTTGTTGCCCTCTTTAAAACCTTAGTCCATTCTGCTAGGCCACTAGACGGGTTAATTCTTGATTCTAGTTATTCTTTTCCAAGCGGCCATACCGCCGCAAGCATAGTCTTCTGCGGTGTGCTTGCCTATTTTGCTTATCGCCACTGGAAAACCCCCAAACCACGCACATTACTAATTATCTCAGCAGTAGCAATCCCTTCAATTGTTGGTTTTGATAGATTATATCTTGGTGTCCACTGGTTTAGTGATGTTTTAGGCGGAGGTCTGCTTGGGCTTTTCTGTCTCACTCTTTCTATCTTAATCTTTAAACGTCTAATCGATAATGTGACAATGAAAAGCAACATCAGACAAGATACACAATAAGCGTAGTAACTTGATGATGTAATCTTACAGTATGCTTACGTAACATATTGTGTGCACTTTTAGCATCCTAAACCGTCTCTGCCAAAGGGTAAACCATCGAAATTTTGTAGAAACGTAAGACTCTGCATTGCACATATTGCTGACTAAAATTGATAGCCCATGTCAAATCGTCCATTGCTTTGTGTTAAGTTGTGCAACGTTTTGTGCCTTTTCTGCATCCAGTAAACTCCACAACGAAAAAACCTCGCTATAGCTAACAATTCGATTTCTTAGTTATCTATGATAATACATACCCACGGTCACAGACTATCTAGACCGCTTAGTCCGATATTTCTCGCAGGTGTTTAAGAAGGGATTTGTCTGGTTAGATGCGGAGTGACTGTTTATCTAGCTGATGGGCTTACGAAAAGCTGGTTCAGGAGTATAGAATATTGGGCATCTGCGTTTTGGATGATCTGAGCCAAGAACATAACCAAATGTGTGGGTCTATTTTTGTTTAGACTCCTTTGGAGTGAGCGCGGCTTTTATTATATGTACCTATAGGAATGGCAGATGATTAATATGATATCAAAAAATATTGCTGTAGTAGAAGCATTAAACGTTAAAAAGACGTATATGCTGGGCAAGGTTCCTGTGGAAGCGCTCCGAGGTGTGAGCTTTCGGGTGGAGCAGGGGGATTTTGTTTCGATTTTGGGGCCGTCTGGAAGCGGCAAATCCACCATGCTAAATCTCATTGGCGCATTGGATAAGCCCACCGCGGGTACACTGCTCATTGATGGTGTAGATATAGGCAGGCTCAATGATAATCAGCTTTCAGATCTACGGCGCCGGATCGGATTTGTATTCCAATTCTTCAACCTAATCCCCCGATTAACAGCATGTGACAACGTCGAATTACCCATGTCCATAGCCGATATTGGCAAATCTGAACGCAGAAAACGCGCTCTTGAACTTCTGGAAACTGTGGGACTCAAAGAACGTATCAACCATAAACCTGCCGAACTCAGCGGCGGACAACAACAACGTGTTGCCATCGCCCGGGCACTAGCCAATAACCCCAAATTCCTACTACTAGATGAACCCACAGGCAATGTGGATTCCAAAACAGCCAGTGAAGTCCTATCCCTGATTCAGAATCTAAACAAAGAACATAACGTTAGCATTATCATGGTTACTCATGACGAAAAATTGGCCCATCAAGCCAAGCGTACCGTAAAAATGTTTGACGGCGAAATAAGCTCAGATGAGGTGAACTAGATGAAAACCATAGATGTATTTGGATACTCTTTCAACGCGATCAAACTCCGTAAACTACGCGCTGCCCTAACCACCTTAGGCGTAATCGTAGGCATAGCGGCAGTCGTAGCACTGCTTTCGATTACGCAGGGTCTACAGGCAACCATAACCAGTGAGCTCAATCAAGGCTTATCGGCCAACACCCTAATCGTGAGACCCGGCAGCGGAGGCGATGTAGGTGGATTTGGTCAAGGTGCCAGCGGTACGGGCTTTAGCCTCTACATGAACTATACCACTGAGATAAACGCCCTCTCTCCGGATATAGAGGCGTCTGTGGCAGTTATGAGCCGTAGTGGATACATCCAAACCGAAAACCTCAAACAGTCAGCCACACTCTACGGCATAGATTTCAATCAGTATGCACAGGTCTACCCAACCTTCAAAGCAGAAACCGGATCCATACCCACTGATCCATCAGAAAACCAAGTGGTGGTGGGTACTCGTATTAACCAGCCTGGTCAGAACGGAACCATATTCTTCGGTACAGGTGACACCATCGACATCTCTTGGGTTAACGCCACCGTATTGCCTCCAGTTGACGAAAGTTACCGGGCAGTTGTTGCGGGTGTGTTGGAAGAAGTTGGAGGTTTTGGTAGTAGCGGGCCCTCAGATACGGGGGTTTACATACCTATTGAGACAGCTCAGAGCTTCTTTGGAACGGATCAGTGTGATATGATAATTGTCACCCTAAAAGATAGTGATAACGCCACCGTAACCAGTGTCTCTAAAGCGATAACCGATCACTTTAGCAACCAAGTTTCTGTTACCTCTCCGACTGCAATGATAGACATGCTCTCCTCAGTGTTTGATACAATTCAGCTGTTTCTAGTGGGTATTGCGGCGATTTCGCTGTTAGTGGCGGGTATAGGTATAATGAATATCATGATTGTGTCATTGATTGAGCGTACCCGAGAGATCGGTATTCTCAAAGCACTGGGTATGAAGAGTCGAAGTGTGCTGTCGATATTTCTGGCAGAGTCTGCTATTATTGGTTTAATTGGTGCGATAGCCGGTATTGGGCTGGGCTATGGATTAGCAGTCATTGTTGCTCAAGTGTTGGGTTCAGGTGTTTTCGGCGGCGGAGGCGGCGCATTGGCCATAACCCCACTGTTAACTCCCACGGTTTTTGTGGGTGCATTGGCTTTCGGCATAGGCATCAGCGTCATCTTTGCACTATACCCCGCATGGCGCGCTTCAAAACTAAAACCAGTAGAAGCACTTAGATACGAATAAACGCCTATCACCCCTCACCCTTTTTTATTTTGTTTTGTTTATCGTTTGAAAGAATTAACCTCACCGTACGCCAAAAGGTCTTGTTGCTTTTTACAGCAAGACCATACCGTTAGATAATCTCGGGGTTCAGATATTTTCCATCTGAAATGGCGGTAGTTCAAAATGGATATGGTAAACCCATCAGAAAGTTGTTGCATTGGGTAAGAGCGAGACCAATTTAAGAAAATACCTGGATAATCTAAAGGAGCATGGCGAAATATACCATGCTTGCTTAACTTGCCGTTTGTATTTATATATGCGAATTCTTTCTTTATCTACTAATCTTGATTCACATTACTGGCTAATTAACTTGAGAGAGAGATTCATGGTTACTGTAAAAAAAGAAAATATATTAAAAGCAATTCTGGCTTCCTTGTTTTTCCCAATTCTCTATTTTATCCTTTTGTCTTTGTTTGACGAAGGGTATAGCCTAAGTTGGAAAGCACTCAACGCAGGAGCGACTCCTGATCAAGTTAAAGAACAGTTAGCATCCGTTTCACTTCTTCTTATCGTGGCAACTATCATAGTCTTCTTTATAATTACACTCATCATCTTTAAAGCTCAAAAAAAGGACTTATTAAAGCGTATTCAATGGAATCCGGCGCCAAGAAAATCCGTTTATGCTTTCGCCGCTTTGCTCGCTTTAGGCCTATTTTTAACTGCCTTCCTATTGATAGCAGTGATACCGCAAAGCTGGCTAGCCGATGATGCTGCAGGCAACGCCATTACGAGTATGAGCCCCCTTTTAGTTATTTTAATTATGGGAATTATAGCTCCTATAGCAGAAGAAATCGTTTTCCGTGGCTTGATGATGACACGCCTTCAAGCGCGTGTTGCACCTTGGCTCGCGGTGACGCTGACAACGCTTGTCTTTGCCGTGCTCCACATGGGCGCTTCAGTAGGACATGCCTTAACAGTACTACCCTTTGCCTTAAGTGTGTGCTTAGTATTTCTTTGGACAAAAAGCATCCGCGTTACCATGTTTATACATGCCCTATACAACACAATTCTTGTACTAGTTTCAGTTCTTGCTACAAATTTGCCTGACTCATCAACTACAAGTAACGCTTCGAATGCAAATTTAGCCCCTGCCATAATGGGTTTAATAGGACTGGTCATCGTTGTATTAGCACTGGTTTCTATCTACAAACGCAGACAAAAAGCTGTGCCTGATTCACCAGTGGTACCACCAATTAACTTGGCAGACTAAATCACACCTTATCTCTGAGCACCAAAAATCTGCATTAGCAATGTAAGAGTTAAAGGTGGGTCTGAAACTTTTCCATCATCAAGTGATAGCGGTGGCGCTAGTGTCTTTGGCAATTGTGAGTACAAGTTACTGGTTTACCTTAAAAACACAAATAATCCTACATCACCCTTTTTATTAATAGAAGACCCAGCAATAGTTGATGCTTGCATTTTCTTAACAGACTTGAGAAAAGTAAATCAAAAACAAAGGATCATGTACAGTCTAAACTCTTTATGAAAAACAAAGAAAAGAGGAAAATTGGCGAAAAGAAATCTGTTAAATGGCAATATCACCATAAATGTATGGGTTCGAATCTCACCCCCTGCACCAAACAGTCTCACCAAAGAAACAGTTTTTGCGCTGATTTGCTAAGTTTAGCCATGTAATTTACAGGGTAAAGCAAGTGAAATAATTCTGATACTTTTTTCAGACCATCTAACAGCTGTGTCTCAGTAGACTGTCTAAATAGTTGCTAAATGTAAGAGCCACAATTTTTATGGCAACAGAACTTGTTATTTTTTATGGACTTTTTGATATACTTTCTGCTTGAATGATTTTACCGTGTTATAGCGTTTTTCAGGGAGTCCACCAATGAGCAAAAAGCAACATGCCAAACCAATCATTCCACCTAATAGTAAATGAGGCAGGGAAGTGAATTGATTTGCTACAAGGAAAGCTGCCAAAAGAATCAAACCAAGTGCAGTCTCTTTTTTCATGATGAAACCCGCCATCTTTGATGTTTTCATTAATGATAATAAACTTTGACTAAAGAAGACCCGTGAAAATCAGTTAGAGAAAAAATTTAGATTATTGGAGAGTTAGGGCTCCTGTGATGCGTAGTTTTGCGCCTTCTAAATACATAAGCACTGCCCTATCACCTGCTCTGTAAGCAAGCGGTTTATCCAACGTCAAAGTCATTGTTACTTTTCGGAAATCAGCTTCTTCTGAGACGGTTTCTACTTTGGCGGTAAGAAACTGTGTCCAGTGTCCAACATGCATGACCATGCCTGGTTTAAGTGGAGAAGGCCAATACTTGACTAGTTGTGCTTCGCATTTCAACATGCTACTTGTTTTGACTGAGGGATCATTGGTTAAAACTTCGCCCCTATCAAGGCTCTCGACGTCAATGCCTTTTAAGGCTAAACCGACGCGATCACCTTCGCCTGAAAGGTCATATTCTTCATCATGTTTTTGAATTGAGCGAATTTGAGCTGTTTTTCCGGCAGGTAACACATTTAGGCTCGCATGTTTTTGAATAAAACCGTTAGCTACTACACCTAGCACAACTACGCCAACGCCTTTAACATTAAAGGCGTGATCAACGGGTACTATTCCAACAGGTTGCTGTCCCGTAGCTAAATCAATGGTTTTCTGTTTTGCTACTTCTGCGAGCAATTGCTCTCTAAGCTGTATAGGGTCATCGTTTACTATTTCAAAATTTTCAAGACTGGTTCCTTTTATTAAGGGAAGGATTTTTTCTTTGGGAACATAGTTACGTAATACAAAATAACCGCTTTCTATACCTGCAACCTGTAGCATAACAATGCATTCACCTAGCATAGAGTTTACTTCGTCTACGGCTATTATGGCTTTTTTTGCTAATGAAACCGCATAATACAATGGTGCAAGTCGCTCAGGGTAACGCGAGGGCTCAATGAAAGTAATTGTATTGTCATCTTTTTTAAGATTATAAAACGTAATGTCTGTCGAGGTACCTTTTTTGCCAAGGTTACCTGCATAACCTGTACTGCCTAAAACGGCTACCGTGAGATTTCCCATAGATATAACCCTTGTTTCGTTACGATTGAAGGATACTCATCAAGATAAGTGTTGTTAACCATTATCGTTTGTTTTCTCTATATGAGTTAAATCATTTGGAGCCCCTGTTGCAACGTTTAATTGTTGTCCAGCAGGGTTTTTAGGCTTAGACGCTTTAATTGGGAGAGGTTTGCCGTAATTAGCAAGCACAACAAAGTAGAATGCCACATAGGACAAACCAGTTTTTAACCAAAACACAATTACACCACTTAAAAGCGCCGCAGAAGCTGCAAGAGCCTGCTGAATACCCAGAGTCGTATATAGAGAAGTGGCAACAATTTGAGCATATCCCGCAAAAGCATACCCTTGCGACTCAATATTTCCCGCAATCGACCGCACAATGAGCACCTCATTTGGCATAACAATAGACCCTAATGCGGCAAAAACTAAAAACAACGTAGCAATTTCACAGGCCCAGGCAAGAAAAGAAAAAAACGCCGGCTTAGTAAGCATCCTTGGCTTCTTCAAAAGAATCTTCATACCCAAATTATAATTATCTAATAACTTGAAAATTTCACCTTCAAACTTTTTAACGTTCCAACGATTACGACTTAAACGGGTAATACCTCCTATGAATACGGCTACAATTTTTTTTGCTTCAGCTAATCGAAAACTAATGATAAGCAAAACTACCACAGGCAAAGCTAACAAAACCATGACAATACCAATCGAAAACAGTATAGCACTTTCATAACTATAATTCAAAACAAGCAAAACAAGCCCAAGCACCATGCTACAAAGATTGAATATAGCTTCATACATGTTCTTGGTAACCACAGAGGCAACGGCTTTACCACCTTCAATATCTTTCTCACGTGAAAGAAGATACACTTTAAACAAATCACCAGACCAACCACCAGGCACAATACGATCAATAAAAATGCCCACCCAGTAAAGATTAAAAGTTTTTCGAAAACTTAGCTTTATCGATAAATACTGCAAAAGCTTATACCAAACTATTGTATGAAAAACTATTGAAAGCACCATAGAGCCTATGGCTAAAGCGTAAATTCCCAAGTGTATTTTGCCTAAAACCTCAAACAAATCAGATAAATTAATAAAAAAAACCAAGTACATAACAAGTATAGCATACCCTATTATCGTAGAAACAAGAACAAATTTTCTTATGCTAACGGGAACTGGATGTGGTGGTTCAGCCACAAAAATGCCTCTTAAATTCATGCATAAACGAGACAAAAGCATATTTCAGCCTTTGTTGTTAACCTGGGCAACAACAAATGATACTAAATTTATGCAAAAAAACACTGCTACTAAACTGCAGAGTCAATTGTGATAGCTTTTAGATAACCACACAACTTTATTTTTTTACGTTGTTAGCTATCAATGAGGATTGTTTGTGAATCGGCAAACTAGCCAAAGCTATGTCGAGTCAGAACTGAATTTTGAAAACCCCCAAAATAAATGGGTTTACCTTTTTAATGAAGGTAACGGCAAAAATAAGCGGCTACTTGGCGGTAAAGGCGCTGGATTATGTGAGATGTCACAGATTGGTTTACCTGTTCCACCAGGCTTTGTTATAACAACTCAGGCTTGTCTACAGTATTTTAAGGACGGATTTAAACTTCCTGAAGATTTAAACAAGCAAGTTCACGATGCAGTAGAGCAAATAGAAAAAGCCATGGGGCGTGGTTTTGGAAACATGAATTTGCCGCTCTTAGTTTCAGTACGAAGTGGCGCCGCAGTTTCTATGCCTGGAATGATGGATACAGTACTAAATTTAGGAATTAATGATGAAACAGTCAACGGTTTAATAAAACAAAGTGGAGATGAACGATTCGGCTGGGATTCCTATAGACGCTTTATTTCCCTATTCGGCTCAATCGTACTTAACATTGATGGCGAAATTTTCAATCAAGCAATTAATGATCTTAAAACTAGTCGAGACGCAAAAAATGACATTGACCTTGACACACATGACATGAAAAACTTGGTAAACATTTACAAAAAAATTATTGAAGAAAACACAGGAAAATCATTACCGCAAAATCCTTATGAACAACTCTTTATGGCTATAGAAGCGGTCTTTGCATCCTGGAATGGCAAACGTGCAACAGATTATAGAAAAGAATTCAAAATTTCCACCAAAATCGCTAATGGCACAGCAGTAAACGTACAAACAATGGTTTTTGGTAACATGGGAAAGGAGTCAGCAACTGGCGTAGCATTCACGCGTGATCCGGGTACAGGCGAAAACGTGCTTTTCGGAGATTATCTTGAACGCTCACAGGGTGAGGATATAGTTGCAGGCATTCGTACGCCTAAACCAATTTCTGATATGCAGCAATTCATGCCAAAAATGTACCACGCCCTAATGGATGTCCGCAAAACACTTGAGCGACACTTCAAAGAACCCCAAGATATGGAATTTACTATTGAAAAAGGCAAACTATACATGCTTCAAACCCGTAACGCAAAAATGAATGCTGCCGCCAACCTTCGTGCATCTGTGGAAATGACCAGTGAGGGTTTAATCACAAAAGAAGAGGCCATACTTAGAATTGACCCAAACCAGCTTACACAATTAATGTATAGCCAAATTGACCCAAAAAACAAAATTCCTCCAGTAGCTACTGGTTTGGGCGCTTCCCCCGGTGCAGCCTCAGGCGAAGCCGTTTTCACAGCTGATGAAGCAGAAAAACAAGGCAAAGCAGGTAAAAAAGTCATACTTATCCGAGAACAAACTAAACCAGAAGACATACATGGATTCTTTGCCTCACAGGGCATTTTAACATCTATAGGAGGAAAAACTAGTCACGCCGCCGTAGTTGCACGCGGCATGGGAAAACCCTGCGTTTCGGGTGCAGCCGACATCAAAATCAATCACCAAGAACATACCGCCATGGTAGGAGACCAAAAAATTCTGCCCGGCACAAGCATAACCATTGATGGCACGTCAGGTAACATGTGGATTGGCAAAGTTGCTATGGTTGAACCAGAAATCTCTACTAACATGAGCACAATTTTAAGTTGGGCAGATGAATACCGTAGACTTGGAGTACGGACAAACGCAGATACACCAATTGACGCAGAAAAAGCATTAAAATTTGGCGCTGAAGGCATCGGACTATGCCGTACTGAACGCATGTTTAACGCTTCTGACCGTATTGGACTTTTCCAAGAAATGATTCTTGCTGACTCTTATGAAGAACGCCTAAAAGCACTCCATAAACTTTTACCCTTACAAAAACAAGATTTCAAAGACATACTGCAGATTATGCAAGGTTTACCTGTAACAATTCGTCTCCTAGATCCACCGCTACACGAGTTTTTGCCCAACGAGGACGTATTAGAACACGAAATCGCTAAACTTGAAAAATGCCAACAAGCAATAAAAAATGTTTGTGAACTATCAGAACTGCTACCTAATGATGATTTGAAGGTCAAATCCATACTTACCGAGGGGGAACACATGCTCAATGGTATAGCTCAATTGCAGTCCTCGGAACTTGAATGTAAACGGGATGTGCTACGAAAAACACGTTTACTTAAAGAAATTAACCCTATGCTGGGTCACCGTGGAGTTCGGCTTGGCTTAACTTACCCTGAAATTTATGAAATGCAGGTAGAGGCAATTTTGATAGCCGCAGGCGAGCTCATAAAAGAAACGGTTCCGGTGCATGTAGAAATTATGATTCCACAGGTATGCACAAGCCAAGAACTTAAACGTGTTCAAAATCTAATAACACGCGTAGAACACCGTGTAAAAGAGTACATGGGAAACACTGTTCCGTTCTCACTGGGTACCATGATTGAAGTTGTTCGGGCCTGTATGCGAGCTGGCACTTTATCAGACATGGTAGAATTTTTCAGTTTTGGCACAAATGACTTAACCCAAGCAACTTTTAGTTTTTCCCGTGAAGACGCTGAAAATAAATTCCTTCCCTTTTATACTGAACACAAAATTCTGCAAAACAATCCATTTGAAATTTTAGATGCAAAAGGCGTGGGACGTTTAATGGCTATTGCAACAGAGTGGGGACGCAAAAAACACCCAGACCTAAAAATCGGCATCTGCGGTGAACATGGCGGCGAACCTAGCAGTATTGAGTTTTGTCACCAAATTAACCTTGACTATGTAAGCTGTTCCCCGTACAGGATTCCTGTGGCGCGACTTGCGGCAGCACAAGTGGCAATAAAAGAAAAAAGAGGATTAATAAAACCATATCAGTAACAGGTAGTTTCAATGCACTCTAACGGGTTTTCATATGTACTAAATTAAGGGGTAACCCACAAAAACCATAATAACGCGGTTGGAAAAATAGAAAGCTATTATATGCCATTTGGCTGTGATATAGAAACGCGTTTTATTGTTGACACTTGATGATAAAACAAGAAGACTATGTTTCTTGAGAAATTACGCTTTTGTTATATGCCTTTAGCGGTACTTTAGTTTTTCTTCAAGCAGTACAAGAAGATCCTGAGGTTTAACTGGTTTAACAATGTAAGCATCTGCACCTTCATCAAGGGCTTTAACACCTGTTTCAAGAGATGGAAAACCGGTAATCATGATTTTTATAGTATTTTGAAGTTGCACCTTTAGTTTAGCAAGCAATTCGGTTCCATCTATATCAGGAAGTCGAATATCAACCAAAGTGAGATCATAATGACGACTGTTAACTTTATCAAACGCTTCTTTGTATGTCTCGGCAACGTCAATTTCATAACCGTTTTTCTGGAGAATACGCGTGAATGTTCTAAGAATAGACTTGTCATCATCAACAACAAGTATGGTTTTTTTATTTTCAAACATTTCCAACTTGCCTTCAGATTAACGGGAATCACCCTTACTAAATCTCTCACACAATACGTATAGAACCTAAAGCGTTAGCAGCAATAATAACAAAACAAAACATGACTCCACTTCCGATCCAATGTATCAGTACAGTGTGAAAGTTTAACCTTTCAATAATTTATAGCAGTTTAACTTTTTGTTGACTGTATGGGTAGTGTGTAGTTGCAGTGTTTGAACCAGCTAGCAACAAGCTCAGGTGACACACA
>JGI24705J35276_12238021_pt1 | contig 15063 bp, 15 predicted proteins | sample TergutNt197P4_FD_35276 | JGI IMG/M metagenome (IMG submission 35276) | reverse complement strand
GTGCAAATTCCTTCACAACGCGCTCATAGACCGGGCGTTTGAAGGGAACGATCAGATCCGGAAGGTTCTTCATCGGCTCCCAGCGCCATCCGGCAAATTCGGCCTTGTGGCCACCGCCGCCCGGATGGCAGACGTCAATCTCGTTGTCCCTGCCGGTGAAGCGCAACGCGTACCACTTCTGACGCTGGCCGCGGTAGCGCCCCCTCCAGGCGCGCCCAGCGACAGTCCGAGGAATATCGTATGTGAGCCAATCCGAGACTTCGCCGATCCGTTCGACTGAGCGCACGCTGGTTTCCTCATAGAGTTCGCGCCTGGCGGCTTCCCAGGTGTCTTCACCGGGATCAACGCCACCTTGCGGCATCTGCCAGGTATGAGGCTCGTCAACATGCTCAATGCCACCCGCGCGTCGGCCGATGAAGACCAGCCCATCCATATTGATCAACATCATACCAACGCTGGTTCGGTAGGGCAGATCCTCGTAACGTGCCATGCAGTCAAACCTCTCGCGTTTCTCCTGGTGGGCGGTCTTGCGACCCCTGCGCACCCATTGGTTGATTTATATTGCGCGACGGAAATGCGTGTCGCAGTCTGGGATGATTGCCACGACCGCCGCCGCACGCAAGGGTTTTGTTGCCGCGGATTGTCGCGGATCGTCAACTGCACACTTGGTGTCGCGAACGACTGTGTTTGATCGCGTTCTCGCTCAAGTGGGTGACGCGATCATGGCCTTCGACGCTCTTTCTGATGACGGGCGGATCGTGACAGAGGGCGCTGAGCCCGCTCGGATGCCCGCCCACGCATTTCTGGCAGTGTTCAGGTTGACTTTGATTTCTGCATCGCAGTCGTCAATGGCACCAGCATTATGCCATGGCTGTCCAGCGCCCTGATCCACGTCCCGATCCGTTCAATCGAGACTGGGAGTGCCGAAGCCGTACCGATAGCGGTGCCGCGTTCCCGAGCGATCGATTCCAGCTTCGCAAGTGCGCGGTCGATTTCGTTCGCGGTTGGCACCACGTCAATGCTGATGTCGCCCCTTCCAAACGGCATGTCCTGGCTTGTCGCGATCTGTTGCGCGACGCCGCCCGGCGAGGAGCCATCATCAAACAGGCCAAGCCCCCGCCTGGCTGCGTCACGGACGATCGGCTGCATCGCCGTGTCGGTTGCCATAAAGTGCGCGCCCGTGAAATTGGCGATGCCAGCATAGCCCTGCATCCGGCTCAGATGCCAATGGAGCCGGTCGATGTTCTCCTCTGCGCCAAGCGAAGTCAGCAACGTCTGTGGTCCAGGATCATTATCGGGGAAATCGTAGGGCTCCATCGGGATCTGCAGGAAGATCTCGTGGCCCTGCGCTCGCGCCCGTTCGGCAAGCTTGCCTGGATCGGTTCCGTAGGGAGTGAATGCCAATGTTACCGCCGGGGGCAGCCGCATGATGGCGTCGGCGGTCTTGGCGGCGCCGACGCCAAGACCACTAATTACGATGGTGACGGTCGGCATCCTGTCAGCCTTGGTGCGATCGGTCCGGGCTGCATAGACGTTGAACGGCTTCAGCCCTTCCGCTGCCACCGGGATCATGCCGTAACGTGATTTTTCCAAGAGTCGGGGGTCGATCCCGGCCTGGCCTGGAGGCGTTGTCAACGCGGGCTCTGCCGCATCGTCGGCCTCGTTGTTGCTGCCCAATACGACACTCTGGCGGGCGCCGCTGGAGCCATCAATGATGGTGACCGTCTTCTGCTCGCGGACGGCTGGTGGCCGTGGTGGTGTTTCCGCCTGCTGCTTGAGTGCCTTTTTCCCCGCGGAGCCTGGTTCGTGGATGGCGATCCGGCTCACTGGCTCACCGCCGAGAGGGTCCTCATTGAAGACTGCATAGCCGGCAAAGGTGGCAAGGAACAGGCCGAGCAGCACAGCCAGCGCTTGCATCCCCGTAAACGGTAACCGTGGCCGGTGTTTTCGGCGTAACCCATCTTGTCCGAGCGGAGTGCTCAGATCATCGGCCGTCTCAGCCATGCGCAATCCCGAATCAATCGCGCCGACGATACCATGGCGGAGTCCACGCGCGTTTCGGAAAGTGTCCCGCGGTATTCCGAAAAAAACCGCCACATACGCAAAAGGGCGGCCCGAAGGCCGCCCTTTGTAAGTGATTGCGTCTTATATGGGCGATTGCGTCAGTTCGCGGCCTTGTCGTCCGCCTTGTCCTTTGCGGTCTTGTCGTCGCTGGGAGCAGGCGCTATCGAAGCGCTGTTCTTGATGCCATGAAGCAGGTCGTCAGCGGTCTTGAGCGCTTTGTCGTCCTTGGCATCCGGCGGAACATAGGATTGTGAGCCGGTCTTTTCGTCGCCATCGTTTTTCAGATGGCCACGCAGCGAGGCCTCGCCCTTGGTGTCCGTGCGGGACTTCAGCTCATCCGGCACATCCTGCAGGACCTCGATGTCGGGAACGATGCCCTTGGCCTGGATCGACCTGCCCGACGGCGTGTAATAGCGTGCCGTAGTCAACCGCAGGGCGCCATTGCCACTGCCGAGCGGGATGATGGTTTGTACTGAGCCTTTGCCGAACGAGCGCGTGCCGACGAGCGTTGCGCGCTTGTGGTCCTGCAGTGCGCCGGCGACGATCTCAGAGGCGGAAGCCGAGCCGCCATTGATCAGAACGATCACCGGCTTGCCCTTGGCCAGATCGCCTGGTTTGGCGGCACGGCGCTGTGTCTCTTCGGCATTGCGGCCTCGTGTCGAAACGATCTCGCCGCGATCGAGGAAATCGTCTGAGACGTTGACTGCCTCCTCCAGCAGACCGCCAGGATTATTGCGCAGGTCGATGATATAGCCCTTGAGCTTATCGCCGATCTGATTTGAGAGATTAGTGATCTCCTTCTTGAGGCCTTCGGAGGTTTGCTCGTTGAAGGTTGTGATGCGGATATAGGCGATGTCGTCGGCCTCGACGCGGCCCCGCACCGAGCGGACACGTATGTTGTCGCGCACCAGCGTGACGTCGATGGGGTTATCGACGCCCTTGCGGATGATCTTCAGGCGGATTTTCGTGTTGACCGGTCCGCGCATCTTCTCGACCGCCTGGTTCAGGGTCAGGCCCTGCACGGCCTCGTCGTCGAGAGTGGTGATGATGTCGTTTGCCAGGATCCCGGCACGTGAGGCCGGAGTGTCGTCGATCGGCGACACCACCTTGATCAGGCCGTCTTCCATGGTGACTTCGATACCGAGGCCGCCGAATTCGCCGCGGGTCTGCACCTGCATGTCGCGAAAGCTCTTGGCATCCATATAGCTCGAATGCGGATCGAGGCCGTTGAGCATGCCGCTGATCGCCGATTCGACGAGCTTGGTGTCGTCGGGTTTCTCGACATAGTCACTGCGGACCCGTTCGAAGACGTCGCCGAACAGATTGAGCTGGCGGTAGGTGTCCGCGGTGGCGGCCCGTGCGCTTGAGCCCATTAACACCGCGCGGGGCTGGGTCACCAGCAGCGTCAGTGCTGCTCCAGTGGCCGCGCTAAGCAGAATAATTGAAGTCTTGCGCATCATCCGCGAACCTTCTCGCCTTCAGTTGCGGCCCACCATGGGCCTGGATCGATTGGAATGCCGTCCTTGCGGAACTCGACATAGAGCACGGGCTCACTCGTGTGTGTGGCGAGAATGGAGGCGACCTGAGATTTAGACCCCATGGTCGCGACTGGTTCCCCCGTGAGCACGAACTGTCCTAGATTTACCGAAATGCGCTCCATCCCGGCGATCAACACATGATACCCGCCACCAGCATTAAGGATCAAGAGTTGTCCATAGCTACGGAAGGGACCAGCATAGACCACCCAGCCATCACAGGGCGTTGTGACCTGGGCGCCCGGTTTGCTTGCCAAGGAAACGCCTTTTTGTATGCCGCCAGCGCCGTCGGAACCGCCAAAGTCTTTGATCTTGGTTCCGTTGACAGGTGTAGGCAACAGGCCCTTGGCCGATGCGAATGGCATGGCCGGGTTTGTCCGCGACCGGTCTGTGAAAGCTGAAGGGCTCGGCTTTTCATCAGTGGTTGTGGCCGCAAGGCTTGCCGCCGCTGCCGCCTTTGCGGCGCTTGCCAGTTCCTGCTCCATCCTGGTGATCAGGCTCTGGAGATCGCCGACCTGTTTGGAGAGCGCGATGGCGCGGTTATTTTCCGCGTCCAGGTTCTTTTCTTTTTCCGACTGCTGCCGCTGCCGCTCGGCAACAAGCGCGGACAACCTCGCTTGGTCGTTCTGCAATCTGTCTCGGTCAGAGGCGAGTTGATCGCGTTCGGCCGCTATGTTCTTGCGCAGATCCACAAGCGCGCTCAGTTCCCCGACCAGCCGCTCGGCCCGACCTTGCAATTCCGGAACCACGGCCCCCAGCAGCATGGCCGTGCGCAACGATTGCAGTGCATCCTCCGGACGTACCAGGAGCGCTGGCGGCGCGCGCCGGCCAGCCCGCTGCAACGCCGCCAGCACATCGACGATTTCGTCGCGCCGCGACCCAAGGGACGCCCGCATTGCCCGCTCGCGCTTGTTCAGTGTGCCAATCCGTGCCTCGGATTCACCGATCTTGGCATCGATAGTCCGCACATTGGCGGCCGTATCGATCAGTTGCTGATTGAGCTTGGTGCGATCCTGACCAATGGACGCGATTTCTGCCTTCAGCTTGAGCTGTGCTTCTTCCGCGCTCTTTTGCTGCGCACGAATGGCCTCAAGCTCCTCCGCGCGCTGCTTGATTGCCTCGGGCGAGCTGTCCGCGGCTTGCGGCGCGGCGTTCGTGGCTTGCGGCGCGGCCGTTGTCGTCTGCGCGGCAAGTGGGGCGATGCCCGTGCCGAACAAGCCCACCAACAAAATAGCTTGCGAGACCGAAAGCGCCCGGCTTCCAGGTGCGTTGCTTGAGTTGAAGATCGGTGCCCGCTGCATCAATTGGAGGAAGTGCTCACTGCGCGCATCACGCGCGATGATAGGGATGACCGGCCAGAATGGTTGCGGCCCGATATAGCTGTTCAAGAAGCATAACGCGGACAATTTGATGCGGCCAAGTCGCCGAGCCAAACGCCATCGCGAGTTTCGCCTTACGCCTCAATTCGGGCGAAAGTCCGTCCGCCCCGCCGATCAGGAAAACAGCATGGGCGCTTCCTCCATCGCGCCAGCTCCCAAGCTTTCCCGCAAATGCGGTACTATCGAGGTTTTGCCCGTGTTCGTCGAGCGCCACAACCACCGATTCATCCGGAATCCGCGACGCAATGGCGGTGGCCTCCTCGGTCATGCGGGTCGCGGCGTCACGTGCGCGGCTTTCGGAAATTTCATGAATCGAAAGCTCGCGGAAACCGAGCCTGCGACCGATTTCGTCGAACCGCTCGGAATATCGTTTGGCGAGCTCCCGCTCCGGTCCCTGTTTCAGCCGGCCGATCCCGATGACAGTAATATGCATTTGCGTCAATCAAATCGTGTGCACCCCACTCGAAGCGGCTCCTGCCCCTCCGCGGCCGCCAGGCAGGCTCCCGCCCCAGAGGCCCGCGTGAGCTGCAAACCCACGCAACGAGCCTGCTTAGATCGCCTTGGCTATTTCGGGGCTCTGCGTCCACAACCTCTCGAGATTGTAGAATTCGCGAACCTCGGGTCTGAACACATGCACGATCACATCGCCGGAATCTATGAGTACCCAGTCGCAATTGGGCAGGCCCTCGACATGGATGTTCCGGATGCCGTTTTCCTTGAGGCTCTTCGTGACATTTTCCGCGATCGCGCCTACGTGCCGGTTGGCCCGGCCGGACGTGACGACCATGTAATCGGAGTACGCCGATTTGCCGCGAAGGTCGATGGTGACGGTTTCCTCTGCCTTCATATCGTCGAGGCGGGAAAGGATCACATTCAGCGTCTTGTCGGCGTCGGATTGCGCCTTCAAGGTCGCGGTCTGGGTCGATGTTTTACGCGCAGGTTTGGCAACCTTCGACGAAAGTGATTTGGACGATGAAGAACTAGCCAGGGATTACTCCTTTCCTGTATTGCGACCCCGACCTTGGGCTCGCTGTCGCATTAGACCATGTGGGATCATGGGTTTCAATATGCCAGGGTTCCCTGCCTTGCGCGTCATGTCGTCGCCTTCCAGCTGCCGTCCGGGTTCCGCAAATCCGTCGAGGACAGGCTGAGTTTCAATCCAGTGAGAAAGACCCAGGCCGGCGCCTGCCGGTCCGCAAGTCGCACCGCCTCATTTTCAGGCAATCGATAACGCGCAAGTGCCTGGGCGGCGGGCGAGGCGAGCGCGCGAAAACTCGTGGGCGGGCGATCGACGACCGCGATCGGCACCTGGGCTGCGATGCGCTGCCAGTCCTGCCAGCGATGGAATTGCGCGAGGTTATCGGCGCCCATGATCCAGACAAAGCTCAAATCGCTCGCGCGGCGGCGCAAGAAATTGATCGTGTCGATAGTGAAGCGCGTGCGGATGACGCTTTCGAGACAGCTTACCTCGATGCGCGGATCGTTCGCGACAGCGCGGGCCGCCTCCACTCGGTCGGCCAGAGCACGTAGCGCGCCATTCTCCTTTAATGGATTGCCGGGGGTCACCATCCACCATACGCGGTCAAGCTTGAGCCGCTTGAGCGCGAACAGGCTGATTGCACGATGGCCGTCATGCGGCGGATTGAAGGAGCCGCCAAGCAGCCCGACTCGCATGCCGCTGGTATAGGCTGGTAGCGCTTGTGCCACGAAGCGCGGCACGACGAAGCTCCTGCTCAATGCGCGCCCCGCAATGTCACGGTCGCGTCTGCCCGGTGCCGTGGACGCGATATTTGAAGCTCGTCAGCTGCTCGGCGCCGACCGGACCGCGCGCGTGAAACTTGCCAGTGGCAATCCCGATCTCGGCGCCAAAGCCGAATTCGCCGCCATCTGCAAACTGCGTCGAGGCGTTGTGCAGGACGATCGCGGAATCGACCTCGTTCAGGAATTTCTGCGCCGCCGCTTCATCCTCGCTCACGATTGCGTCGGTATGGTGCGAGCCGTGATCGTGAATATGCGCGATTGCATCATCGACACCGTCAACCAGCCTGGCGGAGATGATCGCGTCGAGATATTCGGTGTCCCAGTCTTCATCGGTCGCGGGTTTGACGCGGGCGTCAGTGCGCTGCACGGCCTCGTCGCCACGGACTTCGCAGCCGGCCTCAAGCAGCATCTCGACCAGCGGTTTGAGGCTCTTTGCTGCTCCGCTGCGGTCGACCAACAGCGTCTCGGCGGCGCCGCAGATGCCGGTGCGGCGCATCTTGGCATTGAGCACGATTGATCTCGCCATCTCGAGGTTGGCGCTGGCATCGACGTAAACGTGATTAATGCCATCGAGATGGGCAAACACCGGCACGCGCGCTTCCTGTTCGACGCGCGCGACCAGGCTCTTGCCGCCGCGCGGCACCACCACGTTGACCGCACCATTGAGCCCGGAGAGCAGCATGCCGACTGCCGCACGGTCGCGCGTCGGCACCAGCGTGATTGCGGCCTCAGGAAGTCCGGCTTCGCGCAGGCCTTGGACGAGGCATTCGTGGATTGCGCCGCAGGAACGGAAACTGTCGGAGCCGCCGCGCAGGATCGCGGCGTTGCCCGATTTCAGGCACAGCACGCCGGCATCCGCTGTGACGTTGGGCCGGCTTTCGAAGATCACGGCGACGACACCGAGTGGCACGCGCACGCGCTCGATCGTCATGCCATTCGGCCGCTGCCAGCTCTCGGTAACGACGCCGACCGGATCGGCAATGGCTCGAACGGTGGCGATGCCGTCAGCCATCGCTTCGACGCGCGCTGGCGTCAGCGCAAGGCGATCGATGAAGGCGGAGGTTGCCTCGCCGCTTGCGCGCGCCTCGGCAACATCCTCGGCATTGGCGGTGAGGATCGCGGCGGCATTGGCGCGAATGGCCCGTTCCATCGCCTCCAGCGCACGATTCTTCTGCTCCGCCGGTGCCAGCGCCAGCACGCGCGCAGCATCGCGGGCACGGCTGGCGAGGTCAGTCATCAGCGCCTTAAGGTCGGCGCTGTCATCAAGGGCTTTGAGGGGGGCGGCCATTGCGGTTCAACCTTCTTCCAGATCCGTTTCCTAGCACGGAAAACCGGCCGTTGCGATGGGTGGGCGCGACACCAGTCGCCCTTCTCGATGATGCTCACAATCCTCCTTGATAGCCTTCGTGGTCTCCGTAAGCTCGCGGCGGGTGGCTCGGCGGACTGCCGGCGCTCGCGGTTGAGCCGACTGGTTTCCTGCGCATAACCCTCACGGCTCGGCGGCCATTTCCAGGTTCATCATGCGGAGCCCGGCCAGCACGAAGGCCTCAAGTGCCTTGCGGTCGATGGTAGGCGTTTTCACAACCCGTTGGCATGCGTGTGGTTGATGCACGCGTAACGGTCCCATCCCCGGCATAGGAGCCGCTACAGCAAAGCCCGGCGAAATGAATGCCGGGCTTCAAACTACTTAAGATGGTTAAATCAGTACTTTGCGACGACCGGGCCACCAAACTTATAGTTCAGGCGAACCAAGCCCATATCGACGTCCTGGTTGATCCGGGAGGTGGCATGATAGCCGGAGCCGTCAACAAAATTGGTAGCCACGTTGCGGTCACCGAGGAAGATGTGATTGTACTCGACGCCAACCGACAAGTTCGGGGTAAAGCCAAATTCAAAACCAACACCAACCGTGCCACCCCAACGAGTTTCATCGGCGCGAGAGACCAGCGTGTCACGGAGGATACGGTCATATCGGGCGTCAACTACGGCCGCGCCACCCTTCACGTAGAGTAGTACGTTATTCACGGCATAACCTACCTGACCAGTAATCAGACCAAAGGAGTTGATGCGTGTGTCATGTGTCCAGCCAGGGAATGACAGATCATTATTGCTCCCGGAGAAGTCGGCCCAGTTACCCTGACCTTCGAGGCCGAACACCCAGTTGGCCGCTTGCCATCGATAGCCGATCTGGCCACCAAAGGTTCCGCCAGTTGCACTATTGCAGCCTTCATTTAGCGCGGGAATCGGCCCTGCGGCAACGTTATCAATCAAATTCCAGCAGTTATGTGCGGAGCCACCACCACCGTTGAGACCAATGTAGAAGCCGCTCCAATCATAGATTGCCGTAACCATCGGAGCAGGCGCCTTTGTGTAGGGCCGCGCAGCCAAGTCGGCCGCCATTGCGGGAACGGCGAAGCTCAGAGTGATGAGGCTCACAGTGGCCAGGAATAAATTCTTTCTCATCTTTGGTTCCTATTCGGCTTCACTAGCAACCAACTCCTGGCCGCTGGTGGTTACATAGCCGGGACCCAACGAGAAGACTGTAATCGTCGCGCAACACCAAGTCTCAAAGAGGCCACAAATCGCTTTAAATGCGATCCTGCGATAGTACATTTGGGCTGTTCAATCAAAACTCTGCGGTCAGCAAATGCCGGTCTTGGTTGAAACCTGCCCGACAATGACGAGTGGGGACACTAGCCGTTCACTACCAGGTCGTCGCGGTGGATCATCTCGGACCGGCCACTGATGCCGAGGATCGTCATGACGTCCGGCGAAGAGCGGCCCATGATCCGGGCGGCATCCTCGGCGTCATAGGCGACGAGACCTCGGCCGATCTCGCGTGCATCAGGCCCACGCACGATCACAGCGTCGCCACGCGCGAACTGACCCTCGACCCGGATCACCCCGGCCGGCAACAGGCTTGCGCCGTTGCGCAACGCGGCGACTGCGCCCGCATCAATGGTCAGCGTGCCCTTCGGCTCGAGCGAGCCAGCGATCCAGCGCTTGCGTGAAGTCACGGGATTAGCCGATGTCAGGAACCAGGTGCAGCGTCCGCCGTCGGCGATCGCCTGCAGCGGGTGCTCAATCTGGCCCGAGGCGATCACCATATGCGTGCCGCCCGTGGTGGCAATTTTCGCCGCTTCGACTTTGGTGCGCATGCCGCCGCGCGACAGTTCGGATTCGGCGTCGCCGGCCATCGCCTCAATGTCCAATGAGACGCTCTCCACCACCGGAATGAGCCTGGCGTTCGGATTGGCCTTGGGCGGCGCGTCGTAGAGCCCGTCGACGTCGGATAACAGCACGAGCAGGTCTGCGCTTGCCATGGTGGCGACGCGTGCGGCGAGGCGGTCATTGTCGCCATAGCGGATTTCGTTGGTGGCGACCGTGTCGTTCTCGTTGATCACGGGAATCGCGCGCCATTCCAGGAGCTTGGCAATGGTCGAGCGGGCATTGAGATAGCGGCGGCGCTCCTCCGTATCCTGCAGCGTCACCAGGATCTGGCCGGCCCTGATGCCGTGATCGCCGAGCACCTCTGACCAGGTTTTTGCCAGCGCGATCTGGCCGACCGCGGCGGCGGCCTGGCTCTCTTCCAGCTTCAGCGCGCCCCGCGGCAGCTTCAGCCGGCTGCGGCCGAGCGCGATCGAGCCGGACGAAACGATCAGAACGTCGCGACCTTCGCGATGCAGCTTTGCGAGGTCCGCGGCGAGCGCTGTGAGCCAGGCTGCGCGCACCTCGCCGGCGTCGGAATCAACCAGAAGAGCCGATCCGACTTTGACGACGATGCGGCGGAATTGACTTAATACTGGGCTGGCCATGGCACGGGTGAGGATAGGCAAACGAGGGCGGAAGGTTGGCGAGCAATACGCGCCAAGCCTGTCTTTGGGAAGCCTCTCCTTGGGGAGTGGCGCGAAGGCCAGGAATTCGCTGATAGAAGGTGCTTCCGCCGCAACATGTGGAGGCCTTCGTGAAGCGGAACAAAAACGACGCCAACGACGCCGCTACGATCTGCGAGGCGGTGCTTCTCAAACATCAGGTGTGACCTCTTCGAGCTCGGCCAAAAGCTTGCGGCCGCGCGCCCTCATCGCCGGGCTGCCGAATTTTGTGCGATGGCGAAGTTCGGGCAGCACTTCCGGGAGAAGATGTGGAAACCGTCTGGCAATATCTGCAAGAGCCTGCATGGCGAATGTCACAACGATGCGACTGGGGTCGTTGATATAGGCGTAGAGAATGCTGAGCGCCCGTGGAAGGTCCTTCCGGGTCAGGTTGAGACGAGGCAGCAGCTGAGCAACGTGCCAGCGAACCCCCGGCTCGTCAGTTTGCGAAATTCTGTCCATGAGCGCGCGCTTGTAAGGCTTCAGGTATTCGGGGTACTGCCGCGTAGCTTTCTCAATCGCATCGGAGGCACGCAGCCGCACCACCGGGGAATCACCCCTGTGCATTCCGGCAAAGAGCTCTCGAAAAAGAAGGGGGGTCTTGATGGCCCTGGATGCGATCTGATCGGAGCGTCCCTTGCTTCTCAAGTCGCCGCCGCGAAGACTCATCAGGATTGACGATATTTGGACAGTCGTGGCCGCGCGCCCATTGCTGCCCAGCTTCTTTTTTCGTCGGCCAGCGGGATCGCGTTGCCCGCGAGGTGCCCTGTTTCCGCCAACCTTCATTTCGGCGCAAAATGCTCCGTCAAAGTCACGCGCTCCAAGGCTCGATCTCGGCGGCGCTCTTGGCCTTGCCTGAGACCGGGGCTTCGCCGATCACCTCGGCTAGCGCGCGAAGCGCTTCCGTGACGCCCTGGCCGGTGGCGCCGGAAAGCAGAAGCGGCGCCTTCTTGGCGGCACGCTTCAGCCGGTCCTTCTGCTTCTTCAGTTCGTCCGGCTCGACCGCGTCGATCTTGTTCAGCGCCACGATCTCGATCTTCTCCGTGAGCTGCCCGCCATAGGCCTCGAGCTCCGTGCGGACGGTTTTGTAGGCCTTGCCCGCATGCTCGGTTGTCGCATCGACGAGATGCAGAAGCACGCGGCAGCGTTCGACGTGGCCGAGGAAGCGGTCGCCGAGGCCCGCGCCCTCATGCGCCCCCTCGATCAACCCCGGAATATCCGCCAGCACGAATTCGCGGCCATCGGCATTCACCACGCCAAGCTGAGGATGCAGCGTGGTGAATGGATAGTCGGCGATTTTCGGCCGCGCCGCGCTGACCTTGCTGAGAAAGGTCGATTTGCCGGCATTGGGCAGGCCGACAAGGCCGGCATCCGCGATCAGCTTCAGGCGCAGCCAGATCCAGCGCTCCTCGCCGGTCTGGCCTGGATTTGCGTTGCGCGGCGCGCGGTTGGTTGAGGACTTGAAATGCGCATTGCCGAAGCCGCCGTTTCCGCCCTCCGCCAGCACGAACTTTTCGCCAAGCCCGGTGAAGTCATGGATCAGGGTTTCCCGATCCTCATCGAACACCTGCGTGCCGACCGGCACCTTCAGCACTATGGCCTTGCCATTGGCGCCATGGCGGTCCTTGCCCATGCCGTTCTCGCCCTTCTGGGCCTTGAAATGCTGCTGGTAGCGGTAGTCGATCAACGTGTTCAGCCCATCAACGGTCTCGATGATGACGTCGCCGCCGCGGCCGCCATTGCCACCGGAGGGCCCGCCGAATTCGATGAACTTCTCGCGGCGGAACGCCACGCAACCGTTACCGCCGTCGCCGGAACGGATATAGACCTTTGCTTCGTCGAGGAATTTCATGGGACACTAGGTAAGGCAGGAGAGGGGGCGCGGCAACCCGAACCTGCTAATCAGGCGATGTGTGGGCAAGCTCGCGCCCTGGGTAGAACCACTGCCGGACGGTCAAACCAGCCGTATCACCGACATTTCTCCGCCGTCATTGTCGGCAGAGACAGCACGACGAATCGATGCCACTCTTCAGGAGACTCTCAGCCTACGATGAGCGTTCGGCGCGATTGGCTGGCGTCGCGTTGATGCTGCTGTCGCTCTTTTTGTTCTCACTGGGCGACGCCACGGGCAAGTTCATCGTCTCGACCTATTCAGTGGGCCAGTTTCTATTCCTGCGCGCCAGCGCGTCCCTGCTCGTGCTGTCGCCGCCGATCTGGCGGCAGCGTGGCGAATTCCTCCGCATGGAGCGGCCCTGGTTGCAGTTCGTGCGGGTGATGGTCGCGACGCTGGACTCCTTCGCATTTTTTCTCGCCACCGTTTTCCTGCCGCTCGCCGACGTCGTCACCTACTATCTCGCGGCACCTATCTTCGTCACAGCGCTATCAGCCATTCTCTTCGGCGAGCACGTCGGCTGGCGGCGCTGGTGCGCAGTCCTGATCGGGTTCTGCGGGGTGCTGATTGCGTTGGGCCCCTCGGCGCAGGCCGCAAGCCTGCCGGCGCTGATCGCGCTCGGCGGAAGTCTCTCGTTTGCGCTATTGCTGCTGACCACCCGCAGCCTGCGCGCCACGCCTGATATCGTGCTGGTCACTACGCAATACGGCGGCGCGTTGCTGCTCGGCATGGCGCTGTCGGTGTTCGGCTGGGTGCGGCCGACAGCGGGCAGCCTGGTACTATTCGCCGTTGCCGGATGCATTTCGGCGGCGGGGTTGCTCTGCCTGAAAAGGTCGCTGAAGCTCGCACCCGCAACCGTCGTGGCGCCGTTTCAGTATTCGATGATTGTCTGGGCCATGATCTTCGGATTCGTCGTGTTCGGCGACGTACCGTCGGCGCCGACGATCATTGGCGCTGCCATCATCATCGGCGCGGGCGTCTACATCATCCTGCGCGAGCGCGCAATCGGCTGCCAGGATCCGCAGATCGATCCGCCGGCATGAGCACAATTTGTCGCCCCGGTTTCGCGGATGCTCATCGCGTCCGGCGCTTCGCGCTGCTCCATTTCCTCAGCGAGGACCAGACGCGGCGCGAGAGGCGGAAGCGGTCGACCGGCGTTGAGGATCCCAGCGCCTCGAAGCGGTGCAGCTCAACGCCGCTCCACTGGAAGCCGCATTTCTCCAGCACGTTGCGCGAGGCCGGATTGATCACGCGCGCACCGGCATAGAGAAGCTCATCGCTGCATTCCTCGAAGAAGAAATCGATCACTGCGCGTGCGGCTTCGGTCGCAAAGCCGTGGTCCCAATGTTCGACGCCGAGCCAGTAGCCGAACTCGGCTTTGCCGGGCGTCGCAAAATCAACGCCGACCATCCCGATCGGTGCGCCGTCATGCTCGATGAGGTGCACGGTCCCGCGGTTTTCGGCGGTGGCGCGCACGAAATTCACCGCATCGGTCAGGGAATAGGGATGTGGCAAACGTGTGTTCTCGGCGATGCGGCGGTCGTTGGCGAGGTGCGCGATAGCCTTCACGTCAGCCAATGTCGGCCGACGCAATGTCAGCCGCTCGGTCTCAAGGATGCCGGATCTCGCCTCGCAAGGGGTCGCAAAGTTCCGCAGCATGTCGTGCTCCAGTCAAACGAAAAGGGAGGCCGGTTTCCCGCCTCCCCTTGGAGCCCCTTTGTGGACTCCGCCCGGTTGGTCAGGACCCGGCGGACTCCAAAAATGATCCACCGTTTATTCGGCCGCGGCCTCCATGATCGGAAGAACCGATACGAAAGTGCGGCCTTTGGCTTTCGCGCGGAATTCAACCCGGCCCTCGATCTTGGCGAACAGAGTATGGTCAGTACCCATGCCGACGTTCATGCCGGGATGCCAAGTCGTGCCGCGTTGACGCGCAATGATGTTGCCGGGAATCACATGCTCCCCGCCGAACACCTTGATGCCAAGACGCTTGCCCTTTGAATCGCGTCCGTTGCGCGATGAACCGCCTGCCTTTTTGTGAGCCATGGCTCGTCTCCGAAATCCTGCGTATCTCTAGATCAATTCCTTAACGGAATCATTTCACTTACTTTTGTTCCACGTATCAATTCGTGAACTGGCGCGATTACTCTTCTTCAGCCGCTGCCTGCGCCACCTTTTCCCTCTTCGGACGTGGTCCGATCGAAGGCTTGGCGTCGTCGGTCAGGATTTCCGTCACGCGCAGCACGGTCAGCTCGTCACGGTAGCCGCGCTTGCGCCGCGAATTCTTGCGGCGGCGCTTCTTGAAGGCGATGACCTTCGGTCCGCGCTTGTGCTGCAGCACTTCGGCCGCAACGGACGCGCCTTGCACCGTCGGCATACCCAGGATCGGCGTGTCGCCACCGACCACCAGAACTTCATTCAATTGTACAATCGTGCCGACTTCGCCGGCAATCTTGCCTATCTCAAGTACATCATCCGGAGTGACGCGGTATTGCCGGCCACCGGTCTTGATGACTGCGAACATCGTTTTCTTCCTTCGTGTTCAATCCCGGCGTCAGGAC
>JGI24705J35276_12238022_pt1 | contig 15068 bp, 9 predicted proteins | sample TergutNt197P4_FD_35276 | JGI IMG/M metagenome (IMG submission 35276) | reverse complement strand
ATGCAGATCGCTGAGGAAGTGATCGCCTCCACAGCGAAACTGACGCCGGCGTCCATCGAATTCAACACCGCCAGCATGATGGAGACTGCTGCCACCAAGACAATGACGGTCGGCGTCGTGACACTCACCGGCAATCTCATCCTCAATGGGACGCTGACGATTACCGGCGGGCTTGTGGTCAACTGTAAGCCGCTGGGGTAGGACCGAACGATGGCTCGTATCCGCTTTACTACGCTTCGCGATCTGTACGAGGCTTTTGCCAGTGCGCAGGCCGACATCAAAGTCGAGGCGAGCGATGAGGCGCCGCTACGCGTGATGCGAATGCTGGTTGGCGCAGGCTCTCTTTATCAAGCCGCCGCGATGTGCGCCTATCTCCTGCCTCGTCGCGAGGCGGTGTGGTGGGCCTGCGAAACAGTTCGAAGCCTTGTCGGTCTGCCCTTTCCGGCCGAGGAGGAGAATTTGCAGGCCGCCGAGAATTGGGTTCGCGAGCCGGAGGATGCCCTGCGTCGCGTGGCGCTCGAACTCGGTATGCGCAGCGATCAATCCTCGCCGGCAACATGGGCGGCTCTTGCCGCGGGCTGGTCGGGTGGAAATATTGGTCTCGATGGTGCCCAGGTGCCGGCGCTGCCGTTCCAGACGGCGAAAGCGGTATATTCCGCAGTGATGATCGGAGTCTCGCGTGTTGTCCCGGCTGACCAAACCGGACGCCTGCGTGTCTGTATTGATCGTGGTATTCGTCTGGTCGGTGATGACCGTGATTGATCAGCACAGCGGCAACTGAGGGACCTCGAAACGGGAATGGCGCTCCGCTTGACGATCGAGAACGAGACCAGCCTGCCAGATGGCGGGCCCTTGAGTGTCGTCGTGTCGGGGACGCGCGGTCTTGATATCGGCCGCGACAGCCATCTCGACTGGACCTTGCCGGACCCGAGCCGTGCAATCTCAAGCAAGCATTGCGAGGTACGTTTCGAGAACGGCGGCTACGTACTTCACGACGTTTCGACCAACGGCACCTTCCTCAACGGTGCGGCCGGGCGGCTGAAGGGGCCACACCAGCTACGCAACGGTGATCGTCTTGTCATCGGACACTACGTCGTCGTTGTCGCCATCGACGGCGAAGCGCCGCCTTCCATCGAAACGCATATCGTGAAGCCGGCAGCTTACGAGAACTTGTGGGATTCCGACGGTGACGCCGCAGCGCCTGTTGCAGCCTCCCAGATCATGCCGCCCGCCGAGCGGCCGAAGCCGGTACGCGCCGACTTCCTCGATTGGGCCGCAGACGTTCCCGTGGTGTCAGCCGGATTGATGCAAGATCCGGTTGTGCCCGGCCCGCCCGCGGTCGCCGATGACATGGACTGGGCCCGCGCAACGCCCCGACCGCCTCCGCTGCCGCCGCAGGAGACGCCGATTCCTTCACCGCGTCGTTCGAGCTGGATTTCGAACGAGCCAAACGGCCCGTGGGGGTCTGGACCTGGTGAGCCTCAATCGGCGCCGGTTGAAAAGGTGCCGGTCGCGGATACATCGGTGGTCGCGTCCGCGACACCGTCGTCCGCGACACCGTCTTCGAGCTGGATTTCGAACGAGCCAAACGTTCCGTGGGGCTCTGGACCTGGTGAGCCTCAGTCGGCGCCGGTTGAAAAGGTGCCGGTCGCGGATACATCGGTCGCCGCGTCCGCGACACCGTCTTCGAGCTGGATTTCGAACGAGCCAAACGTTCCGTGGAGTTCGGGACCTGGTGAGCCTCGTCAATCGGCGCCGGTTGAAAAGATGCCGGTTGCGGCCGCATCGGCCGTCGCGTCTGCGACACCGGCGTCCTATGGTGGGCAGGGGAGCGCCCACTTTGCGCGCGAGGTCGCACGTGGCGCGGGACTACCCGATGACTTTTTTGCTTCACGGGATTGCGAAAAACTTGCTCGCGAACTCGGCGTGGTAATGCGGATTGTTGCCGAGAATGTCCATCAATTGCTGGTTGCTCGGCTGCAAGCCAAACGCCACGCGCGCAGTGCCAACCAGACCATGGTGCAGGCGACTGAGAACAATCCGCTGAAATTTGCACCGAGTACCGATGAAGCGATGCGCATCATGTTCGGTCCACCGACGCGCAGTTATCTCGATGCGTCACGAGCACTGCAGCAGGGATTTGAAGACCTCAAGAGCCACCAAATCCGCACCTACAAGGCGATGCAGCAGGCGCTGGTGATGTTGATTGAGGGTTTCGATCCGAAAAGCGTCGAACTCGCCACCGGCTCCGGCCTGCTGTCTTCTCGCAAGTCGCGGATGTGGGATCTCTATGCCGACCGCTGGAAGCAGAAGGCCTCCAGCCTCGAAGGCGGCATGCTCGATGTTTTTATGAACTATTTCGCCGAATGTTACGATCGCGAGGACGACAAGCGGTGAGTGACGTCAAACCTCGTCTCGGCGCAAATTCCTGGACCATCCTGATACAAATCGAGTGAGTTGCTGATGTCTTGGTATAGCAAGGTCTCCTGGGTCGAAGGCCTATTTTTAAGGCCGCACCATCTTCAGCAAACGGATCGCTATCTTGAGCATCTGCTGCAGAGCCGGGTACGACATATCACGCCATATCCGTGGGGCTTCTCAGAGCTCGAAATTGACCGCGACCTCGCCCAGCAGAGCAAATTCGCGTTGCGCCGGGGCGCTGGCGTGATGCCGGACGGCACCCCGTTTGATATGCCGGCTGATAGTCCGCTGTTGGAGCCGATCGATATTCCAGACACCGCTTCGGGCCAGATCGTATGGTTGTCAATGCCGACAGCCGCGCCCAATACGCGCGAGGTCGATGAGCGCGAGTCCGACAGCGCGAGCCGTTTTGTCCGAGGCTCCGAAACATTCATCGATTCCACCTCGGCGTTGCGTGTTGAGGAAGAGATCGACATAGCCTATCCCCGCCTTGAATTCGAGCTGCGCAAGACGCCGAAGCCGGGCTTTGTCAATCTTGGAGTGGCCCGCATCGTTGAAGTCCGCGACAAGACGATCGTGCTGGACGAGAAATTTGTGCCGCCGGTGCTCGTATCGAGCGCGCACCCAACGGTGGTGGGCTGGATTGATCGCGTCGTCGGCTGGATCGACAACAAGCTCGAAGAACTCGCTCGCTATGCTGCGGATCCCACGGCCGGTGGCGGGTTGCAGAGCGTCGATTATTTCGTACTCCAGTTGTTGAACCGTCATGTCAACGTGCTGAAGCATTTCGCCGCCAGCGGTTATGTTCATCCCGAGCGCCTGTTCGAGGAGCTTCTGCAACTGGTCTCCGAGCTCGCGACTTTTGCGACTAACGAGCGACGGGCCCGGCAATATCCGCAATACGATCACGACAATCTCGAGAACGTGTTCGCCCCGGTCATGCGGGATCTGCAGGAATTCCTGGGCGCGCGACTCGGCCGCAGGGCGATCCGCCTTGAGATCATCGAGCGCGCCGACAACGCCTTCATCTCGACGATCCGCGACCGCTCGCTGTTCCGCAATGCAAGCTTCGTGCTTGAGGTTGCGGCACGGCTGCCACTAACTGAAATCCAGAATCAATTCCCGCACCTGTTCAAGGTTGGGCCGAACACCAAGATGAACGAGATCGTGCACGCACATCTTCCCGGCGTGCCGCTTGTGCATTTGCCGACACCGCCGCCGCAAATCCGCGCGATCACCGACCATGTCTATTTCTATCTCGATCGCAAGTCGCAGCTCTGGCCAGAATTCAGCACCGCGAGCTCGATCGGTATGCATTTTTCGGGTGATTGGCCCGATCTGCAACTCGAACTCTGGGCTGTCTTGGAGGATCGGAGATGAGCGACAAGGATCGGCCAGACGATATCTGGGGACGTAACGATCGCACGATCATTCGTCCGAATCCGGGTGCTCGTCGTCCCGTGCCGCCGGTTGGATCGCCACAACCTGTTACGCCGCAACCGCCATCCGTTTCCTATCCAGTGCCGCCGCAAGGGCAGGCAGCCGGCGCCGTTTCGTCGAACGAGGACTGGATTCAGAGCTCAGCGCCGCGGCCGGCCGCACAGCAGCTGCCGAAAGCGAACGATCTTCGCATCGACGAACTCGTTGCACCGAATGCCAATCCGATCATGCGGGCAGCCGGCCCGCTCCTGCTCCTGCTTGGGCGACTGCGCATCGCCCTAATGCGCGCTTCCTTCGCGAGTCTGATGGAGCAGGTCGCCGACGCCATCAAGTTTTTTGAGAAAGATATTCGCAGTGCCGGCATTGCCGAGGCCCAGGCCAACCAAGCGAAATACATTCTCTGCGCCACCGCCGATGATATTGTCCAGAATATTCCCACCGAAGATCGCCATGTCTGGACGCAGTATTCAATGCTGAGCCGGTTCTTCGGCGAACGCATCGGTGGCGTGCGCTTCTTCGAGGAACTCGAACGCGGTAAGCGCGATCCGCTCACGAACTACCCCGTCCTGGAATTACAGCACTCCTGCCTTGCCCTCGGATTCCAGGGTATCCATCGTACCTCCGCGGGCGGACAGAGCACGCTGCAGCAGATTCAGCGTGATCTTTACGAGGTGCTGCGCCGCGTGCGGCCCAAAGTCTACCAGGACCTGTCGCCGCGCTGGCAGGGGCAGGCGCTTGCCAATCGGCTTGGCCGCGTCCAGGTGCCGATCTGGGCGGTTGCCGGTGTGCTCGGCATCCTGCTGTTCGGTCTTTTCATAATGTTGCGGACCTACCTTGGCGGCGGTTCCGATCTCACTACGGATGCGCTGTCAGTGTTGCATCCGAACGCCCCGCTTACGATCGAACGGCCGCCGCAAACGGTTGAGTACAAGCTGCCGCCGGAAAAGACTGAGACGAAAGTAATCACCCAATTGCAGCGTATTCGTGGGCGCCTTGCGGCGGAAATTTCTGCCGGTAAGGTGACCGCCGAGCAGAGCGCGACGCAGATCTTCATCCGCGTCGGCGACGTCGTCCTGTTCGATCCGGGGCAGGCGGTCGTGCTTGATTCCTTCAAGCCGATCATTCCGCGTATCGCCGCTTCGCTGGATCCAGAGCCTGGCAACATCAAGGTGATCGGCCATACCGACAATCAGCCGATCAGGTCGATGCGCTTTCCATCGAATTTCCATCTCTCGGTCGAACGTGCCCGGGTTGTCGGTGCGCTGCTCAAGCAGTCGCTGTCGCAACCGGGGCGTCTGGAGCCGCCCGTCGGCCGAGGCGCCGATGCACCGATAGCGACGAACGATACGGCGCAAGGCCGCGCGCGCAACCGCCGCGTTGAGATCATCATCCCAAGGGCTGACTAGAGGGAACTGGCATCATGGTGATGAAAAACATCGCGCGCATTGTGCTCTACGGCGTCGGCCTGACGTCGATCGCAGCACTCGTCTATCTTGCCGGTCCGCTCGTCGCGATCGGCGATTGGCGGCCCCTGGAGAACCATATCATCCGCGATATCCTCTGCGTTTTAATTGTTGCGGCTGGCGCCTCGCTCACCGGGTTCTCCATCTGGAAGCACCGCAAGAACTCGCAGCAAATTGCGGAAGGCCTCGTCGAGGGTGAGGCCAAGAAGAACGATAACGACGGCGTCGTCCTCAAGGAGAAGATGAAGGACGCGCTAACAACGCTCAAATCGGCAAGCAGCGGCAAGCGTGACTTCCTCTATGATCTGCCGTGGTACGTCATCATCGGTCCCCCCGGCGCCGGCAAGACCACGGCCTTGATCAATTCGGGATTGAAATTCCCATTGGCGCGCGGCCAGACGCCGGCCGCAATCGCTGGCGTCGGCGGTACGCGATACTGCGACTGGTGGTTCACCGAGGATGCGGTGCTGATCGATACTGCCGGTCGCTACACGACCCAGGATTCGGACGCAACATCCGACAAGCAGAGCTGGTTTTCCTTCCTTGGCCTCTTGAAGAAGAATCGTCCGCGTCAACCGATCAACGGTGTCATGCTGGTAATCAGTCTTGAAGACCTGATGACGCTGCCGCCAAATGAAATCCAGGCGCACGCCAATGCAGTCGGCACGCGGCTTCTTGAATTGCACGAGCACCTCAAAGTCGATTTTCCTGTCTATGCGATCTTCTCCAAGGCCGACCTCGTGTCCGGCTTCACCGAATTCTTCGCAAGCCTTAACGAGCAGGGGCGCCGTCAGGTTTGGGGGGCGACCTTCCAGACCGCGGATAAGACGAGCAATCTCGTTGCCGATGTGCCGCAGGAATATGACGCGCTGATCGAGCGCCTGAACGACGAATTGACCGATCGGCTGCAGGACGAGCCCTCGCCCAATTCGCGTGTCCTGCTGTTCGGTTTTCCGTCGCAGATGGCCGCGCTGAAACAGTCGATCTATGGTTTTCTCAACCAGATATTCGAGCCGACCCGCTACCACGCCAATGCGACGCTGCGTGGCTTCTATTTCGCCTCGGGTACGCAGGAAGGCACGCCGATCGATCGCATCATTGGCGCTTTGGCGCGGTCCTTCGGCGCCGAGGAGGTCGCGGCTACCTCGATGTCCGGCTCGGGCAAGAGCTTTTTTCTCACCGACTTGATCCGCAAGGTCATCATCGGCGAGGCGGCCTGGGTGTCGACTGACCGCCGCGCGCTGATGCGCTCGCGCATCATCAAGGCTGCCGCCTATAGTGTTGTCGCCCTCGTAACCCTCGGACTCAGCGCCGTCTGGTGGACTAGCTACATCCGCAACAAGGAACTGGTTGCGCGGACCGACGTCGCGATTGCGGAATACAAGGCAGCCGCCGGACCGGCCATCAAAGAGACCAAGATCGGCGATCGTGACTTCTCCAAGGTGTTGCCGCACTTGCATCGTCTGCGCTTCCTGCCGGTGGGCTACGGCAACCGTAATATTGCGACGCCTTTCTGGGCGAGTTTTGGCCTGAGCCAGCGCGAACGACTGCAGTCTGCGTCGGAAGGCGCGTATCGCGTCGGTCTCGAGCGCATGTTCCGCTCGCGATTGATCTACCGTCTCGAAGAGCTGCTCGAATCGAACCGCAATAATGTCAGCTTCAGCTACGAGGCGCTGAAGGTCTACATGATGCTCGGAGGGCTCCAGGCGCCAGACAAGGGGCTGGTCTTGTCCTGGTGGCGCCGCGACTGGGCCAATAATCTCTATCCTGGCCCCGCCAACAATGATGGCCGCAAGGCGCTGGAAGAGCATCTTGTTGCACTGCTCGACCTCGATACTGGCGACGAGCCCCTGATCAAGCTCAACGGCTCGCTTATCGAGGAGACGCAACGCACGCTCGCGCGGCTCGATGTCGGCCGTCGCGCCTACGAGGTGTTGAAGTCGCAGGCAATGGGAGTGCCTGGTCTCGATTGGATGATCTCGCGCAAGGGCGGCCAGGACTTCGACCTGGTGTTTGAGGCCGCAGGCAGCGAAAATCTCGATGATGTAAAGGTACCGGGGTTCTTCACCTATGACGGCTTTCAGCGACTTTTCGTCGATAGACTCGGCGATATCGGCGAACAGATCAAGCGAGAGCGATGGGTGCTTGGCGCGGCTGGTGAACAGTCTATCGTCGACGTGCAATACAAGACACTCAATGCAACGCTGCTGGACCTCTATACGCGCGATTTCGTCAATGCGTGGCGCGATGTCCTGACAAAGATCCAGATGAAGCGGTTAACCGGCGACAAGCCGCGCTATCTCGCGCTCTCTGCTGCGTCCTCCACGACCTCGCCAATCCGCCAGCTTCTGGAGTCTATCCGCGACGAGACCGCGTTGACGAGGCCTCGGCCTGACGCGCAAAAGGCGCAATCGCCGCTGGTGCCTGGCACGTCGCCCAGTGTGACGCCGACGCTGTTGCAGCAGGGCACGCAGCAGACGACCCCGCTCGGCGCCAATATTGAGGCCTCGTTCAAGGGCTTTGCTATCCTTTTCGAGGGCGACAGCGGGCGGCGCCCAATCGACGCCCTGATTGGTAATCTCGGCGAGATCTACCAGAGCATGACGCTCGCGGCGACCAATCCAGTCCAGCGGCCGCAGGCGGAATCGCAGCTTCAGGTTCAGGTGGCGACGCTGCGCGGCAATGCCAACCGACTGCCGCAGCCATTCCAAGACATGTTCATCAAGGCCGCTGGTGTCTTCGAAAGCGATCTCACCAATTCATCGCATGGGCAGCTCGTACGCGCGCTCGGTGATCAGGTGACCGGTGTCTGCAACCAGATCGTGCCTAACCGCTATCCGTTCAGCCGCGGCGTTGATCGTGAGGTGCCGCTGTCCGATTTCGGGCGCCTGTTCGGGCCGAACGGCATCATCGACAGTTTCTTCAAGAAGAATCTCGAATCGATGGTGAACATGTCGCAGCGCGAGTGGGTGTGGCGCGCCGACCATCCGCTTGGGCATACACTTTCGCCGGGGACACTGCGCGAATTCCAGCGTGCAGCGCAGATCAGGGACGCTTTCTTCTCGACCGGCGGCAACATGCCTTCCATCATGCTTGGTGTAACGCCACCAGCTCTCTCGTCGGCCGACACCACGATCAAGATGGACATCAATGGCGTGAGCGTCGAAAGCAAGCAGGGCTCATCGAGTCCGGTTGCCGTCCAGTGGCCCGGCGCGGGCGGTGGCACCACGGCGATTTCGGTGGCGCAGACGGCGTTTGGTACCAGTGGCACGCCATCGGTCCTGCAGCGCACGGGCGTCTGGTCGCTGTTCCGTCTGCTTGATGGGGCGGCACCAGTCCTGCGTGGCGATCGCGTGGTTGCAAGCTTCATCGTGGGGGGGCGCGATCTGCAATATCAGTTCGGCACGAGCACTGCGCAAAATCCGCTGGTACTGCCAGCATTGCGCGAATTCCACTGTCCCAACGGAATATGATGCCCGATGCAGTGTGCGTTATTCGGAAAGGTGCCTTCCAAACGCGACTTCGTGGCTCCCAACGCATCGCGGCAGTTCCTCGACGTCTGGGAGCCATGGGTTAATGCCGCCATGTCTGCGAGCCGTCAGAGCCTTGGCAATGGATGGCTGCCCGCGTTCCTCCAGGCGCCGATCTGGCGCTTCTGGCTCGGCGCGGATCTTTGCGGCGCAACTGTCGCTGGAGCCATGATGCCGTCACTCGACGGTGTTGGACGCTATTTTCCGCTGACGGCCTTTGTCATGGCGCCGGAGGGCAGTTTCATCCCGCCGCCCGAGGTCGACCCGCAGGATGACTGGTTCGCGGCTGTGGAGAATTTTCTGCTGTCGACGCTCGACCAGGATACCACGTTCGAGGAGATCTTGGCTGCGCTTAAGCAGATCCGCTCGCCAGCGAGCTTCTCCCACGTTGGAGGCGAGGGCGCGCCTATCGTTGTCGCCGATGCGGTGGTTTCCCGCTTGCCGGTGGGAATACCTGCGAGCGGCACATTCAGCACGATGCGCTTGGCGGACCCGGCCAAGGTTTATTCGTCGACCACGTCGTGGTGGACCATGGGCGGTGAAGGCTACGAGCCGTTTGCCATTCTTGGCCACAAGATGCCCAATCCGTTCATGTTCACAGAAATGCTGACAGGGCGTTTTGTTTTCGGCCTTGATTAGTGCTTGGGGATTTCCATCCATGACGGATTCGCTCTCATCGATGTTCGAGACCGGAGCCGCGACCCATGTCGGGCGGGTACGCGAGCGCAACGAGGACGGCTACCTCGTGCGTCCGGATGTCGGCATCTGGATGGTTGCTGATGGCATGGGCGGTCACTCGGCGGGCGATTTCGCCAGTGCCGCGGTCGTCGATGCACTGGGTCGGATCGATCGCCGCCCGGCCTCGGCAGCCGATCTTCTGACATTTTGTGAAGAACGCATCATCGCCGCCAACAATCGCATCAACGAAATCGCGCGCGAGCGCGGCGAGGTTCTGGGCACGACCCTTGCCGCTCTGCTGATTCATAACAGCTACTATGCCTGTCTCTGGTCCGGTGACAGCCGCATCTATCTCGCGCGTGATGGTGCCATCCAGCAGGTTTCCCGCGACCATACCGAGGTGGAGGAGTTGATCGCGCAGGGTATTCTGAATAAGGATGAGGCGCGGAACTGGCCACGCCGCAATATCGTCACGCGCGCCATCGGTGTTCAGGAGCGTCCGGAACTGGATATCCAGAACGGTGTGCTGTGCGCCAACGACACGTTCATCCTGTGCAGTGATGGCCTGACCGAGCACGTCGCCGACCGGGAAATTCTCGCTCGTGTCGGGGGTAATCTGTCGCAGAAGGCCTGTGACGAACTGATCGAGTTGACGTTGCAGCGGGGCGCGGTTGACAATGTTACGGTTATTGTCGTGCGCTACCGGCCCGGCGAGGTTACAGTCGTGAATCCTGGAAATCTCGGGTTTGGTGCCGCAAACAGGGGCGCACGATGAGCGAGGTCGCGCGTGGCACGCGCCTCAACGGTATCTACGAGGTCGACACCCTCATCGGCTCGGGCGGCATGGGCGAGGTCTATAAGGGCCGCACCATCCACACCAATGACACGGTGGCGATCAAGATCCTGCGGTCGGAATTTGGCGAGAATGAAGCCGCGCTAGCCCTCTTCCGTCGCGAGGCGTCGGCGCTGCACAGCCTGTTGCACGACGCTATCGTGCGCTATTACGTGTGCTCGGTCGATCCCGACCTCAAGCGGCCCTATCTTTCGATGGAGTTTGTCGAGGGCCGCTCGCTGAAGCAATTGCTGCGCGAGGGGCCACTGACTTTCGAGGCAGTCTGTGGGCTGGCACAGCGTGTCGCGTCGGGTCTTCAGGCCGCACATGAGCGCAACATCGTCCACCGCGATGTCGCGCCCGACAATATCATCATCTCTGGTGGCGACGTAGCGCGCGCCAAGATAATCGATTTCGGCATCGCGCGTTGGACGCAGGGGGGCGAGGGCACCATCATCGGCGGCGGCTTCGCTGGCAAATACAATTACGTCTCTCCGGAACAGCTCGGTCTGTTCGGCGGAGATGTCACCCCGAAGTCCGACATCTACAGCCTCGGCCTCGTGCTTGCAGAGGCGATCAATGGCCGGCCGCTCGATATGGGCGGCAGCCAGGCGCAGATCATCGAGAAGCGCCGCAAAGTCCCCGATCTCGGCGGCATCAACATGAGGCTGCGCCCGTTGCTGGAGCAGATGTTGCAGCCGAATCCCTCGGATCGCATCGCGACGATGAATGACGTCGCAAACTGGTTCTCGGGGGATCACCGCGCCAAGAACCACCGCTCCAAGGCGCAGCCGGTGAAGCCACAACCGCGCATCCCCTCGTCGCGCGACAAGCCGACGCGGCACCGCAGGTTTGGATTGGCAGCCGGCCTTCTGGGACTTGTTGTCTGTGGTGTTGCCGGCGTGGGCGTTTATCTCTACGTGCAGCTGGACACCAAGGATCCGATCGCGCCGTCGAAGGAGCCGATATTGGTAGACTCCCCACCCGACACTAAGAATGGTCCGACTGCCGATACGATTGCAGCCTTTGTCAACAGCTATGAGGGCGGCGATTGCTTCTTCGCGATGCCAATCTCGGTCGGCGAATCCGCGGCGGAGATCGATGTGTATGGTGCCTCATCTGCGCCGTTTGAGGCGCTCGATACGGCTTTCAAGAAAGCCTTTAGCTTTGAGCCTCGTATAGCGCTGCACCAGATTCGGCGGCCGCAATGTCCGGCCGTGACGTTTCTCAACCGACAGCGCTCGCAGCGTGTATCGGCTCCACAGCTCGAGATTAGCGAACCCGAACTCAAGAAGGGGCAACTCACTGGCAGCATTAGCGGTTACGGCACGAACCACGTCGAACTTGTGCTTGTCGACGATGATGGTCAGGTCTACAACCTGACGCACCTGCTGCGCGCCAACCCCGATGGCAAGACGTTCAGTACGGGCATCAAGCTCCAGGCAACAGGCTCACAACCTCAGATTCTGCTGGCAGTATCGAGCCAAGCGCCGCTTGCTGCGCTAAAGCTCAGCCAGCCTGGCAATGCCCAAACGGTGTTCACTGCGGCATCCGAAGAGGCGATGCAGCGGCCGCCCGTCTCGGTGACCGCGCGCTATTTCCAGCTCGAGTAGCGGTTGCTCGCTAGTTTCTCCGGCTGATGAACAGGATTTTCAGGTCGCGCTCAGGCGTGAAGTTCTGCGCGCGCACCTCGAATGCGGTCGGCGATATCCGTTTGACGTTGTCGGCACAGAACGCAGTCATCGTGTCGGTCTTGCCCTTGTCGATGACAAGGCGGAAATCCTTGATGGGACCAGCCCAGTTGGCGCCGGTCTTGAGCACATAGCTGATGCGCCGCTCCATCAGCTTTGCAGTGTTGGCGTCGACCGTGCCGGTGATCTTGTCGAGCCCGCGCAGCAGCTCGTCGGGTACGCAATAATCGGTGCGGTAGCGCTGGAACTCCTTCTCCATTCCCTTGCTCTCGCGCACTGACTTACGGAGCACGCTGTCGAAGGTGACGCCGACGCTCGGTTTGTAGTGGTGCTCAACGCTGACAAGCTTGCCAGCAGGAAATACCTGTTGCCGCACTACAGCGGTCTTTACCAGCCAGGCACCCGAATAGATCGGCTGGCCTCGCTCATTGCTGCCGGATTGGGCGATCAGTCCGTCATTAAGCAGCTTGTCGTGCACAGGTTGCGGTAATGCCGCAATCTTCTCCTCGTGGCCGCCGAACGGAAGCAGGGGCAGGTTCGCCGCCTTGATCGCCTGCGAGACATCCTTGTCGCCGAGATAGGCGCGCTGCGTGATACTGAACTGCACAGGGCGTCCATCAACCCGGGTCTGGAAACCCATGAAATTAAGTGGGTCTGATGTCGGGATGGCGATATCATCGGCGTCGGCGAGATCAATGTCGGGCAGCGGAAAGGCGACCTGAAGTGTGACTGGACTCGCGGTTTGATTGAGGAATTTGTAGCGCACCGTGACGTTGTCGCCGGTAATAATCAACTCCTCGGATTCCATTGAGACGTCAGGCGTTTGCTTGAATACCAATCCCCCCACCGACAATTCAGCGGTGCTGTCATTGGCGAGCGCCGGCGCGCCAAAAATGATTGCGGGAAACACTCCGAGTGCGGAAAACACCCAACGTCGGGCCAGAAGGTGAGTTCGCTGCATGTAAGATCCTTCGTACGCCTGGCCCGGCAGTTATCTTGTGTTGGCTGTCTTGTGATTCCTGCGCAGGCTCACAAACTGCGGGCTGTATTTATCTTCTTACCCCAGCGCCCTGCTGCGAACTGCGCCATTGCATTGGGTTTTGGGAGGTATTCTCGTTCGGGTCAGATATCCCCAAGATGCTCTACAAGTCGCTCGATTAGATTTCGGCGATATCAGCGACACGGAAAAGCTGATGCCTCGATCACAATGAGCATCCTGGCTCGATGGGCAAAAAGAGCAAGACCGATCACAGTATCGGGGCAGGGGCCCAAGTGAATTGTTGAAATTACTTTGCCGCCATCTACCTGGACCCGAGTTTCAAAGCGATAACATTCAGAACAAATAGGCCCCGCTCAGAAGCTGAGGCCGGAGATTTGCGGTGCATCGCCCCTGGCGGGGGCCGGGGGACGATAAGACGGAGCAGCCTGGACAGGCTCGACTACGTGCCGGCCACCGGGCTGGGAAGGAGGCGGACTGTTCCTCTTCACCGGCGGTGCAACGAGAGACACCACCGGCGGCGTCCTCGGCTTTGGCGGGGTGCAAATCGGCGCTTCCAGCGTTTTCAAAGTGGACAAGACAGCTTCGTCAATTTCGAGAGGCACACCCGCGGTACCACGGGCAACATAGACCCTCTTCAGCGCATCTCTGGTGGCGTCGCTCAGATCGCCGTTCTTTGGCCCCTGGTAGCAGCCAAGGCGGTTAAGCTCGACTTGCGAGCTCCGGATCACGCCGCGTTTGATCTCAATCTCCACCCGTCCAAAGGCTTCGACGATCTTGGGAGCGAGGCTCGTGCAGGTGAGGGATGATTGGAGACTGTGCAACTTGTTGCGTGTTTCCACCGTACCAGGACCCTTGACCAGAACGGCCAACTGCTTGCTCTCGGATTCGCACGCCCGAGCCGCTTGCTCACGTTCAGCACCCAAAGAAGCGACGACGCTCTTTGCAAGCTCCTTCGCATCGGCGCAAGTCGATGCCCCACCAATGATCTGTTTGAGCTTGGCTTCGTCACGACCGGCGGCATTGACGCTCGATTGATCGGCCTTGCAGGCGTCTTCGGCCCTCTTACGGGCTTCTTCCCGCCTAGCTTCGTCTTCCTTTCGGGCCGCGGCTTCTTTCTCCGCGTTCACTCGCTCCAGCTCCAAAGCGGCAAGCCTTTCGACAGCTTTCTGACGTTGCTCAGCCTCTTTCTTCTCGGCCAGCTCCTTTTCAGCCTTCTTCCGGTCGTCCTCCAGCTTAGCCAGCTTCACCCGTTCCTCGTCCTCGCGCCGCTTTCGGTCGATAGCCTCCAGCCGCTTAGCCTCGTCCTTCTTCCGATCCTCTTCCAGCTTCGCCAGCCGTTTCTCCTCTTCTTCGCGATTGCGACGGTCGATCGCCACCTTGTCGGCGTCGTCCCTCTCCTTCCGGAGACGCGCAATCTCCTGCGCCATGTCCTGCTCTCGGCGAATGCGAACTTCTTCCTCCCGTTTGCGGGCTTCTTGCTCCCGTTCCCGCTCGGCGCGTTCCAGTATCTCAAGGCGATTCTTTGCCTCAAAAGACCTGGGCGAGGTTGGAAAGCGTTGCAGAAACTCCCGAATCTTAGCGATGTCACCGGACTCTCGGATTTCCTCCCACATCTTCTGGTCGGATTGATTCAGATAGTACTCCTTGAGAAGGCTGATCGATGTCTCAGGCCGTTGTGTTCCATTGGTTGCCTCGCTCACGTCGCTGGCGACCCTTCGAAACAGCATGCCAATCTCCAGGCCCGGTTCCCCCATCTCCTTGATGAGAGCACTGGTGAATGGGCTATGAGCAGAGTTGGTGCCATCCTGCGCAACGGCATCGGGGGCGGTTGCATAGGCAATGACCAGGCCGTCGGTCTTATCGATGCGTGCCAAGCCGCGCGTGGTTGCCGCGCTGCGCGTCTGGCCTCCGCTGGCCACTTGAGTGAGCCGGGCGGCAATTGGATTATTCCGGCAAGCGTCGAGGATCAAAATCCTTACGCCGCTGGCGCGGTCAAGCGCGGTTCGTACGTTG
>JGI24705J35276_12238023_pt1 | contig 15089 bp, 8 predicted proteins | sample TergutNt197P4_FD_35276 | JGI IMG/M metagenome (IMG submission 35276) | reverse complement strand
CATTGTAATAGGGAACGGAAACTAAAACTCTGCCTGTGGTGGGCTTTAACAGCGTGGGTTTAACTTGGAGTAACGACCTCATATCTATAGTAAACTGCGAATATCAAGGGAATAACGATAAAAAATTAAAAATCTTATTCACAATTATTTTCTGTACATATTTACTTGCTATTAATTTTTGGGCACATTTGCCCACTTCTTCGCATTTGTTTACATGAGTGATACAAAACTCTATGGCTTGTACCATTTCTTTCGGGGTATCTGCAATAAATATGTTTTCTTTATCCGTAATTTCAATACCCTCGGCGCCTATGGTAGTGGTAATAATCGGTTTGCCTAAAGCCATACCTTCCATAATTTTAATGCGCATGCCACTCCCCGACAATAAAGGCACTATCATAATGTCGTGTGCGTTGATAAATTGTTGAGCATTATCTACAAAATCTAAAATTTGTACATTTTTTAGATTTGTATTGCCAAAAAGATCCTTGTTCCCTTTTCCGGCAAGCGTTAGTGAAACTTTGGGATTATCGGCAACACTTTTCCAAACATTGTCTAAAAACCACATCATCCCTTCCCTATTGGGTTGCCAATTCATCGCACCAAGGTGAAAAAACGTAATATTGTCTTTCTCAATTTTATGGTTTTGAATGGGATAATCTGATAGGTTTATTGCAAATGGAATTACTTGGCTCCTAAGGGTGGAAAATTTTTCTTTGAAAAAACAATGGTCAACCTCAGTAATGGGCATATAGCCATCTATTTTTTTAAATAACGATAATTCAAAACGTTTGAGCGAAGCGGCAAGATAATGATATGTTATTTTTTTTACAGGATTTTTTGTCTGTTTTGCCAGCCGTTCCCAAATCAAATATTCAATGTTATGCACCCTTAAAATAATGCTCGCTTGGGAGTGTTTTCTTATGGTTTCGATATAGTTTCCAACAAAAACAGATTCTAAAATTATCACATCAAATTTTTCTTTAGAAAAAATATCTTTTATTTTTCGAACCATTGCTTTAGAAAAAAAACGGTCGGCTTGCAAGGAAGTACGTCTAAAAAAAGAATAAAGAACTTTAATAAAGTTAAGGTTGGTATTAATTCCAACTGACTCAAACTTTGTATTCTTTCGATATTGTTTAAATTCTTCTGATAGAACTATGGGATGTTTTGTGGTGGCAAGAGAAACTACTTTTACTTCTATATCGGCATCCAGAAGGCATGATGTGATTTGGCGCATTGCCAAACAACCTCCATCAATACTGGGAACAGGTGGTTTATGCGTCAGTTGAAGTACTTTCATTTTTCTTTCTTGTAAATAATTTTTTTAAATTGAATTGTTGAATTTTTTTATGAATTTCTTCGGAAGACAACAATGCGGAATCTACAGAGGCTTGATAAGTAAGAAAGGCGCAAATGGGAACGAGTATAAGAGTAGAGAGCCACATCCCGAACCACACAGGTACAGCGCCGCCCTTAGCAATTTTTTCTCCAAAAATAGATAACATAAAATATGTGGAAAAGAATGCTACCGTAATCACCAACGGTACTCCGATTCCTCCTTTGCGAATGATAGATCCCAATGGAGCCCCAATAAAAAAGAAGACAATACAAGCCAATGCAAAAACATACTTTTTCAACCATTCCACACTATAAGAAGTAACATTAGACCTTATATATTTTTTGTATTCTTTATTCATATTGAAGCTATTTTTAAAATCATTTTTTAAGGCAATCACCTTATTCAGCATTTCTTTTATATCTCTATGGTTTAATATTGTATCTTTTGTATTTAATGGTTTTGATAAATTTGAGGAGGCATTATTAGGATAGACAAATTGTTTATAACTATTACATGAGGCTAAATAACTTTTAAAAATATCTTCGTCATTTTGTACAATTGAAATATTTACAGTATCAATCATTTTCACAATTTCTGCATTAGAAAGCGCTTGATTGTTTCGTGCATAAAAGTTGTCATCCGATTTTTCAAACTTAAAAGAAGATATATCAAATCTCTTATATTCTTCTGCAAATGTGAAACGTACCAATGGGTTTTTATCGGCAGTATTTTTGTTGGTACTTTCGTCCCAATAAAAACCATCGTACAGATAAAAGATCATATACATTTGGTCATCGGTGGCTTGCATTTTGCCTCTTTTGGCATAATGAAAAGTTATATTTCCTTGATATTTTGTATGGTCCGACAACAAAACGTCGTAAATGTCCACATTGTTATGTCCTTTGCGGCCTATTCTGATACTGTAATTATCGAATCCATCGTAAAAAACGCCTTCTTCAATGGCGAGCGTAGGTTTTTGTCCTCTGATATCTCTGAGCAGTGTTCTCATTTTAAAGAATGCCTTTGGGGCAACTTGATCAGCAAACCAAAAAGAGCCGCAACCAATGAATACTGAACAGAGCGAGAGAGCAAAGAGCAGTTTTCTCAATGAAATCCCCGCCGATTTCATAGCAATGATTTCATAGCGTTCTCCCATTGATCCGAAAGTCATAAGAGATGACAATAGCACGGCTAACGGCGCTGCCAATGTAACCATACTGGCGCTGGCGTAAAAAAGGAGTTCCAATACTACGGATATTTCCAATCCTTTTCCAACCAAATCATCCACATATTTCCATAGGTATTGCATTAAGAGAATGAATAATGCAAAGAAAAAAGTGAGGGCAAAAGGTCCTAAAAATTTTTTAAATAGATATCTATAAATTATTTTCACTCCCTAAAACTATAATTAAAAATCGCCAATCGTTTCAGTAAGTTGGCTCATGGCAATTTGCGTTTGTTCGTCATTTGGTGGAGAACCGTGCCATTTGTGTGTTCCCATCATAAAATCCACACCCATACCCATTTCCGTGTGCATAATTACCACCACCGGTTTGGCTTTATGGGAAAGGGTTTTGGCTTTATTCATTTGTATAAGAATATCATCCATAACATTGCCCTGCATTTCAATTACCTCCCAATCAAATGCTTTAAATTTAGCGTTTATATCTCCCAAAGTACATACCTCTTGAATAGTACCATCAATTTGTTTTTGGTTGTAATCTACAACAAGCACAAGGTTATCCACACTATGGGCAGCGGCAAAGAGAATGGCCTCCCAGTTTTGTCCTTCCTGTAGTTCGCCGTCTCCACAAAGCACATACACCATGTTTGTATCATGGTTTGCTTTTTTGCCTAAAGCTGCACCAACAGCTACTGAAATGCCTTGTCCCAAAGAACCAGCAGCTACTCTAATGCCCGGAAGATTGTATTTTGGCGATGGATGTCCCTGCAAACGTGTTCCCATAAATCGAAAAGTTGCCAATTCGCTTACAAGGAAATAGCCTCTTCGTGCCATCACGCTATACAATGCCGGCGAAATATGTCCGTTGGAAAGAAAGAACATATCTTGCCCTACCCCATTTTCTGAAATATTTTCCGGCGTACAGTTTAACACCTTAAAAAACAAGGCTGTTAAAAAGTCAGCACAACCAAGCGAACCGCCCGGATGCCCTGATTTTGCCTCATGTACCATTCTTATAATGTCTCGGCGAACCTGCGTAGCCATTTGGGTTAATTCGGTTGTTGTCATAATATTTATTTAAGATTAAAATTTAAAAATTCAAAGTGAAGATCCCCACATCATCTAATCATTCAGGTTTTCAATAATAACTCGAGCAATCTCTTTATATTCTTCATCGGTAAATTTAAGAATTTCTTTTCCATGATTCATATCGCCTTCTACTCTGATTGGAATTAAATGGATATGTGTATGAGGAACCTCTAACCCTATCACTTTTATTCCGATTCTCTCGCAGGGGATTGCTTTTGCTAAAGCCTTCGCAATCCTTTTGGCGAAAAGTATCAAGCCACAAAGCTGCTCGTCTGTTAAATCAAAAATATAGTTATTCTGTATTTTGGGGATCACCAACGTATGACCTTTAGAAGTAGGTCTGATATCTAAAAATGCAAAATAGTCGTTGTTTTCTGCTATTTTATAACAAGGAATTTCTCCTCTAATAATTTTTGTAAAAATAGTTTCCATATTATCTTGAGATATTAATAATTTTAAATTCTAACGTTCCCGCAGGGGCTTGAATTGTGGCAACTTCATTTTTCTCTTTTCCAAGCAACCCTTTGGCAATGGGTGAGGAAATTGAAATTCTCCCTGCCTTAAAATCAGATTCCGATTCGGGAACGATAGTGTAGGTCATTTCCACATTATTTGCCATGTTTTTAATGGTTACGATGGAATAGATTAAAATTTTGGAAGTATCAATTTTAGACTCATCCAATATCCGTGCGTTAGCGATCAAGTCTTTTAATTTCCCGATTTTGAGTTCCAGCAACCCTTGCGCTTCTTTGGCGGCGTCGTACTCTGCATTTTCCGACAAATCGCCTTTATCTCTTGCTTCGGCAATAGATGCCGAAATTTTTGGACGTTCAAAAGTTTCCAATTGGTGCAGTTCTTTTTTGAGTGCATTTAAACTTTCTTCAGAATAGTACTTAATTTTATTCATGTTAAAAAAAAATGTTGTAATGTAAATTATAAAAAGAAATTAAAGAGACTTGTGAAAGCCTCTTTAATTAAAGTTTTAAAAAGGAAAGTATCTTTTACAAAGCGATTTTCACACCAATGTAGTGATTTCCTTTCCAGTAGTTCGTAAATCTATAAGCGTAGTCAAACAATAGCATTTGATTTCCTTTACCTTTTTTAGCCAAAGGCACTCCTACCGTAATACCTGCACTTGGTCCCAAATAAAGGCTTTCGTGGTTCATAAAAAATCTATCCTTTCCATCAATATTTCTTTTAGTAAAACTTTCAACAGCGTATCCTGCACGAACCTGAAAAAATTTCATAAATCCGTATTCAACGCCAATAACAAAGTTATCTCTGGAGTAAGCGTTAGCGATGAAAGAACCTGCCAAAGTAATACGATGCACTGCATCATTACGGGTTAGTCCTTCTTCTTTTCTATCTTGCTTATTCATCAGTTGATACTCTTCAGTGAAGATCAAAAAGTCATAAGACAAGCCAATAGTAAGTAAAGCCGGTAGTTCAAAGTCCGCAGCACGTACTTCATAAGTAGCGATGTAGTCACTTCCTTGTGGAACAACTTTTTGAGAGATTCCATCACCTTTATAGCGCATAGGTAATCCTAAATTTCTGAGGGCAACGCCAATTTTAAAGTTTTCATAAGCTCCTGAAAGATATTGAACACCTACATCAATAGCGATACCATTTCCGCGTAGGTCTGAGACGCTTTCATTTACAATTTTAAAAGAAATCCCTCCATGTATATATCTATTAAAAGATTTTGCATAGTGGATGCCTATATAGTTTAATTTGGGAGAAAAGATAGAGCCATCTCCGTCTGGTTGTTCCGGTGTAGTCATTCTAACATCTCCACAACCCAAAGCAAACACTGAAATGGCAATTGTCCCCAAATCAACTTTTCTGCCTGTTTCTTTATTTTTGTAAGTCATTCCTTGGGCAATACCAACGGCATTGATATTAACACCTCCATCTGATCCGGATAGATATTGGGTACGGGTATAAGCAATTTCTGTTCTTTTAGTAAAAGCTACACCTGCAATATTACTGAATACAGATTCTATGCCACGTGTTTCTGCTACTCCACAAGAACCCCACCCTGAAGAGCGTGCCCATGGATCAACAAGTAAGTGCTGTGCTCCGGATTGACCTGAACGGTCTCTATTACCTGCCATTGCAGTAAAAGCAACTGCAAAGAACCCGAGCATGATACAAATTAGTAATGATTTATATGTTTTTTTCATAATCTAATATTTTTTATAGTTACTAATTAATAATGTGATTAGAAAGTATTCAAGTCTGTTTGACGCATAGTACAGAAGAATTTCAACATTCGTTCTCCAATACCCGGACAATTTACGTGAATAATATATACACCGCTGGCGACAGGGATATTGGCAGAGTTTTTCAAATCCCAATTAACAAAAGCCGTTTCACTATCACCTTTGGTTAAAGTACGTACCAAAATTCCGCTCATGGTAAAGATATTAATAGTTACCGGAGCATTATTTTTTAAATCGGTTGGCAAGTTAGTAATTTTAACCATTGTTTCAAGAGCATTCCTTTCATATAAAGAAGCGCCATAATAAGGATTCGGTACAATATTGATATTATCAAGTATGGATTGATATATCCTTGTATCATTAAAGGTAGGCTCTAATCCTTTTGTAGAAAGTTTATAAACAGGATATCCTTTGTATTGTTCATATTCAGCAGGCACTGTATAGTCCGTATTTCTTAATTCCGGAGATTCATACCATCTGGAAATATATCTCAAATAAGGACGTGTAACACGAATTTTATAGGTAACATCACAACTTAACCATTTTGCTTTAAGTGCCGGATCGCTAGGTTGCATAGGAATACTCGTGTACATTACATTGTTGAACAACTGCATTTTTGTACTTTTTCTGTAAAAGATATCCGGTTTTTCAGGAGTAAACGCTTCATTGTAAGAGAGTACTTGTTTAAATTTTTGAACCAGCCATTTTCCTTCATCATAGGGACCGCAATCATAGTAAGAGTATTTTTTATTCTGGTCAAGATAGCCGTCATATTCTCCGCCCCAAGTAACTGTAACTGGACGTCCTTGTGTACTGGCATTGAGGGTAAACACAGTATCTCTTACGTTAAAATTACGTTTAGACGGAAGCAAAAAATCATCATCAATAGTAACCATACTTCTGTTAATATACGGTACGGGCGATGTATTTCCGGAACTACTGCAAACATACACATAATGTTTACCTCCCCATACTCTTTCAATGTTCAAATTTTTTAATCCTTCAGCGCCTTGATATTCATACCAATCGTCATACATTTCCTTTGAGAATACAAATCCGGCAGGTATATATTCGTTTAATTCAGTTCGAGCGATAGCATAAGTAGAAGTAGGGTTAAAAATCATATCATTTCCATTGATAAGATCACCAAATATATTTAAAGACTCATCAGAGTTTTCAGAGAACATCATGTTAAGCCGTTCTCCTGTTTCAAGGTTTATTGCATATCCGGGGAACCAACCCATACCTTCAGTACCATCTGCTCCAAATCCATCTTTAGAAGTTAAGTCAGGTGTTCCGTCTTTATTAACAGAGGTATGTTTTCTTGGTTCGTGCATTTTTGCACCTCCTTCAGAAAATTCCGGATCTTGACATGCCTCTAACACAACACATCTTGTCCACTTGCTCTTATCGGGTGTTAATACAACGTTAACAGAGTATAAGTTTGTCATCGTTTGGTTATAACTCGGTTGAGAGTAGTATTTGTCTATTGCTGTAAAATCACAATAGTTGTGGAGTCCCGCGCCATCATATTCAAAATTATTACCCGGATATTTATATTTAAAAGAAATATCATCATCACCTTCTGACGGTGGTACTTTTTCGGGTACGGTATATTTAGCATGTGGTCCCTGATCGAAAGGAGAAGATAGTACATATGGCGCCCATGTTCCGCCGCAAACCGTACCAAATTTACCCAAATAATCCTTAAATGCACGATCATCCGACTGTTTTGCTCCAACGTGTGAAGGGGGTGGTGTAATAATGCTGGACGGGAAAAAGCGGTCTTCTAATCTTTCCATAAAAAACTTTCCTTTTACAGAATTATCTCCTGTGTAGTTTCCTAAATTTCTTGCCCCTGCACGAATCCAGTTTGAAGGAAGATCAACATTATCGTCCACCAAACCGGTAATCCAAGGAGTACCATTATCTGCAAAAATAATATCATTTTCAATATCAATCTTTTCAGTTTGAGAAAATAGATATTTTATGGTATAGGGATCATAATATTTATAATTCTTAAGTTCAGAGAAAAATTTTATAACCAACGGATCAACATTATTAAAATCTGTATTATAGATGGTTAATGAAAGTCCCAGTGGCATAATAATTTGTTCGTAATACTGTCCAATTTTAGTTTGAGAATAGAATTCACGTATAGGTTTTCCATCATTATCTACCAATTCCAATTCTATTAGTTCATCGTCGCTAACTGTTGGGTCAATCATAAGCACCCAATAAGCATAGTCGCCGTCAACATCTGTTGAATTTTTATATGCTTCGGAATTGTTATCATCATCCACAAGAGTATTTTTAATAACGAGCGTATAGTCAAAAGGTTTAACTCTTAATGGGTCTATTACTTTAATATTGAGTGGTCCGGCGTTTTTATCATATCTAAGTTCTCTAACTCTATAGTCGTTATTATCTCCACCACTAACAATTTTATCAATCACATCAGGCATAAGATCTAACGCAATACCGCCATTTCCTTGTCCATCAATACGAGTAATATAAGGAATTGAGCCATAGTCGCTATGAAGCGTAGCGCCTCCACCATGTACCACAGGTGGATGTGGGATAGCAGAAATAGGTGTAACAGATTTTCCATCGGCAGTTTTTCTACCTCTTAGATAAGGAAGTTTTTGTCCATATAAGCCGGATGGCTCATCGGGGTCTATACTAAAGGGCCAATATTGGTTATATGCATAAGCAACTGCAATGAAGTAATAGGTTTTATAATTGACTAATCGCCTATCTCCTGTTGCAAAAGCATCTTGCGTGACTTCAAATGTGTGGTCAATTCCTGTATTACTTCCGTTCACTTTTTCTTTTGGTACAGATATTTGCAAATCTTCATCAAACTCCCAGTTAATAAGTCGTCCTATTGGGTTACCTTTATTGTCAAAATTAACCAAGTCATATTGTCGAATCAGCCTTGCCAAGTCAGGATTTTCAAGGTCAATAGCACCAACCTCCGGTCCTGCCACCTGAAATATTTGGTATCCTTCAAAACGGTAGAATACATCATACAGCACGGTGTCGTGGAGTACAGGACCAAGCACCAACAGAGTATCAATATAAGGTATTGTATCGAAATCTACGAATAATGTATCGTATTTAAATATTGTATCATAGGTTTGAACCATATCTTCTCTTAATTCCGGTATTGTTTGGTCTTCTTCCATATAATCTTCATTAGCATTATTACTTATCGGTCTATTGGTTAAGAACATAATAAGTTTTTGGTCATATTCTCTAATAGTGAGATCCGGTGCATCTGGTCCGTCAAGTATTTTGAAACAATTTTCGAAGAGTGACTGGCACTTGTCATCGGCAACCATCAAGAGTGCTATGGAAGCCTCAGTGCCTCCTGATAGCGAACGAGCCCACGGAACACCCACTGTAATATAGTTACATTGGCCTTGCTCTAACGTAAAAGGTCCGGCCGATTGCATAAATCTGCGGTCTCCGGGAACGTTCGGAGCTGATCCGACTCCCTCAGGAGTACGTTCCGACCAATTTCCCGATTTACCTCCTTTATTATACTTGACTCCCGGATCTATGCCTTCAGTACCCCAGTTACAATAGTCGGTACCTGCAGGAAAAACAAAGTTACATTCCGTAGTACTTTCCGCTGAAGCAGCTGTACCTCCATAAGTAAAACGAGATCCATTTTTCCAAAATCCGGCCAAAAACCAGTAGTGTTGTTGAGCGCTCTTGGGGTCTCCTCGAACCGGATCCGAAGCATTGTTATGATAAGTAAACGCCCGCATACCGAAACGTTCATTGTCAACAATAGTATCTCCGAAATTTACTCCATTGATAGCAAATTGGTCATTCCAACGAATTGTATCGGTAGTACCGGGAAGTACATAAAACTTCGTAAGCAATTGAGGGTCTCCCTTTGTAAAATTAGCAAAAATATGATGTACGAATCTTTTACAATATTCTTCTTCGGCAGGGTTTCCGTTAATGTTCGCTCTGTTTTTCTCAAATTTTGGATTATCAGTACCATCCGGGTCAATATAAGGACCTTGAAAAAAGTCTAAGCCAACTGCCGGTGGGTTTGCACCATAAGCCCATATTTGTCCCGAGCCATCTATTTCCTTTCCATTATAGCAATAGCCTAATCCTCTACCCACATCACATCCAATAAAGTCATCTTCGGCAAAACCTAAATCAGGGTCACACCATTGTGAAAAATAAGTATCATACAGTGGAATTGAACCTCTATTAATAATTTCATAAGAATAGAAAGTCATTTTATTAAGTTCATCATTGGTTGCAAAAGCAAATGCCTGTACTCTTATTTCAAGTCCGATAGACTTTCCTCCGGTTTCGCTATGGTCAGCGCCTTTATCATTAAGAAACCAAAAAATAGTTTCATCTCCTTTCAAGACGTGGTCGGCTGCAATCATCTTATTATCCCTATTTCTGTATTCATCTAACCGGCGGTACCAAATTCTCTCTTTAGGCATATCTAAGGCTTTCGGATTCGGGTTTTTACCAAGTGTATCAACATCACCCTGATCATTCACCCACGGATAAAATGTTGCTTTATGTTTATTTACTCTTGTCCATGGACAAAGTTCATTGGCAAAATCGTAATAGGGGAAGTCTCCCAATTCAGGTTCATAAGTATTTTCGTCGCCACCCACATCAAAATAAGGCGCCAAATATCTTGATTCGCCGTATGCAGATCTTCCATGAGCAGGCCAGTTTTTAATAGAGTTGGGCATAACATAATCAGGATCCGCATAAGCAACTTTATGTCTTTCCACTTCAACACGTGATATCCTATAAAATTGGTCATAATAGGAACAAGAAGATACTTCAATAGTAGCGTTTTTCATATTGAGCGGTCCGGTCCAATAGTCGTTTCCATCTTGGCCAAATCTCATGGCAGCCATATAAAGATCACCATTGTGAGAGTTTCCTGTTCCATCCACCATGCTTCCTCCGCGTGCGCTCCAACCTCCAACCCATACAGCGGCTGAAAACAAAGATGTTTTTCCAGATCCCTTAGGTACTTCATATTGTGCATTTCCACCTAATTCAAACCACATAGTTCCATTAGTTTTTAAATAAGCACGTACGTTATTCAACTCAAGATTTGTAGTTTGAGCCGGTTTAAAACAGCCGGCTCCTGCTTTCGATGATTTGGATACAACAGCTCCTATATATTCTTTTGCTTGTACTTGTAAAGTTACAATCATAAAAATAAGGAACAAAACAATTAAAAATTTACTTTTATTATTCATAGATATATATATTTTACAGGGTGAAACATTAAAATGAAAATTGTAAGCCAAGAACAACTGTAAAAGGCTGACTATAATTATAAGGATTTGCAATTGACATCAGGTAATAGTTTTCAGCAGAAACAGGGGGCATTCCGAAAGCATCACCGGTAAGTTTTGCATTTTGGAATAGTGGAGATGATAAGAAACCGTCATCAATCGGGCTACCTGTATAGTCATAAACAGAAACTACATTTTTAATATTTAAAAGGTTTTGGAAATCTAAATAAACATTAAACATGCCTACTTTCGTACTGCGTTTTCCTGTTTCACTATTCTTTTTACCTGCTAAATTAAATATGAAAGTTTTATCAAGACGCAAGTTGCAATTAAAATTCCAAGGCATATTAGCTCCGTTTATACTGCCTTTTAGAGGGCTTGTTTTTCTTTCTCCCCATCCAAAGTATGAATAAACAAGACCTTTGCGAGAATATGGCATTCCGGAGGTAGCAGAAACAACCAACGTTGCTCCTGCATTTTCAAACCATCTGATTTCCTTCGTAGTTTCAGTACCTTTCTTCTTTGTTAAAGTTTTAGGTCCATTATAATTAACACCTTGAGCAAATCGAAAATCAACAGTAGCATTAATATTATGACGCTGGTCGTATTCAAGGTTTGTGAGTGTTCTTAGGTTAGGTTGACCGGAGGCAATAATAGCAGAGTTTGACTGTGCGCTTGATCCTGTTCCTTTAGCAAACTGTAAAGTATAATTTGCACGGAAAGATAAATTTTTTGTACCTCTCATAGTAAACTCCAACATATATCCCTGTACTGTACCAAAGTCTATATTTTCATACGAATAATAAGTATTCGGGTATGCTCCGGTATAGCGATAGGATTGAATTTGGTCTCTTTTTTCCGAATAGAAAGCAGAAATGCCAAGCGCTGAATTTTCTCCGATAGCTTGACGGAAACCTATTTCATAGTCCACTGTACGTTGTGCACGCAAGTTTGGATTCGCAACTATGTTATTAATATCTCTATTATCGGAAATAAACAGATAAGCAATCGGGTTGAGTTGCAAATTTGATGGACGATATGTAATAATGTTATAGTGCGCATAGAAGAGAGAGTTTGTGGAAACCGGAAAAGAGAATGAAATACGAGGCATTACACTCAAATTGGGTTTATATTTTGTAAATGCATCTGCCGAAACCTTAGAAACCGCATCGGGTTCCGGTTGTTCCAATAATACGGGACCACCGGTTCCCAAGTAGGAAGTAGGGTCAGGAACTTCTTGTCCCAAAGCATTATACCATATTTTTCCACTTCTAAATGCTACAACTTGTTGAGAAGCATTCTCAAGATCATTATCTGCAACATTAACGTAAGGTATCCAATCCGGTTTCCAATTGTCGGTTGCAAAACGCCACTCTGCATCATACAATTGTTGTGCTGTATAAGCAGGTCTGAACAAATACGGATCTTTTAATACAAATTGATTCGCGTTAAAGTAGTCGAAACGTACTCCCAAATTAAAAAGAAGGTTTGAAATCGCAAATTTATCTTGTAGGTAAATCGCCATATAAATAGGTTCAAAAGCGCCAATAGAATATTTGTCATTTGAGTGCATCTCTTTTCCTGAGAAGAAGTTTTCCAGGTCCATTTTTTTGTTTGAAATTTTACCTGTGTAATCAAATCCGTTATAACTCACTAGATTATTTCCTAAATTTAATAATTCATAATTAGAAAACAGATCTAATGAAAAGTCTTTCGGATCATAGCTGTCAATATCAAGAACTTGAGTATCATCTGTAATCCCTTTCAGCTTTCTTACATTCAAGTCAAAATTGGAAAGGTTTGGAAGAATATGATACATTAAAGTATCATCTACAAATCTTACTCCATTAACATAATCTAATATGGGATAATCACCTCCTCTTTTCCAATAGTAGTCAGAAAAATCAAAGGGGAAAAACGTAGTTTCATCATACGTCAAGCTTCTCATAAGCCCCCACAATGATCGTGCATTAAGTTGATAAGTTCTGTCGGTAAGTTTATCAAATTCAAATCCGAATTTAACTTCGTGGTTTTTAATATTGAGCGATAAATTTATTTTTCCGGCAATAGCATCTCTTCTTTGTTTTGCATAATCCCAGCGATAAGAGTTAATTGTTCCGGGAGCAAAATACAAGTTGTTTGCTACAATTGCGGGAGAATCTCCATTAAGTAGTCCGTAAAATCGTTGAAATTGTTGCTGATTTAGATTACCTCCTAAAAAGTTTGCAACTTCATACCTTTGTTCATTAGTAGCATTATTAATATCAATTCCTGTTTTTTCAAATACAAAATCAACAAAATTTTGAGTATAAGGTATTAATCCCGGATTGATCCAAGCATTATTATTTTGATATCCATTTTGGTCAAAATAAACCCAAGTAGGCATTTGATAGTTTGTTATTTTAGGAACATCTTTCATATCTAATGTATCACCTGGGGCTATCTCTACTCTCATTATGTCCTCAAAGCCAAATATGTCTTCTCTTTCAGTAGTGAATTTTCCGATATAACCGTAATTAAAGAAATTATCTTTATGAACCCTGCTTTCATTTGAGTAATTATATAATGTGTAATTAACATTAATATCATACATTACATTTTTTAGAATAGCATTGGCAGCAGTATCGGTTTTTACTCGATGGTTTAATCTTGCGGAAAGGCGAAGCGTAGTTGCTTTAACTACATTGTTTTGAGCAGAATTGAACAAGGAGTACACTTGGCCTCCCCAAGACAGCTGATTAACATATTGGTAGGTTCCGCTCAAAGAGAATCTGAGATTATTTTTTGATCTTCCGCGAGCATCTTTACCACCACCCATTATATCAATTTTACCTGTAGCAACGAAACCCCAATTTTGAGCGTTTTTACGTACTCTGGTTTTTTCGAAAGCGTTGCTTTCAAGTTCGCTTATTCTGTAATAAGGGATATAGTAACCACCTACAGTTCTAATGTCAATAGGATTATCTATCATATTTTGGATAACTTCGGGTTTTGCCACCCAAGTACCTCCACGGGCTGGAGAATTATCAATATTATAATCACCATCTGCAGAAAGTAAGAAACCCATTCGCGCCGGATCTTGCGGAGTTTTTCCTTTAAGAATTGGTCCTGATACGGTAGCAGATGCTAACATCTGTCCATATCCTTCCAGCGAACTGCTCAGTTCAACGCCTAAACGATAATCTTTTGGTACTCCACGTGTAGTTAACACCGTAAAGCTTGTGCCATCGCCATACTCAGCAGGAACACCACCTTGAATAAGTTCAAAGCCTTCAACTGCTTGCATGGGAACACCTCCGGATCCACGTACACGCACACCGTCAATGATGGTTTGATTTCCATCTGTACGGTTTCCGCGTACATACATATTTCCGGAAACGTCTTTTGCTACTCCGCCTATTGTTGAAAGTACGCTGGAAATAGAACGGCCTGGAGTTTTACGCACATCATCACCGGTTAATTTTGTAGATGAGGTCGTGTTGTCCTGAGAAAAAACAGGAGGGACATAAATCACCTCTATTTCAATCAATTCGGTAGAAGAACAGTCGATTTTTAGATCGACAAACTTTACCTCGGAACTTGGCACATAAATACCTTTTTGGGTATATTCGGTCAAGCAGTTAATCATTCCTTTAGCAGTAATGTCATACGTACCGGCAGGAACACCAAAAATTTGGTATGAACCAAGGTCATCGGTATAGGCACCGTTTATTACCCGGTCATCCTGTTTAAGGAGAATTTGAAGACCTGAAACCGGTTTCCCGTTTTGGTCTTTAACCTCCCCTTTAATGGTGCTTTGGGCGAATAATGCGCCACAGAACAGCATACTCAAAGAAAGCGTAAAGAGTAATTTTTTAATCATAGCCATTAAATTATATTAAACATAAAATTAAGATATTGCTTTTAAGGGCGTAAAGATAAAATTATTTCTTTTCTATTACAAAGAA
>JGI24705J35276_12238025_pt1 | contig 15097 bp, 12 predicted proteins | sample TergutNt197P4_FD_35276 | JGI IMG/M metagenome (IMG submission 35276) | reverse complement strand
AATATGGCGCCCGGCGAACGTATTTACTCGGCGCGTTTTATGGGTGAACGCGCTTTCATGGTAACTTACCGTACTGTTGACCCTCTCTTTGCTTTAGATTTAAGCGATCCCCGTCAGCCGCGTGTATTGGGCGAACTAAAAATCCCGGGTTATAGTACTTATCTACACCCCTATGATGAGAATCATCTAATAGGATTTGGCCGCGACACAGAAGAACTCACCACTATCGATTCTAAAGGCAATATTGTCAGCACCCGGGCTGTAAATCGTGGCTTAAAGCTGGCGCTCTTCGATATAAGCGATTTAATGGCGCCCCAAGAGGTTGCCGTGATCAGCATAGGAGACGAATCTACCCATTCCGAACTGCTTTATAACCCCAAAGCCTTACTCTTTTCCAAAGAAAAAGGGTTTATTGCTTTCCCGGTATCGCATTTTGGCAACCAAAAAGATGATCTTAACGGCGCTCATGTATATAATATCAGTCCAAGCGGCATCACTTTACGCGGTGTCATTAAACAGAACCAATTAGGTATAAATGATAAATTATACTATGACGCTAATATTCAAAGAATACTCTATATAGGCGAAACTTTCTATTCCGCTTCAAACTTAGGTTTACAATCCAATGATATGAGCAGCTTAAAATATATAGATTTTCTTAAGTACAACAAATAATCTGCCAAGAATATATACATATGCAAAAGAAAGCGGAGAATCGGCACAAAAAAATACGCCGAAAAATCCGCTTTTTATTTGCAAACAGACTGGCTTTTCTGTGGATAATATGATAAAATCACAATACGGCATGTGTAAAATTTCACGTATATACTGTTATCAATTAACAGCTTCAAAACCACCAAAGGAGGAACTTTAATGGATATTACCAACTCGCAAATGCACAAGATACTTACCGGCAAACAAAACTTTTCCATGCTAAGTTTCTCGATGCTTATTACCAAACAAAAGGCTATTTATGCCAGAGATTCTACCCCCGCCCGCTTACAAGCTTGCACCGACGAAGTGAGTGGCTTTATTCGCAAATATAGCGCGGTGATGCGGGCGGATATTACTATTATTTCTGAACTATAATTTTGGGGAGGAGAAAATGTTATTATCTTTTGATGAAACCGTTAAAAAGATTGCCAGTGGCCAACTTCTGCATATAGCAGGCGCAGAAAAATTGTTAAAAAAGCTTCCCTGCGGAAACTGGCTGGGCGGCTCTACCGAGTATTTCATGGCTAAAGAGGGCGGTATTGTAACAGATGATTTGCTTTATGTGAACGAATTTGCTTACAATGAATACATAATAACCACCTACGACGCAGATACCATTCCAAGTATCATGTCGGATGCTTTCGACAATGGCTTCACTTTAATCATTTTACCTTTCGACAGCGCCGTACATAATATTTATGCCGCACAGGCGCCGGAATTTTTGGGCATGTTTATAAAAAATATCGCCGGTTGGGTTTCCGGAGTTAATGCCGACAAAAAAGGCCAGGTTCCTCTCACTATAAATGGACAAACAGGTATTGCTTATGAGAATATGGCGGTAGCGGTGCATATTCGCATACCAGACGATAAACTGGTGAATATTGGCATTATTAATATTTTTAAACCGAATAAAAACTCACCGGTACTGGAGTTTGCTCAAGAAGGTTTTTCTGTACAAACCTGCTTGGCAGATGGCAAAGAAGTAGTGCTGGCTAATTTTTTAAAACAAAATGCTATAGATACCAAGCTACCTCTCATAGGAGATTATTCCGGCGCCGCTATAAACACTGCTTTTAAGTCGGTAGAAAATGATGTTGTAGAGTTTTATGCCCCTGTTTTTCCACATATTAAATATAATTTCAGCGAACCGATAGAAGATTATATAAAAGAATTTAATGAACGGCTTAGCGAATTTACGAATGTGGAGGCTATATTTGCTTGCAATTGCATACTAAATTTCTTATATGGCGATTTAGCAGGGAAAGATATCAGCACTTTCTTTGGGCCCGTCACTTTCGGCGAAGTAGCCTATCAACTGCTTAACCAAACTTTGGTATATGTTACGGTAACATGATTAAGGGCGCCTTAAAGGTGGTTAAGCTATAGTGGATAAGGAATTACACATTAAAATAGCTTCAGTGAATAAGGATATTCTAGCAGCAAAGGGAGATAATCTCTACTGGGTATTAGCAACAGCCGGTTTATTTGACGCGCCCTGCGGCGGGCAAGGCCGCTGCGCTAAGTGTAAAGTTCGTTTTATTAGCAAACCACCCCTTGCTCATAAACACGAACAGGCTCTGCTTAATGCCGAGCATTTACAGGCAGGTTGGCGTTTAAGCTGCCTCCATGAAGTAACACGGGATATAGAAATTGAACTTGTGCCTATTACCGCTGATTGGGCAAAAGAACTTTTTGGCAATGAGATGATTTTTCTGCCGCCAATAGAAAAAAAAGCCGACGTGGGCAAGGGCGTGGGCGTGGCTATAGATATTGGCACAACCACTTTGGCTGCAGTTTTAATAGAACTTTCTAGCGGCCGTTTACTGGCCAGTACTGCCAGCTTAAACAGTCAAAAAGCCTATGGACAAGATGTGATAAGCCGTATCAGTTACGCTACTGCAGACGGCGGGCTTCAGCAATTACAAAAAGCTGTAATAGAAGATATTAAATACTTGCTCTACGAACTATGCAAAACCAGCGGTATTAAGCCCCAAGCAATAAGCTTTGTAACAATCGCCGCTAACCCTACCATGATACATCTTTTGGCCGGGGTAGACCCAACACCTTTAGGTTCTGCCCCGTATAGCTTATCTTTAAGGGGGCCGCTTAAGTTTTTTGCCAGTCAATTTGGCTTGCCCCTAAAAAATGAAGCGCTTTTATATTGTGTGCCTGCGGTAGCCGCTTATGTGGGTGGGGATACTGTGAGCGGATTGATTGCGCTAGATATGGATACTTCCGCTTCAAGCCAGATATTGCTGGATATTGGCACAAATGGCGAAATTGCTTTAAGCCATAAGGGAGAAATTTATGCCTGTTCTACAGCGCTAGGCCCCGCTTTAGAGGGCATGAATATCAGTTGCGGTATGCGCGCCACTAACGGGGCGGTAGCAGAAGTAACAATACAAGAAGATAAAGTACTTTACCGCACCATAGGGAATCTACCGCCCCTAGGTTTAGCGGGCAGCGGCTTAATTTCCGCTATCAGCGCTCTTATTAACGCTGGGCTGCTGAATCAAAACGGCCGTTTGCTTCTGCGTTACCCGCTAATACAAGAAAAGGGGCAAAGATATTTATTAATAGAAGAATCGGCACAACTTATGCTAACACAAAAAGATATCCGGCAGATGCAGCTGGCTAAAGCAGCATTATGCGCCGGATTAGAAACTTTGCTTAAACAAGCCTCTTGTTCCAGCAAAGCAGTGGATAAACTATGGGTAGCCGGCGCCTTTGGCCGGCATCTTAAAGCGCAAGATTTACTTTCAACAGGTATTGTGCCGCCCGAGTTTTGTGATAAAATACATTATGCGGGCAATACCGCGCTTTACGGCGCTTGTTTGGCCCTTCTTTCGCCTAAAGCGAGGCAGAGAGCAGAAATACTCGCAGAAAAAATACAGTGCATTGAACTCGCCACATTACGCGAATATCAGCAGCGCTTTTTACAGGCTATAAAATTCCCCGGTGGGCTGTGAATAACTTACCGCTAATCTTGCGTATAGCGGGCCAAGAACTGTTGTGTTCGCTCTTCTTGCGGATTATCTATAACATCTTTCGCTTTACCGCGCTCCACGATCAAGCCATTATCTAAAAAAATCACCTCGTCTGCCACATCGCGGGCAAAAGCCATTTCATGAGTAACAATAGCCATGGTGGTATGTTTTTCCGCCAAGCTTCGTATTACCCGCAACACCTCACCGGTAAGTTCCGGGTCCAGCGCCGAAGTGGGTTCGTCAAAGCACAAGATATCGGGCTGAAGAGCTAAAGCACGCGCAATAGCCACCCGCTGTTGCTGCCCTCCGGAAAGCTGATAAGGATAAAGATTAATTTTATCTGCAAGTCCCATCTGTTCCAATATAGAGAGGGCTTTATTTTCTATATCCCTTATTTCCGCGCGCCAGTCTTTACTGCCTTTATAGCGTTCTTTAGCTAAAAGTTCGCTCGCCAAAGTTACATTATGCAAAGCCGTATACTGTGGGAAGAGGTTGAATGCCTGAAACACCATGCCAAAATGTAAACGCTTTTTACGAATCTCCGCCTCACCATGGGTAGCCGGGTCATTTGCGTCGAATAATACTTCGCCCTTCACGCGGATGATACCGCCATCCGGACGCTCTAAAAAATTCAGGCAGCGCAGCAGGGTGGTTTTACCCGAGCCGGAAGAACCTATAATAGCAATGGCATGCCCTTGCTCAAGCTCAAAACTTACATCGCGCAAGACTACGGTTTTACCAAATTCTTTCCGAATATTTTCAACCTCCAAAACAGCCATACCACGCCTCCTAAGATATTTATTTACTACCCGGCAAGTTGTTAAACCCGGAAATAATCTAATTTTCTTTCAAACCAACCAAATAACAGCGTAAGCCCGCCAATGAAAGCCAAGAAAAACAGTCCGGAAGAAAACAGCGGCACTATCAAACCCCGCGCTACATATTCCTGAGCCATCATCAGTATTTCCTTATTGGCAATCAAGCGAGCCAAAGTGGTATCTTTCACTAAGGTAATTATTTCATTAGACATAGGCGGCACAATTCTCTTGATAACCTGCATCAAGATAACTTTAAAGAATATTTGACTTTTTGTCATGCCCAATACCTGCCCGGCTTCGGTTTGCCCCACAGGAATACTTTGAATGCCCCCACGAAAGATCTCGGAAAAATAACAGGCATAGTTTATTACAAAAGCTATAGTAGCCGCGGTGAAACGGCCGCTAACGCGGGTTCCCCAAGGGGAAGACTCACCTATTAAGCCCGGGGCATAGTAAATAATTAAGAGTAATAGCAGCAAAGGAAGGCCGCGGATTACCCACACAATTGTTTTAGTTATATACGCAATGCCCTTAACTTTACTCATTGAACCGAAGGATATGATCAGCCCCAGTGGTAAGGCAAACAGAAGGGTAAGGGCGAAGAGTTTACAATTAAGAAAAAAACCTTCCGCCAAACGGCTTACGATAATAAGATCCATTTCACTCCTCCAAAAAAATGCGGAGGGACGGAAACATCCCTCCGCAAATTATACATTCCCGGCATTACAGCCTGCAGCCGCATTAGTCACTTAGTCCCCAAAAACTACAATAAATAACAAGAAGTTTGGAGCGAATTTTAATCAATGAAAAGCGTCTTTATCGCGCTTTTCTACACACTCTGTCTTCTAGCTTCTGGCATCTTGCGGGTGAAACCCGCTTTAGTTAGACATATCTAAACCATATTTTTCCGCTAAGGCAGGCAAAGTACCATCTGTACGTAAATCTTTCAAAACGCCGTTTACTTTATCGCATAAATCGGAGCCCTTACGGAAGGCTATACCATAATCTTCTATATCCAGATGATCCACTATAGTAAGGTTAGCATAGTCGGTACCCGGGCCTATCATAGCCTTGGCTAAAGTTAAATCTAAAACAGCGGCGTCTGCCGTACCTGCAGCCACTTCCATCAGGCAGGCCGTTTGCACTTCTTTAGCCACATAATGGGCCTGTAAGAGGTTTTCGTCGCCTTCAATAGATTCCTCTCCGGCCGAGCCGGCTTCGGCGCATACAGTTTTGCCGATCAAAGAAGCAGTGCCGCTATAAGCTGCATCCGATTTTACCACCACCACTTGGGCATTTTGAATATAGGGATTAGTGATAGCCATGGTTTCTTGACGCGCGGGGGTGATCGTTAATCCGTTCCAAATGCAATCGATAGTTTTGGCGTTCAATTCAACTTCTTTGGTGTCCCAGTTGATTTCTACAAAATTAGGTTTTATTTGCAATTTGGAGCATACGGCAATAGCAAGTTCGGTGTCGAAGCCGGTAAATACGCCGTTGTCATCCGTAAAGTTCATGGGGGCGTATACGGTATAGCCGATAATAATTTCTCCTTTTCCTTTTACATATTCATAATCGGAAGCAGAGTTGGCTGTTTGTTTAGCGGGGCAGGCGGTTAAGCAGATAACCAGGGCGGCTAACAAAATAAATACAAATAGTTTCTTCATAATAAATCACCTTTCTTTTTATTATTATGCGGAAAATAATCCACGCATATTGCATTTTATCATATTTAGGATACGAAAGGAAGAGTTATTTTATTAAAATTACATTTACGCCCTGTTTATGCGGCAAAACCGCCTATTGTTTTTATATTATAATATAATTGGCGATAATTAGCGATAATTAACGCCACCCCTTATTCCAGTTTTACCAGCAAAGGCACTTTTACCTTATCTTGCGAGCGTTCTGCCCAATCTAACAAGATATTGACGCTTACGCCTATTTCTTCTAATTTTTCTTGCATTTCGGCAACATCTTCTTTCACATCGCGCATGTCTTCCTTTAAGCCAACCACACCTTCTTTTAAGCCGCCTACATCTTCTTTTAGGCCGCCTACATCTTCTTTTAGGCCGCCTACATCTTCTTTTAGGCCGCCTACATTTTCCTTTAAGCCGCCTACATCTTCTTTTAAACCGCCTACATCTTCCTTTAAACCATGCATATCCTCATTAAGACGGCTAACCCCACGCTCTAGCACTGCCAAACTTTTTATTATTGGCATCATAGCTACCCGGTCGCTTTGCCGGGATAAGTCATTAAGCTTGTTTTCCATCACAGCCTGGTTTTTATCTAAAGTATCCATACGTTCATCCAGTTTAGCCAGCATACTAAATATTTTTTCTTCACTTTCCATACTCTCGCCTCCTAAGCTAAGTATAACATAAGGCGGGCTTTTCCCGCAAGCAAAGAATTCACTTCCGCTACCCCATTATCTATAATCGATACTATTATAAGAGCTATATAACAATAAAGGCCCCCTCGCAGGAGGGAGCCTTTATTGTTACAGTGTTATTTGCTTGCTTTGAGTTAAATAGCTTCGTTAATTATGTTGATACCAGCGCCAATAGTAGCTTTGTCATTACATGTAAATTTGCCAACCTCACCAAAATCAATAGTTCCTTTACCGGCCAATTCTCCGGTTTCTTCTACTATCAATTCTGCGGGGGTGCCAATGACAGTTAATTTGGTGTCGTCAAAGGTCAGTATGCCCGCTACGGTTAAGGTATCGTCATAATATAACCTAAAGTCGTCTACCAGTGTTACTTCCGAGCCGGCGGGTATGGTATAAGCCGTAGAGCCGTCAGCGATGGTTTTAGTTTGGATTTTACCTTTGGTGATTTCAAATATATCGCTGAGATATACTCCTTTATGAAGAACATCGCCGCCCTTTTCGATAACCAGTGTGCCGTTAACGATAAATTCTTCATCGTTCGTATTCAAGGTAAGGCCCTCCGGAATTGTCACAGTGGCGCCTGCTTTAATTGTTACAGGGCCATCCAGCCTTACATAGTTGCCTATAGCAGTAGCATTAGCACCCAGGGCTTTTGCTACAGCTAAGGCGTCATCAGTTGGCGAAGCTGAAACTAAGACCACAAAGATAGCGTCGCCATCGCTATTGCAGATAGCCAATACATAACCGCCCACCATATCCTTAGCAGCTATATCATCATTTTCTCCCAAGTCATAGAGGAAGGCGTCGCCGGTATCGACATTCACCTTTTTACCATGGTTGAAGATACCTTCGTCCCAGACAACCAGCGTCTTATAGGTGGTGGAATAGCTATCCACTATACCATATACGGCGTAATAGTCGCCTTTATCTTCCTTGTAGATGGCTGTTACCGTATCAGCGGCAGTTGTATTTACTCCGTTGAGTCCTGGTCTGGCTAGGATCACTACGTTTCCGGCAGTTTCATCGATTTCGCCGCCGGTCAATTTATACTGTATAGCAACCGGGAATTTAGTCTTGTCAAGAACTTTTGTATCCTCGCCATAAACTTTTTCGCCGTTGATCATATAATACGTACCGTCAGCGTCTCTCCACTTAGCGGTCACCACGCCGTAGAATTCTTCACTGGTTTCGGAAACAATATACAATACATTGATAATACCGCCCTTCTTTTGATCAAAGGCCACGATCTTATCCGCATCGAAATTGCCCGCCAGTACGCTGGCCACGCTGACTATTTTCGCGTCGTCAGTATCAGCCATTTTAAATATTACAGCATCTTTGGAAAGGGTAAAGGTGCCATTTGTCGGTCCCTTGTTTAAGGTTATGCGTTCTTTGGCCGAATTTACAGTGGCCTTAACTTTGCCGTTTTCTGCCCAGTCATCATAGGAGGCAAAATTGGCTACACCTTTAACATTATCTTTTTTATCCAACACCAGCTGAATTATATCGCCTTCAAATATACCAACCATATCCGGATCTTCAATAGAATTAGTATCATAGGCGTCTAACCATTTATCTTCACTATTACTAAGCCATACTGGATTACTCCACATAACCCAATTTATACCTTTACGGAAGTCACTGGTGAAGCTATAGGTTGTTTCTTTGCCATCCAGCCCCATAATGGTTATTTCATTGTAACGTCCGCCAAAGTTCTCAATTGTGTCCGGTACCAACTTTTCTTCTTGCTCATCGAAAACAAACTTAACGAAGTTTGCAGCATCATATGTCCAGACCGGGTCGAACTTAGTTATAACGCCGATAATTTTGGTGTTCGAAGCGTTAGCGGCTACAAAAGAGATGCGGTCGAAGCGATAGGCTTTAGCAAATACGGCGTCTGTATAGGCGGAATCATCAACATTAATTATTTCAGCCGCGCCTATCCAAGTATCGCCATAGTCTTCACTGAACCTGAAATTAGAAACATTACGATAGTTTTTGCCGTCTAGTTTAATCCGGATGGTTACATCGCCGGTATCAGTTCTATAGTCTTCAAAAGTAGTTTCTTCGGAACTGATTACCAAGAAGGTTTTAACGCCTATGGCATCACCCAGATAATAGATGGTATCGAACACATCTAAATCTTCAGCCTTGATAAAATCATTATCTTTGATCAGTACATAGTCTTTATTGACATCGAATTTAGAGTCTTTGGCTACCAAGCTCTCTTCCATATAGGTAACAAGCCCGTCGTCTATTTCGTCAAATATACCAAAGCCATCAACATTGAATGGTACATAGTTTTTGACATACACTACCTGGCCATTCTTATCAAAATATACTTTAGCCGGATAATCGTTATCTTTGTCGGATTTTTCAAATCTATTTCCGTCTTCATCTGTAAGATCCTCAAAGAAGTAAGCAGAGGAAGTACGATATGTTTTACCTTCAAAATTGACGCGCCCGCTGTCATTATATACAGAACCGTAATCCGCAGTACCGCGTACATCGACGAAACGGACTTCATCAACGATCTGGTTTTCTGTGTCGACGATCACTTTCGCCTGCAAACCGGCTAGTTGAGGCAGCTTATAGCCTTTGTTGATATAATAGGTTTCCCCAACTTCACATGACCAGTTCTTCAATTTGGAATCTTCGCCGTCATTAAAACTAAACTCCAGTTCGCCATCTTCATAATCCACATATTTCCAGGCGGCTATTTCGTCGTAGGGATAATTTTTGCCATAAACGTGGCCGGTGTTACTGGCTACATCGAAGAATGTGCTCATTTCCACACAACCGAAAGCTTTGTGCAAAATGGTTTCAGCCAATCTCTGATCCTTGTAATTTGCTGTATCGCTAGTACCTACGCCTTCATTAGACATATAGTAAACTTCGGCGAAGCCGTCTATATCGGCGGTGCCTTCAGCCAGCGCTATGCCGAATGCCAATTCCTGAGAAACATGGATGACCATATTCTTGGAAAGTACAGCGGCGCAGATGATGGCTGCTTCGGCGCGGGTGGCGGCTTTGGAGCCTACCAGGGTTACATCGTCTAAGATTTCGATATTCACGGCTTTGGTAATATAATTGGCCGGCCAAATATTATTATTGCTGCCGGAACCAACTTTATCATTATAACCCATAGCACGTAAAGCAACTGTTACCACTTCATTTTGGGTAATATTCGCATTGGGGCGGAATGTGCCACCGGGGTCGCCCACAAAGTAGCCGGATGCGGCTGCGGCATTGACCCAGCCGGTGTACCAGTTGCCGCTGGTTACGTCGGAGAATCTGCTGCCGGTGCTTTCCAGAGCTTCGGCTTGCTTAACATGGTCTGTTAAATAGCAGACTATTTTGGCAAACTCGGCGCGGGTTAAATTGTCGTCGGGGCGGAAAGCGCCGCCGATACCTTCATTACCTACCAATACGCCTAAAATAGCCAGCTTCATAACTGAAGTCTTAACGGCTTGGGGCTGATCCGCGATGTCGTTGAAATCTTTCATTTGCGTATCTGCTGCCATAGCAGTAGCGGCAAATGCAAAAATCATCGCGCAGGCCAACAATACAACTAGAAACTTTTTCATCTTTTACTCCTCCTTATAATTTTTCGGCGTACCCGGGTCATCCCGAAAATTACGCCATGCTACAGCAAATTGCTGTTCCCCTACAATAAGAGGGGTGGCCCTGGCAGTTGTTTTATGCCTGGCCCAGCTACTCGGCAGGGTATAAAAAACCCTTGGCCGAAATTAGCTTACGGTATATATACAGCCTCTGCCAAGGTTTTCTTGCGCTATATGAAATTTTTTTGGATTTTTTTATTTAAATGCCCATAACAGATTGAATTCCTCTTTAATAAATAAGTAAAATAAATCTTTCTTGCAAAGAATGCATTGATTTTAAGTAAAATAATTGCACCATTATTTTACTTAAAGGCGTTTCTCTAGCTATAGTGTATGATTTACGAGGAGTCAGAAGTCAGAAGTCAGAAGTCAGAATGAAGGTAAGTTTTCGCGGCGCGAAAACGACAAATAAAAGTAAAAATGAGCAGTTGCTGAGGTTTCAAGCAACGTTTTGAAGGGTTTTGCTCAAAGTTCGTGGAAGAATGCAGGTATTATTTGATTCTGGCAAAAGATATTGGATATTATAACGTTCCAGAAACTTCCTACTTACTAAACGAAGTCAGCAAATTACTGGATGCATACTCTAAAGGTGTTCAATTCCATTCTGACTTCTGGATCCTGACTTCTTGGGTTGCGGGCGAAGCCCGCCCTATGCTATAGGTAATTGAAAACACCTTTACCAGCTTTACAGCTTGAACTCCTCCTTGCTTTTAGCAAAATACAGGCGGCTATATATAAGCATGAAGGCAAAATAAAAGCCGCTGGTTACAGAGAACAATACATGCCCGGCTAATATTGAGTAAGCGGCGGCTAAGCCGACAGAAATAAACAAAGCCAGGGCATATGCGTCTCGCCTGCGGGGAGCAAAGTTTTTTAAGCCTTGTTTTATATAGAGCCGCAGCATAGCTAAAGTACCAAAAATGCCGTAATAATACGGAACCTCTAGGATACTGCTTTCAATATTTATACGCTGAGTACCGCTGCCTATACCGATAAAACTTTTGACTACGGCAACTCCCAACTTAATATACAGCCATAACATAGCCAGGGTTCCCAAAAGGCCATAATAGAAGAAGGTTTCGCAAACATCCATTTCAATAACAAAGCGCCGCGTTCCGCGTCCTATGCCAAAAATCCAAGCAAAAGGACCGGCGGCTTTCCAGGCAGCGAAAGTGTCTATCATTTTCTCTATGCGGCCGGAACCTAATAAAGTAATAAAATTAGGATCTTCATAGCTCCATTTTTTAAAACGCTCTAAGATATCGGCCAGATCTTTGATCAAGCCGAAAAGACTTAGAAAAGCAAAGATGGCAACAAATGCTATACATATACGGCAAAAAGCCTGCCAGGGCGCCTTATCTCCACTGTTTTTGCTCATGCGCCAATAATAAATACCCACTACCAGCATTGTTACTCCGAAGGCAATGAATGCGGTTTTGGTGGCAATGGAAAAGAGCGCGGCTAAAGCGGCGGCAGGGGCGGCTAAATAAAAAAGATGGCGGCGGCGCGGCGTGTCTTGCGGCCACAAATCGCTTAAGCGCATACGGCGGCCTGGGGTAAGCGAAGGCAAGCTGATATAATTGATCAGCGCTATAGGTATCAGCATCATCAGCACTGCCGTGATATCGTTGCCTGAATAAAAGAAGCCGCGCGCCCCAAAATAACCAAAGCGATCTGCATAAGTGGAATAACCCAAGCCCAGCACATATGGCACATGAATAGAAAGAGCCAGGATCAATAAGGTAAGAGAAATATACCAGTTAAAAAAGCCAAGCAGTTTTTCCCTATTCCAGGAAGAGTGTTGCAGGATAAGCGTTAGTACCAGTATAAGTGCAATATTATAGACGAATTTTGCCATATATTGCATATCTGTAAAAAGAGAAAAGCCGCCGGCAAATAAAAACTCCCCCAGAACCGACATTGCCCAAGCCAAACCGATGGGTAAGAGAATAAGTATGCTCTTTATATGGCGCTCGCTAAAAATATATACTAAGAACAGCAGCAAAACCACCATACGTACAATAAGGGTAGGCGTGATCAAGTCTGTAAGCCGCTCTCCTAAAATTTTAAAGCCCACATGGATATAAGCGCCGGTAAAAATATCTAAAAAAGGGTTTATAATAAGAAAAGTAAAAAAGAATTTTTCTATACTTCTGCTTGCTTGCGGCACAGTCTTCATCCTCCGTCAACTCATAGCATCATTATTGCTTTATAAAAACCCCTGCTCTTGATAATTTCTCATACCATGAACAACACGGATGATTATTACCTGATTCTGGCATTCGTCGACTAAATAAACAACAATATATTTTTCAACCATCATTTTTCTGTACTCTTGGTGAGGATTGATTTTGGGAAATCTTAAAGGCATTTCGGAAAGCCCTTTTATATTAAACTTTATTTTTTTCAATAAACTATGTGCTGCTGAAATAGAATACTCCCATAGGAATGCAGCAATTTCCCATATATCGTGCTCGGCATATGGTTTATAGACTATTTTATAAACCATATTTTTCTCCTAATGCAGCCCATACGTCCTCATGACTTAGTAATCTAACATCAGGGTCACTCTCAGCTTCCTTGATTTTTTGTAAAAGATATCGGTTATGCCGAAAATTCTCATACTCTTTAAACTCATCAAAATTAATCAAAACATGCGTACCCTTTCCGCGATTAGTCAATACTACCGCATCATATTTTTTATTAAGCTTTGATATCTCAGAGAAATTATTCCTCAGTTCCCTTTCCGGACGAACATGAACATCATACATATCATTGACACCCCTTCCTTAGTATCATGTGTTAGTTATATTGTATCCGTTATTTACTACATTGTCAAATAAAAAACTATGCAAAGACAGGAAAAAGAGCTATGAACAATGAACGATTATACTAACGCGGGTTTCACCCGCAAGATGCCAGAGGCGAGATGAAAGAGTGTGAAGAAAAGCGCGATAAAGACGCTTTCCTTTTATATACACGACATGCTCGCAACTTCTTGTTTATTATTGATGAAAATAGCCCGTAAGTTACAAAGGGAAGGAGGCATATGATATGCGCCGTAAAGATAGAGAAGTTACTGAAAAAAAAGATTTGCTGGAGATAGTGGAAAACTGCGTGGTATGCCGTTTAGGGTTAACTGTGGATAACTGGCCTTATATCGTACCGTTAAACTATGGCTATACTTGGGGGGTAAATGAGCCGTTAAGGTTATATTTCCACTGCGCCGGCAAAGGACAAAAGTTGGATATGATCATGAAAAATAACTTGGCTTGCTTCGAGATGGATGGCAAGCATCAGCTGCTTACCGCAAAGAGCGCCTGCGGACACAGTTTTGTCTATACCAGCATCATCGGCTGGGGAAAGGTTGCCATACTTACAAAGGATGAAGAAAAACGTCAAGCCCTGCAAAAAATCATGGAACATCAAGCCGGGCCGGGCGCCTACACCTTCGGCGAAGAGGAACTCGCTCAAGTAACAGTATTATGTTTAGAAACACTAGAGATATCGGGAAAGAAGAGTAGTTGATTAGTCTATACAAATTGCATAAAAACCTCGTTGCCCAACAGTATTCCTCGCTGGGTCAACCGCAAATGACCTTGAACAATCTCAACCAGCCCCTGCCGCTCTAAACGGCGCAGGGGTTTTTTATAATAGTGTTCGGGCCGCGTGCCGTAGCGAAAGGCGTATTCTTCTAAATTTACCCCTCTTACCAGTCGTAGCCCTAAAAACAGAGCTTCACTAAGCACCTCTTCTATGGAGAGACGCTCTTCCTCTATTTGCGGCAGACGGCCTGCTTGTAGTTCCTTCTGATAAGTTGCCAGCTCCCGCTGATTGAACCATCGTTTTTCTCCCGCGCAGGAAGCCGCCGCCGCACCTAAACCCAAATAGTTTTCGCGCAGCCAGTAGGCGGTATTATGACGGCTTTCGTACCCTGCTTTGGCGAAATTAGATATCTCGTAGTGGGTATAACCGGCTTTTGTCAGTATATCTAAAGCTGCTTCCAGCATATCGGCGCTTATATCCGCATCTGCTATTTGTAGTTTGTCTTCCGCCGCCGCGCGTCCCCAGGGACTATCCGCACTCAAACTCAATCCATACAAAGAAATATGCTCCACGCCCAATGCAAGCGCCAGTGCCAAATCGGCACGCCAAACACCTAAGCCCTGCCCCGGCAGGCCGTAGATCAGGTCGACGCTAATATTACTGAATCCGGCTGCCCGCGCCATAAGCACGGTTTCCGCTATCTGCGCAGCCGTATGCGGGCGGCCCATAGCCTGGAGAAGCCCGTTGTCAAAACTCTGTGCCCCCAAAGAAAGCCTGTTGACCCCGGCTGCACGCCACAGGTCGAGCTTTTCCCGGTTCACGCTTTCCGGGTTAGCCTCTAAAGTAATTTCCACGTTTTCGGTATATGCAAAACCAGCCAGCAGTTTCACAACATCTTCCCCAGGCAGCAGGCTGGGCGTACCTCCGCCCAAGTAAACACTTTTCAAGGGGCCGATCTGCGCCCGCTCCCGCCATAAAGCCGCTTCGCTATGCAGCAAGCGGCCATAGCACGCC